>Ga0326728_10016816_pt1 | contig 14819 bp, 18 predicted proteins | sample MB3enrmetagenome_FD_207602 | JGI IMG/M metagenome (GOLD analysis project Ga0326728, IMG submission 207602) | Lab enriched peat soil microbial communities from McLean, Ithaca, NY, United States - MB31MN | ecosystem: Environmental > Terrestrial > Soil > Wetlands > Peat | place: USA: New York...
CAGGGCCATTCTTTCTTGATACGGGTTAGGGAGACAATTTGAAGAATCAGGCATTCCACGCTTAAAAAATCTCTCGAGATCCGGACGGTCAGCTACGTGTACTTTTTCTATATCGGGATTTGGGGGAGAGGGTAGGATGCGAAATCCTGTGTTAGAATGTTTAAGGGAGTAGGTATTGACGTAATCCAGGGCCCATCTGTCATTTATAAGAAGCTTTTAAGGGCGAGAGCCTAAAACAAAGGATAGGTATGTTTATCCAATGTGCAAGATGTGGTAAAAAGATAGATAAGCAGCAGGGCTATGAACATCAAGGAAAAACATTTTGTGAAGACTGCTATATGGATCTTCTATCCCCTCCCAAGGCCTGCGATCCATGGGCCGTCCATTCGGCCCAAACCTTTCTAAAAGATAAGGACAAATTTTCAACACTAACGCCTCAGCAGTCTAAGATTGTCAATTACATTAAAGAAAGAGGAGAGGTCACCGCTGAGGAGATGATAAAGAGTCTTAACCTAACCGAGGAGGAATTAAGAAGAGAATTTGCTGCATTGAGACATATGGAGATTCTTCGGGGGACTAAAAAAGGAGATAAGATTCTTTATATCCTGTTCTAGCAGAAAGAGAAGGAGCCATGTTCAGCGAGGTTTCGGAATAAAACGCGCTGACATCATACTCCTAAAAAGGAAAAGGAGAAACATAAGATGAAGGATGGAAAGATTTTATCGAGCGAAGACCTTACCAAGTGCGTTGAATTTCACGGTCACATGTGCCCAGGGTTAGCTATTGGATTTCGAGCGGCTCGAACCCTCATGGAACGGTTGAGTGTCCGGAGATCACCAGATGAGGAGTTGCTTGCGATCGTGGAAACAGATGCCTGTGGGGCCGATGCCATTCAAGTGATGACAGGATGCACTTTTGGCATGGGGAACTTCATTTTTAACAACTACGGGAAGCATGCGTTTTCCCTTATGGATAGAAGGAAAGGGAAAGGCGTACGTGTTTGTCTCAGGTCCGATGCTTTCAAGATGGACCCGGTATCTCTTTCCCTTTCCGAAAAGGTTCAGAAGGATAAGGCATCCACCGAAGAATTAGCTCAATTCAGACAGCTCCAGAAGGAACGAGCCCAAGAAATTCTTGATGCTGATGCTGAGTCTTTGTTCAAGATTGAAGAAATCTCACCAAATATTCCTCCCAAGGCCAGGATTATGGAATCTGAAACCTGTGATTTCTGCGGAGAGCCAACCAAAAAAGATCTTTTGCACAAAATTAATGGGAAAAGGGCATGTATTCCGTGCGCGGACGAAAATGGCCCTGCTGTGAAACTTACACCTTCTCCGCGCCCGTAACGCGTTATCTTAAAAATTCTAAATTACGGTCTTGACAAATTATTGGTTTGTTGGCATAATTACCAACAAGGAGAACGTTCATGTTGATCAGCTTCGAAGAAGCGGAAATAAGATCCAAAATTATAAAGGCTATGGCTCATCCCGTCCGTTTGATGATGATTGAGATGTTAAAAACCGGTGAACATTCCTTTTCCCAGATATTCGATTTGTTCAAGCTTGATAAATCGACCGTATCGAAACACCTGCTTGTCCTAAAAGAATCGGGAATAATTTCGTCGAGAAAAACCGGTAGCGATATGATCTATAGGCTTGATGTACCATGTATAACTGATTTTTTCAGTTGCGTTACAGCAGTAATTGAAAGCAATGTGAAAAAGCAGCAAGTGTGCTTGTGCAAATAATTTTTTTTAAAGCAATTGTTGGTTTTTTTGCCAACTAACCACCAATCGAGGAGGATGGCTCGTGTTAAAGTATCTGGCTGACAGTTTGGTTTATACTCTGATAGGGGTCCAGCCCGGAACAATGTTAGGAGAAGCCCTTGACTTCTTCTTCTACGATACCATGAAGGTTTTTTTACTTCTGGTAGTGATTATATTCGTGGTGGCTGTCATCCGGAGTTTCTTCCCCCCTGAACGATCACGTAAATTGCTTGGCAATCGACGGGAATACGTTGGAAACTTTCTGGCCGCTTTATTGGGCATTGTCACACCCTTTTGCTCTTGTTCGGCTGTGCCTATGTTTATTGGTTTTGTAGAATCAGGACTGCCATTAGGAGTAACTTTCTCTTTTCTGATCTCATCCCCCACCGTAAACGAAGTGGCTATGATCATGCTGTGGGGCCTGTTCGGATGGAAAATCGCCTTAATCTATGTCTCTACCGGAGTAATTATCGCCTTTTTTAGCGGCATTCTTATCGGAAAGCTAAAGTTGGAACATCTTGTAGAAGATTATGTCTACCGGATGAGGATGGGTGAAACCGCAATGGCTGCCCCGACCTGGACAGAACGGTTTGCTTATGCTCGGGACTACACCAAAGATATCATTGGACGAGTATGGTTGTTCGTTCTGGTCGGGATCGGACTCGGGGCTTGGATTCACGGTTATGTCCCCATGGATTTTGTGTTGAAATATGCGGGACCGGGCAATCCCTTCGCTGTATTCGTTGCCGTTTTAATCGGGATTCCTCTTTATTCTAACGCTGCGGGCACCATCCCCATCGTTCAGGCTTTGGTAGAGAAGGGGTTACCCATGGGGACGGCGCTCGCCTTCATGATGTCCATCGTGGCCATCTCCACTCCGGAGATGATTATTTTACGGAAGGTCATCAAACCGAAGCTCATCGCCATTTTTGCGGGCATTGTGTCTGTGGCGATTATCATCGTAGGCTACCTCTTCAATGCCATTTTGTAATTCCAATTTATGAAAGAAAATTAGACTCCAAATGAAAGGAGAATGTAAAATGAAAATAGAGATCTTGGGCATGGGGTGTTCGAATTGCAACAAATTGTATAAAAATGTTCTTGAAGCGGTGAAACAAAGCGGCAAAGAGATTCAGGTGCAAAAGGTTGAAGACATCCAGAAAATCATGACCTACGGGGTATTGTCCACTCCAGCTCTAGCGATAGATGGGACGGTGAAGGTCGCTGGAAAGGTTCCAAGAGTGGAACAGATCATGGAGTGGATTAAATAAAGGAGGAGGAAAAATGGCGATTAAGCTGGTTTTGTTCCATCTCACTGCTGAGGAGGCACTGAAGCTGACAAGAATCCTTTTTGACGAAGACAAAGAAGAAGCCTTCCTATTCATCAAAGAATGTCTCAAGCCTCAATTGGATCAGGCGACGAGAGATCATTGAGTGCCGGTCTTTGAGGCTTCGTATAAGCCTTCTCAAAAGGATAGCTTCAGTAAGATTTCCAATAAGAAAGAATGACAGGGAGGAGGGCTGATCTTAAACAATATAATTCAGCATGCTACTTCAATCCTATAAAATTACACGAACGCTTCCCTGTTTGGCCGATCCGGAAAAGATCCGTGTCATCGCAGAGCTATCTGACGAGATTCATGAAGTGCTTCCTTATCTAAATACGATCCTAAAGGGATGCATCTACAATCATCCGGCCAATACCTTGACCATTAAGAAAGACGGAAAGCTATTAACACTCCATTTTAACCATATCACATTGGCCAAGGTCGAGGATGAAAAAGAGGCGGAAGAAATTCTTAAATGGTTGATGGACCTGATCAACGGAACTTATGAGAAACGAGATCAAATCGAACCCGACTACTCCAAAGGCGCAGACCTGAAGGCACTGGATATTTTCAAACTTCTTCCAGGGACAAATTGCAAAGAGTGTGGCGAACTGGCCTGCCTTGCTTTCGCTGTCAAATTGGTAGGCCAGGATATAGATGTTACGAGATGCACTCCCCTCTTTTCAGTGGAATTTCAGGGAAAACAGAAAGTTTTGCTTGAACTTCTTCAGGCCGCAGGGTATATGACTGCCTCTAAGGAGACAAATCCATGACCGAGGAGGAAATGAGATGACTGAAGAACGGATTAGCAAAAGGCTCTCTTTTCTGGACCGGTTTCTGACAGTGTGGATTTTCCTTGCAATGTTTGTCGGAGTGGGCTGGGGGTACCTCTTCCCGAGTGTGGTTGGCTTCTGGAATCAATTCCAGATGGGGACAACCAATATTCCGATCGCTATTGGACTCATTCTGATGATGTATCCGCCACTGGCCAAGGTGAGATACGAAAAGCTGGGCCAGGTCTTCAGGAATTACCGGGTGCTGGCCTTGTCCTTGGTTCAAAACTGGATCATCGGTCCTATCCTCATGTTCCTTTTGGCCGTCGCTTTCCTCTCTGGCTACTACGAGTACATGGTCGGGTTAATTTTAATCGGGTTAGCCCGCTGCATCGCCATGGTTATCGTATGGAATGACCTTGCCTCTGGAGATAGAGAATACTGTGCAGGGCTTGTTGCATTTAATTCTATTTTCCAGGTTCTTTTTTTCTCTGTCTATGCTTACATCTTCATCACGGTCATTCCCCCCTGGCTTGGTCTGAAGGGGATGGTGGTCAAGATCACAATCGGTCAGATTGCAGAGAGCGTCTTCATTTACCTTGGGATACCTTTCATCGCCGGTGTTCTTTCCCGATTCGTCGGCCTGAAAACATTGGGCCGTAGGTGGTATGAAGAAAAATTCGTCCCTAAAATCAGCCCCATCACCTTGAGTGCCCTTCTCTTCACCATTCTGGTCATGTTCTCTCTGAAGGGTGAATTTATCGTGCAGCTTCCCCTGGATGTGGTTAGAATTGCCGTTCCCCTCTGTATCTATTTTATCATCATGTTCTTCGTCTCCTTCTATTTATCGATGAAGGTTGGAGCCACTTACGAACAATCCACGACTTTGAGTTTTACGGCCGCATCCAATAATTTCGAGCTGGCCATCGCTGTCGCCGTCGCCGTGTTCGGGGTCAACTCGGGCCAGGCCTTTGCTGCTGTCATAGGCCCTCTATTGGAGGTGCCCGTTTTGATCAGTTTGGTCAATGTAGCTCTCTGGTTTAAGAGAAAATACTTTCCTTATGCGGTGGAAACACCGACAGGGGTTTGTCACGTGGCCTGCAAGCCGTGAAAGGTGAAGAGATGAGAGAAAAAAAGAAAATCCTATTCGTCTGTGTTGAAAATGCGAGGCGCAGTCAGATGGCTCAGGGCTTTGCCGAAGCCCTTGGTCAAGGAGAATTGGAAGTCTACAGTGCGGGGTCCCGCCCTTCTTCTTCAATCGATCCGATGGTCATTGAGGTCATGAACGAGAAAGGGATTGATCTCTCTGCCAAGCGACCCAAGAGCTTGAATGATCTTCCTTCTATCGAGATGGACTACCTCATCACGATGGGGTGTGAAGAAACATGTCCCGTTGTCCCCGCAAAAAAGTTCATCGAGTGGGAAATTCCAGACCCCAAAGGAAAACCCATTGATATCGTCAGGAATGTCAGGGATATGATCGAGGAGAGGGTTAGAGCTTTACTTAAAGAAATCGAATAGAGATGAGTTGGAGTCAGGTTTGGTTTGATTGAAGCAATGACCCCGGAAAAACAGTAGCCAGCCTTACGTAGATTTTTCAATGGCAGGTAAACAGATTCTTATGATTTGCGGATAACATTGATGGAACAGTCCCAACATCCGCCGCTGAATCGACCCCCTTCATTACTCCGCTTGTTCACTTCATTCTTGAGGCTAGGTGCTACGGCGTTTGGTGGTCCGGCCATGGTTGCTTACATTCAAAGCATGGCAGTAGAAAAGAAACACTGGCTCGACGATCAATCCGCTCGCGATGGGGTCGCGCTTTGTCAGACGATCCCCGGCGCCACGGCGATGCAAATGTCCGCTTACGTCGGTTTGAGAGCAAGGGGAGTGGCGGGTGCCGGAGCGAGTTTCATAGGATTTGGCCTCCCTGCATTTCTTTTCATGATGATCCTGTCAGCCCTCTATGCCCGGACCCATACATTGCCTGCTGTCGTTTCCGCATTTAACGGACTTCAGGCTATTGTTGTTGCTGTTGTTGCCAACGCCACCCTATCCTTTGGCAGGAACTCCATTAAAAATTGGAAAAATGTTATCAATGCGCTGATTGCTGCGGGTCTATTTGCATTGAAGGTCAATCCCATCCTGGTCATTATTGTGGCCGCCTTTTTAGGAATGATCCTTTACGACAAACAACCCCTTTTTCCTCCAGTGGGCGGCATGCAAAAGACACATGCTCCAAAATCTCTTTTGCTAATATTATTGGTTACAGCCATAGGATTCACGGCCTTTTATTTTTTAGACCGAAAGCTGTTCGACCTTGCCACCCTCATGTTCAGGATAGATCTATTTGCCTTTGGAGGAGGGTTTGCATCGGTTCCTTTGATGTACCATGAGGTTGTTGAGGCTCGCTCATGGCTGGATGGTCCAACCCTTTTAAATGGCATTGTTCTTGGACAGGTGACCCCGGGGCCTATTGTCATTACAGCGACTTTTATCGGGTTTTTGTTGAAAGGCCCTCTCGGAGGGTTGATTGCCACCATCTCTATATTTCTGCCTTCTTTCATGATCGTTGTTGCAACGGCGCCTTACTTTGACCGACTGCGCAGTTTACCGTACTTCAAAAAGGTTATCACGGGGATATTGTGCTCTTTTGTAGGCCTCCTCCTAACCGTGACGGTTCGCTTTGCTTTAAACATCCCGTGGGATATCACCCGTATCCTTCTTTCCGGTGCAGCATTTATCGCGTTGCTTTTGAAGGTTGACATCCTGTGGGTTGTCCTCGTAGGAACGGTGATTTCGTTAATTGCCCTATAGATGCTTTGCTTCATACGAAGCAAGAAGGATGGTCCACTTGATGCCTTCAAGAAATCTCGGTCGCTGGGCAACCGAACGCTACCCCCCCATTTTGCCCCGAAGCCAGCTTCAGCCGGTGAGGGAGTTCCTTAGACCAACCCCCTGAAAGGCTTGACAAATGCGTTTGAAGATTTTAGAGTTTAGGATGTTTGAAACTAATAAACTTATAAACAAGGGGGGGCTGTCTCGGGTTTCAAGAGGGAATTAAAAGGAGCGAGAATGGAAAAGATATACGAACTTCATGCCGATCTCTGCAAGACTTTTTCCAATGCCAAACGACTTGAGATCATCGATTCATTGAAAGATAGAGAGAGGTCAGCCAGCGAGCTGATCGAGAAGATTGGCCTCAGCAAGGCCAACCTTTCCCAGCATATGAGTGTGTTGAGATCAAAGGGAGTGATTCTAACCAGACGGGACGGGGTGAACGTCTATTATCGTATTGTAAACCCGAAGATCATTCAGGCCTGTCATCTGATAAGAGAGGTTCTCTTAGAACAATTTCAGGAAAAAGGGAAGATGGCCTCTAGCCTCAGACAAATCAAACGAGACCTTCATCGAATCTAAGACAGAAGGTGAATCAATTCTTCTAATTGACGGAGTCACATAATGAGTCCATTCGGTGAAAAACACCAATCCTATCTTGAGAAAAAATTTGGAAGCAGGGTATCGTTCGACAAGACAGAGCGAAAGCTCTACGGCCATGACATTGCGACCCTTCCCAGCCTTATCAAGCCCCTTTTGGGAAACACGACTCCTGATGCGGTAGTCCAACCCGAGACAGAAACGGAACTGGTCGAGTTGGTTCGATGGGCGAGAGAGAATCACATTTCTCTCACCCCGCGAGGCAAGGCATCTTCTGGCTACGGCGGCGTCTTACCTGTGAGGCATGGCGTTGTTGTCGACTTTTACAGAATGAACAAGATCGTCCGTATTGATCCCGAGGCTTTGACGGCCTCAGTCGAATCAGGTGTGGTATGGGAAAAACTCGATCAGGAGTTAGAGAAGCACCGGCTCACCCTCAGGCTCTATCCAAGCAGTTATCCGTCATCTACTGTGGCAGGGTGGCTGGCTCAGGGCGGAGCAGGTATTGGCTCTTACGAAGCCGGCTGGTTCCGGGATAATGTCGTCAGCGCACGTGTTGTTCTTGCCAACGGCGAAGTAAGGGAGTTCAAAGGCGACGAGCTTGATTTTATCTCCGAAGCGGAAGGCATCACAGGCCTGATCAGTGAGGTAACTATTTGTGTTCAGCCTTTGGAAGAGATTGACATTGTCTCAATCAGCTCGCTCAGAGCACATGATTTCCAGCAACTTGCGCAGTCCTTGATAGATAGGAAGCTTCCCATTTGGTCTTTGATTTTCATCAACCCGCGCATGGCAGACCTCAAGAATAAGGCTCCTCTAATGGAACACGATGGTCATCCAGTGGAAGAGCGGATCATTTTGCCGGTCTCCTACATTACCACCTTGGCGTTTCGCAGGAAGGATCGAGAGGCCGTGATCGCTCAGTTACCGGAACTCCTCAAATCATGTCGTGGAGAGTTACTCCCAAATGAAATTGCCGAGCACGAATGGAAGAATCGCTTTAAGCTGATGCTCGTCAAGCGGCTTGGTCCGAGCCTGGTTCCTTCAGAGATTGTCGTCCCCCTTTCTGCACTTGGAGAGGTGATGGAGGAGATTGAAGATAAAGTCAAACAGCCTCTTGTCAAGGAAGGTATTGTTATTCGGCAGGGTGCGCATGGCCGGCCTGAAGTTGTCATCTTGGGCTTCATCCCCAGTGATGAGCGGAGATTTACCTACAACCTCGTCTTTGGTCTAATTCTATCAGTGATCAGCATAGCTGAAAAGCATGGAGGCCGGGCTTTCGCCACAGGAATTTTTTTGGGGAAAAAAGCACCGTTGATTTTGGGGGAGAGCAGAATCAAACAATTGAAAGCCTTCAAGGCTCAAACCGATCCAAGATCAATCATGAACCCGGGTAAAGTCATTGGTAACGGTCTCATGGGAAGAGCAATTCGTCTGGCAGGATTCTTTGAACCTCTCCTTCGACTCGTCGGAAACTCTGTGGTAACGCAGATAGGCGAGCGGCCGACAAAGCCTATCCGAGGTATCCCTGCGGATGTCGCCTGGTATGCCTATGGGTGCTCCCAGTGCGGTTACTGTGTGGATGAATGCGACCAGTTTTATGGCCGTGGATGGGAAAGTCAGAGCCCACGGGGCAAGTGGTATTGGCTACGGGAATATATGGAAGGCCGGGAGGACTGGAATCAGCGTATGGTGGACACGATCCTGGTCTGCACGACATGCGAGCTCTGCAACCTGCGTTGCTCCGCTTCGTTACCCATTGAGCCCTCCTGGATGAAATTGCGAGGTCTGCTCGTCAATGAAAAGAAGGAGATGACCTTCCCTACTTTTGAAATGATGGGCGCTTCCCTCCAGAAGGAGGGGAATATCTGGGCGGCCTACCGTAGAAACCGGGCGGCATGGTTTCCAAAAGACCTCGACGAGAAACACGGCCCGTCGCACCGCGCCAGGACTGCTTATTTTGCCGGTTGTACGGCCAGCTATGTGGAGAACGATATCGCTTTGGCCACGGTTCGTTTGCTGGATGCTGCGGGTGTGGATTTCACGTATAAGGGTGAGAAAGAAAATTGTTGTGGAACCCCCATGCTGGCAGCCGGGAAATGGGATGTCTTTGAGGAAACGTTCAGGAAAAACCTTCAGGTCATGAAAGAGGCGGGGGTCGATACCGTCGTTGCTTCCTGTCCGGCATGCAATATGATGTGGCGGCAGGTCTATCCTGTCTGGGCGAAGAATATAGGCATTGATTACTCCATTACAGCCAGACATTACAGCGAGGTCCTGGCTGAGAAGATTAAAGAAGGGAAGCTTTCATTCCCTTCTCAAGGGAAACAGAAAGCCGTTACGGTGACCTGGCATGACTCGTGTCACATCGGCCGTGCATCAGGAGTTTACGAGCCACCTCGAGAAGTGATTCGGGCGATTCCGGGTTTTAACCTGATCGAGATGCAGCACAATCGAGAAGCAGCGCACTGCTGCGGAAGTGTTTTGACCTTGGTTAAGGACCCTCCTGTGGCTGCTGAAATAGGCAAGACAAGGCTGGACGAAGCTCTCCAAACGGGGGCTGAGAAGGTGATCGCCCTATGTCCTTGTTGTGAGTTTCAGTTCCGTGTCACCGCTGATAAGAAAAAGATCCCCATCGAAGTCGTTGACCTCGCACACTTTGCAGCGTCAGCCTTGGGTTACAACTTCCCCGATCCTCATCCGGAAGTCCGCAGACAATGGGCCGTTTTCGAAGCAATGATTGCTCTGATGACACCCCAGGGTTTCGCTCACTTGATGAGCACGATGTGGCCGGAGCTTATCGATGCCATGCCTTTGGGTATGGGAGGCATGATGCGAATCATGGGCAGGATCCCCTTGGCGCTCGACCTGATGAAGCCGATGTTTCCTCTCCTGTTCCCAAGGCTGTTGCCTTTAATGATGCCCAAGGTCATGCCGGTGATGCTTAAACGAGTGGCTGAACAAATTCCCATGCCAGACTATATGGAGGAGCAGATGGGGGAAATAATGCCCAAAGTGATGGATCAATTGATGCCCCATATGATCGGTGACGTTGTGCCGCTGGTCACACAGCCAATGATTGACTATTTGAGGAAGACCCATTAGAAGCGAAGTACCGATGATGCTCGATGGGAATCTGATCATGAGGCCCCAACCTCAGTTAGTATGACTAAACTATGAAAGGAGGTGAAAAAGATATGAAGAAGAGAATGTTGGTCTGGATGTTGTCATTCGTTCTCGTCCTATCAATGGCCTCCCTGAGCGTGTCTCAGGAGAAGCCAAAGGTTCCTGCCTGGCAGACGACCGTGGTCAAACAGTGGGTAGCAAATGCAAAAGCAGCTATCAAGTCTGTCACCATTCAGGATGTAAAGGCAGCGATGGATAAGAAGGAGAAGGCGATCTACCTCGATGTCAGGGACCCCAATGAGTACGCGGCAGGTCATCTTCCTGGAGCGATTAACATCTCCCGGGGATTATTGGAGTTTAATGTCTGGGACAAGATTCCAGATAAAAACGCCAAGATCTATGTGTACTGCAAGACGGGAGGCCGCTCTGCCTTAGCGACCAAAACGCTCAACGATCTGGGCTACAAGAACGCTGTGTTGATGAATGCCTCCTTTGAGGATTGGATCAAGGCAAATTATCCTGTAGAGAGATAATGGGCTGGAGAGATGGGTATCCGGAGGATATCACGGATGCCCATCTCGTTGTGTGTGTATTATTTAATGATGCAGCTCGCAAAAGAGTAGCGGAAGCATAAGAACAATGAGTCTTAATGATCTTAAGCTGACAAGACGGAGATTCTTAAAGGTGACGGGAGCGACTTTGGGGGCGCTTTCCCTGAGCCATGAACTTCTCGACTTTAATCATTGGGTTCATGCCAGTGCGGAGGCACCGGTGACCCGCATCCCGACTTTCTGCAATGGGTGTGGCAATCGCTGCGGCATATTCGCTTTTGTCAAGAACGGAAGACTCTGGAAGATTGAAGGAAACCCCGAAGGCAACGGCAATCTCGGAGTGGTTTGTCCGAAGGGCCATGCCTATCTTCATGATTTATACAATCCCCATCGGATTAAGGGACCGTTGAAAAGGTTGGGGGACAAATTTGAGCCCATCTCCTGGGAGCAGGCCTATAAAGAGATTTCCAAAAAGATCAATCTGATTCTGATGGATTCCGGTCCGCAAAGCATCTTCTGGGTCAACTATCCTCAGTCCAATAACGCCTATGCTCTGAGATTGATGCATACCCTGGGAAGCCCACACTATTTTACCCATGGCTCCACCTGTTATACGGCAAGAAATGCGGGTTGGGTAACGACCGTGGGAGAGCTTCCTTCCAATGACCTTTCCAATTCCAGATACATTGTCATCATCGGCCGGAACCCGGCTGGAGGAATCGATCTGGCAGAGGTGAAGAAGATTGTCGAGGCCAAGGAGAAAGGGGCAAACGTCATCGTGATCGATCCGAGACACAGTGAGACGGCCATTCTGGCCGACGAATGGCTTCCGATTAAACCCGGGACCGATTTGGCATTGCTTCTTGGAATGATCAATGTGATGGTCAAAGAAGAACTTTACGATCGAAAATTTGTTGCAGAGAAGACCGTTGGGTTCGAGCAGCTGTCAGATGAGATTATCAATTATCCACCGGAGTGGGCGGAGAGGGTCTGTGAAATACCGGCAAAGACCATTGTCCGAATCACCCGAGAGATGGCGAGGGCAAAACCCAAGGCCCTGCTTCATCGGGGTTACCATGCTGCATTCGGTTCTCAGTATCTCAATAGTTTTCAGACCGCACGCGCATTGGCCATTGTCAATAGCCTTTTAGGCAACATCAACCGGGAAGGTGGAATCTATTTCCCTAAATCTGCTCAATTGGGAGAGCTTCAACCCAAACATCCTGCCCCTGAGCTTCCTAAAATTGGGAAGTCCGACGGGACCGGCGTGCCGGGAAGATATCCTTTGGGTAGCTATGGAGATGGGATTACTCATGCCATCCCTGAGCTGGCGCTTCGGGGAGAATTGAAGGCCGGATTTGTTTATCACAATAACCCGCTTCGGACCAATCCGAATCCAAAAAGAGTGATTGCAGGTTATAAAAAGCTTGATCTCTTGGTCGTCATCGACACCGTCCTCTCCGAGACAGCATCCATTGCTCATTACGTTCTGCCGGAGTCGTTCTATCTCGAACGTGACGAAGCGGTCGATACAAAACATAGCGGAAAACGAGGCCAAGTCAGTATTCAGCAGAAAGTCGTTAACCCTATGTTCGATACGAGGCCGGGAACCCAGATCATTATCGAATTGGGAAAGCATCTTGGGGTTGAGAAATATTTTAGTTTTGATATCGATGAAGGCAATCATCTAAGGCTGAAGCCTCTTGGGGTAACCCTCGAAGAGCTGAAGCAAAAGGGAGTCCTTTTTGTAGGGGAGAAGTGGAAGGAAGGTTTCAATAAGCTGGACACCCCGTCGGGCAAGGTGGAAATCCACTCGAGCACTTTAGGGAAACTTGGCTTTCCTCCTATTCCTCGTTGGGAAGACCCTTTGGTCTCCCCGGATTCCAAGGATCCCTCCTCTTTCCGATTACTTCATGGCAAACAGGCTATTCATACGCATTCGATGACGGCAAACCAACCTTACCTCATGGCCATCAGTCGTCGCTATGATTTAATCCGCTTGTGGATGAACAAAGAAAGAGGAAGACGTTTGGGTCTAAAGGATGGGGATTGGGTTCAAGTCAAATCAATCGTCGAAGAGGGTCGGATTCGAGTCAAGTTGACAGAAGGACTTCATCCATCCTGTGTATGGCTTCCCAGCGGTTATGGGATTTTTTCAAAACATTTAAAAACAGCCTTTGATGTGGGATTGTCGTATAACGATTTTCTCCCAACCCTGTTTGATCCCACGGTCGGACATGCCATGTCATCAGAAATAATTGTACAGGTGAGAAAAGCATCGGAAGTTCGGAGTTGAGAGTTTGGGGATTACAGTTCTTTGTTCATAGTAAGGGTAATAGAGGAGCTAAGAGGTAGCGATTCATGCCTCGGTATGGAATGGTTATTGACGAAACGAAGTGCGTGGGTTGTCATGCCTGTCGGGTGGCATGCCAGAACCAGAATCATCTTTTGGAGAAAGAAGCCTATAACCATCTCGAAGAGCGGGAATATGGAACATTCCCGAATTATGCTCGTGAATTCTTACCCGTTCAGTGCCAGCATTGTGACAACCCTCCCTGTGTGAAAGTCTGCCCCACCGGGGCCTCGTATAAGAGAAAGGATGGCGTGGTTTTGGTAGACAAGGACAAATGCATCGGCTGTAAGTATTGCATCCCAGCCTGCCCTTATAATGTCAGGATCATCAAGAAAGAGGGCTATATCGAAAAATGTCGGTTCTGCATCGAATTTGTTGAGCAAGGGGGGAAACCGGCCTGTATGACGACCTGCATGACAGGGGTGAGGATGTTTGGTGACCTCGATGATTCCGATAGTGAAATCTCCAAATTTATCATTAAGAATAAATTGAAACAATTTAAGGCCGAGCTGAACACCAAACCGAGGATTTACTATAACAAGGCGTGAGATGAAAGATCAAGGAAAGGAATCCTTCTGCCGGGTTTCGGCGACCCTTTTTTATGCTCCGGACGAGGAGTTGGTCAAACAGATTCGCCAAAGGACGCTCTACTCCTTTTTTGAAAGATATATCCAATCCCGGGAAGGGACAAAGGAACTTTTGAAAGGATTCCTCACGAAAGGGAACGTTGAAAATCTTTTGGAAGATTTGAAAGTCGAGTATGATCGCCTCTTTTCAGGTCTAAGCGAAGAGTCCATCTCATTGGTTGAATCTTTTTACAAACCCTGGACCCTCGACGCTCGCTGTCCTTTACCCTTTGCCTCTGAGAGAGGCCTCCTCATGGGAGACTCTGCCGTTCATTTATTGGCGATTTACCAGCAATGTGGTCTCGAGGTCTCTGAGGAGTTTAAAAGCTGCCCGGATCACATTGTAATGGAACTGGAATTCTTATCTTATCTCTATGAACGGGCAACGGATGGCGAGGTCAAGATGTTTATCGAAGATCATCTGGACTGGATTCCTCTCCTAAAAGAGAACTTTGAAAGGCTTCAAGCCCATCCTTTTTATCTAAGCGCCTTAGAAGTCCTTGATTTCTTCCTCAATAGGGAGAGAGAAAGGCTGGAGGTGGAGGCTAATGGAAAGAAGAAGATTCATTGAGGGGCTTTTCTCTGCCGTGGCTATCGGAGGCCTTCTCCTTCTGGGAGGCTGTGGGAAGGCTGAAAAACCCTCAGGATTTGGAAACGAAGAAAAGCTTTGGGAATTGGTTTCCGGACAAAAAAAAGTAGAAGAACCCGTCGAGTTGGCCTATTCGAAAAACACACCAGCCCTTTACCGCGATGCTTCGATGGGGAAGGCGGATCCTTCCTTCATCCCAAAGGTGACTGGAGGCTGAAGCTAAGGGAAGGATTCGTCGGAGACGAATCAAGGCTTATTCGTTTTGCGGAC
>Ga0326728_10016821_pt1 | contig 14815 bp, 12 predicted proteins | sample MB3enrmetagenome_FD_207602 | JGI IMG/M metagenome (GOLD analysis project Ga0326728, IMG submission 207602) | Lab enriched peat soil microbial communities from McLean, Ithaca, NY, United States - MB31MN | ecosystem: Environmental > Terrestrial > Soil > Wetlands > Peat | place: USA: New York...
CAGTTAACGGCCTGGTCCTGTAATTCATCTTTTCGCTGGCGTATTTTTCGATATCTCCCAGGTATGTGCTGAAGAGCAAATCTCTGAACTCCTGCGTGAATATTTGCCGCTGTTCCTGGGATAGACTGTCCCATTGCCGTCCTACGGCCAGCCGGGCCATCGACTCGAAGTCAAAGTATTTCTCCATGGCTGCTTTGATGTGCTCCCCGCGCGCAGGGTCGTTCTGAGGGTACTGCTTGAGTAGGTTGAGGACCTGGTCCGTACCCTCTTGGACCACTGCCTGAGGACTCTCGGCCGCCGCGGCGTATGTGCCCCACAAGCAAAAACAAATGGTCATGATGAGCGCTCTAAAACTGAAGCGCCGCTCCATCGAACCAACTTGTGAACGAGCTTTGGACATTTTCTATCCTTTCTCCCATTTTTGGGGAAGGCATTTAATCCCGGTATGTGAATCTAACTGCTTTATTCAAATATGAATCTAAGGCATTCCCGTTGATTGTCAAAAGCGCTAAAACGCCGCGAAAGCCTATGTTCTCTTCGGCTTGGACGTGAGCACATCTCGATCTTGGAAAGCAAGCAACCTCGGGGGATTTCCAGGAAGGAAAGCTCGCGGGAGAAGCGTCCTGCTTCATGCGCGCTATCAACCCCAGCCTACAAGGCTGAAAAGCAGGACCGCCAGAACGATCAGGGTCACGCCTATATAAACCCGGTCCTTCTGAATAATGAAGGAGACAACTGTAAAAGCAACCCGCAGCACCGGGGTTATAATCATCAACAGAAGGCCGAATTGGATGATGCCGCGGCCTGAGAGGGAGGATACAGTCTTCATGATTCCCTGGACGTTGCGCAGGTCGGAGGGCTCGCCACGGAAAATATGGTAGCTGGGCAGCTCGGTTCCATGTCTTTTTAGATACAGCCCTCCGCCGATCAGGACGACCAAGGACGCAACCACCACCCCAACCCTGAGCAGGTTGCCGATTATCTTATCGATTCGGGCATCGGAGATTGCGGGGTTTTTATCGTTCATGACTAAAGTCTTCCCATGATGCCGTTATAGACCATTTCGATACCAAGGATAAGAATGACGGCGGCGAAAATTATTCGGAGCAGCCGTGTGCCGGAAGATATAAGGACCTTCGAGCCTAAAAGGGACCCCAGAACAACTCCCAGCATGACGGGCATGGCCAGTCCGGGGTCCAGGTAGCCTCGATTGAGGTAAACACCGGCGCTTGCCGCGGCGGTAACTCCGATCATGAAGTTGCTGGTAGTTGTTGACACCTTGAAGGGAACCCGCATGGCCTGGTCCATGGCCAGCACCTTAACGGCCCCCGAGCCGATCCCGAGTAGTCCTGAAAGCGTTCCGGCTACGAACATCAGACTGAATCCGGTCGGGATGTGATGCACGTGATAGGAAACGGGTCCCTGCGCTCCCGGATAGGTGGCGTCCAGGCGGAGCGAACCGGGGAGAAAATGATGTGTATCCTCTGTTTCAGGGGTGGCAGGGGCGCGGCTCCGGGCGGATAGAAAGGCTGAATACAGGAGAACCGTCCCGAATATAACCGCAATAACGTGAGTGGATACCCTCGCGGCAACTGCAGCACCGAAAACGGCACCGAAAGTGGTGGCCATTTCCAGGAACATCCCCAGGCGGATGTTAGAAAAGCCCTCCTTGACGTAGGCGGCGGCTGCGCCGCATGATGTCGCAATGACGGAAATGAGGGAAGCCCCGATTGCATAGCGGATATCCACGCCAAAGGCCAGAGTAAGCAGCGGGACAATGACAACTCCCCCCCCCAGCCCGGTTAACGCTCCCAGAAAACCGGCGGTCAGGGAACCGACAAAAGTCAAAATGGAAAATTCAGTGATGTTCATGACAAAAAAACTTTCAATTCTTAAAACGGGCGGACTGGAGCTTATGTGATGAAGTGCTGTTTCACGGCAGGCCGATCATCCGGATATCTCTGAGAATTTTATTGATTCCGGAAAAATGCAGTCCCAATTCATGGCGATTCATGCCTTGGCGCCAACAGGGCTGCCAACAGCACGGCAACAATTCCGGTCAGGAATATTCCGTCGAAAGTTCCTGCTCCGCCTATCGACACGATGGGGGCCTTAAGTCTCTGGATCTTATCCAGATTTAACAGGTCTGCGCCGATGATGGTCCCCAGGGTTCCCGATATGTAGGCGAGGGCCGGGGCCGAATTTCGAGCAAACAGCAAGGCGGCGGCGGTTGCCGTGAGGGGCGGGACAAAAAGAGGCTCGGCGATCCCCAGTCCTTTGACGGGATGGGCAACCATGTGCACCACGATAGTTACGAGGATTATCCCCGCAAGAGCCCTCCCATAGAATTTGTTCTTCGCCAGGAGGTGCAATGACAGGAGCGCCGGTATCACCGCCCCGCCCACATTTACCGCCACTGTGGTTCCATGCCAATGTCCGACCGTCGGAATGATATAGCGCATTCCGTAAATATCGATGCGAGCACCGGAAATAACTTGTCCGCCATGGAACTGATAGATGGGTATATTGAAGTACGTGCCGATCAGCGAAACGAACAGGAGCAGGAAGACATAACGTCTGTTGATTCCCATGAGTTCGTAGGCATAGGTGAGAACGCGCACCTCGATAAACACGATCAAAAAAACGATGAGGAGAAGAAGAAAAACCAGAGTAGCTAAAGATACGGGGAAGTAGTGCACGTCTTCAATCTTCCTTCTTAACAGGTTGGCAAAGGCCGGAAGTACGGATGCCTGAGCGCCTTTCTGCATGATCCCTCATGCGGAAAGGTCATCCCTTTCTTAATTACTCGGCCGGTTTTTGCAAGACCGTCCCGGGCCGGTCCCCCCTTTACTAACTCTAGAACGACGGGCCTAAAGGGGGGGGGCGGGGGCGGGATTGTAATTCTGAAAGATTCTCCCGTACGGGTAACGGGTATCCCGGATTCTTGAATCCGGGCGCGAAGCGCAAGAGGACGGCTCTGGCCGTTCCTCTTGTCCTCCGGACCCGGACAACAAGTGTCCGGGCTGCCCATGGCGTGGGTTTCTGCATTCTACTAAAAATAATAACGCTGACTGCTTCATCGCGGAAAGGGCGTGTCCTGCGCGGCCTAAACCCTCCAGGACCTCAATCCTACATGGGGTAGAACCGGAAAGAAGTCATGAAAGTACTCTCATACGCATGCTGAGCGATATCTTCGCTGTTGCTGAACGCATTGCGGCGGGTGAGGGAATATTGCAAACCCCACTGCACCTTGCCGAAAGGCCCCTGATAAATACGGTCCCACACTCCGGCCGTAATCTGCCAGACGTCCGACGTCTGCTCCTGGCCGGTGAGCAGGTCCAAGTCGCCGTATCCTATGCTGGTGGGAGTTTTGGTTGCATAGTTTGCCCGCTCGACCCCTTCAAAGCCCCCATAGATATAGGTGTCCCAGGCCTTTGACGGATGGCCGACTGCGCCCACCAATGCCGTATATTCCGGCAACGGCTTGATGCCGCCGGTGGGGGTGAAAGCGAAATCCGGCAACTGAACGGAACCGTAGCGGCCGATGCCTTCGCCCGCCATGAAGTTGGCCTGGACTTCGAGTTTTTCCGGAATGGCGGGAAGGATCACCCCCGCGCCGCCGCCGTAACCGGCGACAGTATTATTGGTGGTTGAGGTCAGTACATAGTCGTGGAAAAAGCGCGCGATGCCAAACGCTTCGTAATGTCCCCAACCTGGATCGAAAGTAGCCTTTCCAATAACGTCCGGTGCGAAATCGCTGGAGTAGTTGGCGGTTGTGGTCAACGGCGATACGCCGGGGTTGTATCCGTTGACAAAGCTGGGCTCTGTGATGCCTCCGAAATTCACCTGAGGGCTTTCAGCAGATAAGGCAAGCCACAATTTCCGGTCATCGAAATCTTTCGCGATCCGAATCTGAGGGTTTCGTGTCCAGTTAAACCCAGGTACGTACTGGGCATCGATAGTAAGAGGGATGTTCTCTTGTCGGGGAATAATGCCGATCTTATTGGTGGTCAACAGGCTCCATTCCTGACCCGCCAGGAAATGAAGGCCGCAATTTTCCAGGTCGACCGTTCCATAGGCGAGCCGCAGCCGGGGGTTATAGCTGTTGCTTTCAATGGAATTGGCGCTGGGGGCCGCGCCTAAAAAATCGGCTTCGACATAGGCGCTCACCGCCGTTTTTTCGTTGGGCTTGGCCTCGGCCAACGCCGTAATACGGCTCTGGCGGGCGGAGCCGCGTAATTCCGATTGATGCGCATTCGGATTCAAAACGTTCTTCCCGCCCGAGGTGGTGATAGGGAAGGGTATGGCCGTGTTGAAATTCGATGCTACATCGGTTGTTTCGTTCTTCGAGCGGTAAATACCGGCTGCTTCGACAAAACCGCCGACCGTGACCTTAGTGCGGCCGATTGTCATAGTACCCGGCCCTTCGGACTTGATTGCCGGCATTCTGCTCTGCTCTTGGGATGGCGCCGTTGACGCCGGAACCTTGGCGGCTGCTTCGGCTTGAGCGGCCTTCAGTTCTTCGAGTTGCTTCTGCAATCCGTTGATTTGGGCCTGGAGAGCATTGATCGTATCCTGGGAAATGTCCGCTGCCTGTACCGACAATGAACCGATGATTATGGCGGGAATCGCCACCGCCGCGCAGAGTTTAGCCCCTAACGCCTTAAACATAAATTCGCTCCTCCAGTTTGTTGTTGTGCATTTTGTGCATTTCGAAACCGGCGGGCATGCTAGCAGATAATTTTAGGCAAATGCATGTCGGGTATGTGTCATTCAGGTGGCGGATTAATCATTGTTGCGGGATTGCAGCTCTCTCCTCATGCCGTCTCCGTTTCGGCCGGGCGGATACTTTTGTGTACGCGCCTTTCGTTTACACGGGTTTGTCTGCCTTCGAACCTGCGTATGGTCCCACTGAATTCACCGGTGTAATCCACTTTACAAACGGAAAGAGCTTTCTTTTCTGGGGGAAGTTTATGGATCGGTATCTTCCGCTAAACCGACATTGGTGGGCTGTCTGCAATCGCCGGCAGATCTAAAGTAAGCTGTGCGGGTTAATTCAAAGCCGGCCCCTCTGGCGTTGGTTGTTTACCTGACTGTTTACTCCAGTCGCTATGATCAGAGCAATTCGACTTCTCTGCTGCCCAGGACATCTTTGTATGTACCGCAGCAGATGATCATGTCGTCGACTTTTTCGAAATAAAGGGCTTTGGGCAAGGACTTCTTTGTAACCGGATCGGACCACATATATTCCGTCCACCCGGCCCCTTTTTCCTTGGCCATATGTAAGATTTCCTGGATGAATTCCTTGCCGTCCGTGTCTTTGACCCCGGAAAAATCCTTGCCCACAAAAAAATGATTCATACCATGGGCCAGCATTATTCCGTTCAGGTCCAAAACGAAAATGTATTGCTCCCCCCTGACAAATTGTCCCCTTGGGTTCGTGAACTCGGCAAGGGCAATTTCTTTGCCGGTAGCAGCGTAAAAAGCTTTTGCCTTCGCCACGCTGAACCCCGCCTTCAATTCCTGTTTTGAGACCACACTCCACTCCTCTAAGCCTCAAGCTGATTCGGGACACGCGCGCACTTACCGCTTTCGCCCGGTATTTCAGATCCCCGACAAGATCATAGTTGAAAATCGCACCCGCGGGTGGGCAAATCGCCACTTTTGAGGCGCCGAATGACCCGAATTAGAATAGATGGGTAACCGGAGAGCATTTCAGCAGGATTTCAGGATCAACCAGACCGCGCCGGAGGATATTGTGAACAGGAAAGGAGTACACCCCGCAGTTTAAAAAAGTATGATACAATTAAAGCAGTCTATGTCAACAACAGTTTTAGTTGAGGATGTTTCAACGCCGGGCAGGGGAATATACAGTGTTGCTTACCGCATCCTCGAAGACGGCGGTTTGGAACGTTTCGATATCGGATCGAGGATCGAATGCCAGGGTCTGAAGGCCGCGGACCTCGTAGGCAGCGGCTGCATGATGATCCGCCGCCGCGTCTTGGATGCAGTCGAAAAGCCGTTTTTCAGACTGGTCACCGATGAAGCGGTTACCAGACTCGTGGATACGGAGGATTTTTATTTTTGTAGAAAAGCCGCGAAAGCAGGTTTTTCGATCTACCTGGACACGGATATGCCGTGTGGTCACGTGAAGCAGATGAATTTGCGCTCGATGATGCATGGGTGTGAACAATATGCGCGCGCGTCCCTGCTCATGCCCTTTTGAAAAAGACACCGACAGCTGGTTCAAAGAGAGGAGATTGCATCATGTCAAAGAAGGACACCGAGGATTTTCTTGAGGTGATTGCCAAAGATACGGGCATGAAAAAGGAGTTGCAGGAGGTTTATTCAAGAGCCCTGCTGGATTTCGCTCAAACAAAGGGATTTCATTTCACCATGGAAGAACTCGTCGAGTCGATCAAAGACCGCAATTACGGTGCCCTGTCCGATGCCGAGCTGGATGACGTGGTGGGAGGATGCCACTCTCATATGAACTGTTCCGATGATTTTGATTGAGGATGTTTCAATGACGGACAGACACGGGCTGATACGAAGTTGCGCTCGAGGTAATACTATAGAAGCGAGGGGGTCACGGACCCATAAGCGCTCAAATAAGGGCCACATAAATACGTCATTCCTACGCAAGCCGGAATCCAGGGGTCTTAGTTTTTTACAGTAATATCAATGGGAAAGCACTGGAACACGGCTTTCGCCAGGGTGACGAGAGCCGTGGTTTTAGCCCCCAATAAATTCAATAACTTACGTCCTTATTTGAGCGCTTATGGGTCACGGACTCCCACCCCCCCTCGCCGCTTCGCGGTTTCGTGTGGCGCGGGGGAATGATTCCCATAAGCGCTAACTTAATAGCTCATCGAGGGATGGCCTCCGTAGAAGGGGCGGGGTTTATCCCCGACTGCTCGTGTTTAGCTATTTGGTGGCATGGGGCGGGGTTTACCCCAGGGTTTATCCCCGCCCGGTTCATCCCCGCGCTAAAGATGCCTGTATGATAAAGGATTTGTCGACACGAAAAAGAATTCGACTCGCCCATGATGTCTATCAACAGGGTTATGCATTCTCCATAACAGTTGCGACTTACCAGAGGTATCCATGGTTTCGCCTGTACCCTGAACTTGCAGGCGCCGCCATGCAACTTTTTCCTAAAATGTTCCAGGCACGGCAAACGGTTCTTTTTTCTTGGTGCATAATGGCGGATCATCTTCATTTTCTTTTGAAGGATAAAGATATCGTTGATTTCGTCCATCTGTTCAAGGGCCGGCTTACGCCATTAGCCCGCCGATTGGAGCACGGGCGGGTATTATGGCAGCGCAGCTTCCATGACCATGTGCTACGAGAAGAGGAATCATTGGAAAATGTGGCCCGCTATATCTGGCAGAATCCCACGCGTTCGGGGATTATCTCCTGTGCTTCAGATTGTCGATGGAATGGTTCTCTGGTTTGGCCTAACTAGGAAGATTTGCTGGGAAAAGATACGGGTGGGGATAAACCCCACCCCTACAGATCGTAATGAAATGCGCAAGTTAGCGCTTATGGGAATCATTCCCCCGCTCTTTTTATGCTCGAAAGATGCGTCTTGGACGCAACTTACCGTGAGAGGCTGCCGGCGCCTTCGCCCCGCCGGCGCCGAAAACGGCATGCCGACAAAGAACGGGACCATAGAATGCGAAAGCATCGATCCGGAAAGAGTATTTTTATCGGCATCCCTTCGAGGGGCATGACCTTCAGCTCCCTCGGGAGCAAGCTTGCCATGCGGCTGACGGCATATGCCAATGATCCGGATTATAACGTCACGGTCCGGATCGTTCGCGGATTTCCGGTGGATGTGGTCAGAAACAACATCTGTGAGATATTCCTTAAGAGTGAATGCGAATATCTGCTCATGATCGATGACGACATGGTGCCGTCCGCCAATCTTCTCGACATGGCCGGCCATGAAAAGGATGTGATCGGCGGGTTGTATTATGCCTTCCTTCCGGCCAGGGGAATTTTCAATCCAGCCTACCGGCTTCTCGAAGAAGGCAGAATGGAGCGCTTCGACATCGGGTCGAGGATCGAACATCGGGGTCTGAAGGCCGTGGACCTCATATGGCCACCGGCTGTATGATGATTCATCGACGCGTCTTGGATGCACTCGAAAAGCCGTTTTTCAGGCTGGTAACCGATGAAGCGGCCACCAGGCTCATGGATTCGGAGGATTTTTATTTTTGCAGGAAAGCCAGGGAAGCCGGTTTTACCATCTATCTCGACACGGACATGCCGTGCAGTCATGTGAAAGATGTCGATTTGCGCGAGATACTGCACTGGTGCGAACAATACGCGCGCAGATCCGTGCTGATGCCCCCTTGAGAAACCGGGAATCCATGCGGCAGGGCATGCGCCGGCTGTCCCTGGAATCCATGGAGACGTCCCGCCCCGCTCGCGTTCAGCTTGCATTTGCCCACCCACAACGGCATACGTTGGATTTCCGCAAAAGCCGGGTAGCCTGTATCCGTCTTCTCGAACCGTACGAGGATCTTATGAAAACGGTTCATCCACGAATGGCATGCTTCAGCAACCCTGAGCGCGCCTGTTCGGGCCATAGTAGCGAGCTTGGTATTGTAACCGGTTATCTGGTGAAGGGCCAAAAACCGGAAGGCGGCCCTTGTGGGGCCGCCTTCAGAACCGTGGAATGGCTGGGGTTTGATTAGGAGAGCAGTTTGAGTATCTGCTGAGGTTGCGCGTTGGCTTGTGCGAGCATCGCCGTTCCAGCCTGCTGCAGGATCTGGTTCTTCGTCAAATTACTGACTTCAGCCGCCATGTCGACATCCATGATGGTGGATTCTGAAGACGTGTAGTTCTGTATGCTCGTGGTCAGGTTGCTGACCGCGTACTGGAGCTGGTTCTGGTATCCGCCGATATCGCCCATGTAGGCATTGATCGAAGTAAGGGCGCTGTCGATGGCGGTCATGGCCGCTTGGGCAGATGCCAGAGTGCCGATTCCAACCGTTGTGGAACTGACGGACATACAACTCGTGGTGGCGCCGTTGAATGTTACGACAATCTGGTTACTGGAGCTGTTGGTTGCGCCGATCTGGAAGGTGATGCCGTTCGTTGCGGATGCGTTACCGTTAATGAGGTTCGTCGTCCCATACTGTGTGGACTGAGCGATCTGGTCGACTTCAGCCTGGAGCCTCAGGAACTCGCCGTTCAAAGATGTCAGGTTGGCCGTGGTCTGCTGGCCGGAGGCCGCCTCGGTGGCCAGAGACTTCATCTGTACCAAGATGTCATTGATCTGCGTGTATGCGCCGTCGGCGATCTGCAGCATCGACTGCGCCTGGTTCGCGTTCTGAGATGCGACATTCATCGAGGAGATGGCTGCCTTGAAAGAGTTGCCGATTGCCTGTCCTGCAGGATCATCTTTGGCTGAGTTTATTCTCAGACCTGACGAGAGCTTTTGAAGCGAAGAGGACACCGCATCGTTGGTATTCGTCAGGGTGTTCTCAATTGTGAGGGCGTTCATGTTGGTGTTGACTACAAGTGCCATGGTAAATCCTCCTTGATGTGTCTTTCGACTTTTATGTCAAATGGTCTTTCTTCTAATTAGTCCAGTCATAGGATCGCCTAAGTCGGCCGTGTTCGATTTAAACGAGACGGATCAGTTTTCAGTTCCAACCGGAATTAGGCACCCAGTGATTCTGCAAGAGTTATACCATCGGAGATCTCCAGTGCAGATTGCTTATTGAGATGGGTTGCACAACTCATGTTCGCAAGGTGTCGTCAGCGGACCGGAATTTTTTTCCCCGGAACCTTGCATATTTTTCCCGGATGGAATTTTGACGATCGGAAAAAACAAAGCGGTGGAAAAAATAGATGATAAGCAAAACGCGCAGTTCCTCGCTCCCTGCTCCTGCTTTTTGCCGTTTCTATTTCCGTTTCTATTTCCGCTTCTTTTGCCGCTTCTGGATGCCGTTTTGCACGGCCGGGCCATTTGCCGTAGAATTGAACTGAAGAGAGAAGTGGAACTTCGCGGTTAGCACTTAAGCTTTTAACTAAAAACTGGAAACTAAAAACTCAAAACTAATCAGGCACCTTGCTTCTCGATATTCAAGCAATGCACGGTGTTATGAGCGGCTTAATTTAGTAAAGTATCAATTAAATCAATAGATTGTAAATGAGTTGCCTAATATTCTCGCTGCTCGCGGCGGCAAAAATTCACTTGTAGTGAAATCAATGACTTACGGGAGTCGCTCCTGCATTTCACCTGTATTTGCAGGAGCCGGTTTCCACTTGTGAAATATTGGCGCATCCACCCCGTTCTTTGAAGTTTTTAACTAAAAACTAGCCAAAGATATTTGAAGTTTAAATTCAAGGAGCAGGGAGCAAGGAGCAAGAAGAAGGAAGCAGGAATTCACCGCGGCCGCAAAGGCTACGGGAAAAATTGCGCCGTAGCCGCGAGCGCATCCTTCCGGCTAATCTTTTCTCCGTGTCCTCGGGTACGGAGTGATGGTTTGGGTTTTCACTAGAAACTGAAAACTCAAAACTACCGAATTGGTTGTCCGATCCTGGACCACCTCACCTTGTCCGGCAGGGGTTCGGCTTTGCCGTTCCATGAAAAGTAGATGATAAAGGCCTTCCCCAATAAATTATCAAAAGGCAGGAACCCCCAAAAGCGGCTGTCATCGCTGTTATTGCGGTTATCGCCCATGACGAACAGCGAGTCCTTGGGCGCCACGACCGGTCCGAAATTCTCCATGGTCCGAATAATCGCCGCGGGCTCCTTCTGCTCGAAGCTGCCCCATGGATCGGGGATCGGCTTGTCGTTGATGAGTATTTTGCCATCAACGATCTGCACCTTTTCACCCGGCAGTCCGATAACTCTTTTGATGAAGTCCTTGGATCGATCCATAGGAAATATGAATACGATGATGTCTCCCCGTTGGGGTGTTTTGTAAGTGAAAAGCCTGATGCTCGTAAAAGGAATTCTTATTCCATAAATAAACTTATTTACCAGTATGTAATCCCCCGGCAGTAAAGTGGGTTCCATCGACCCGGATGGAATATCGAATGCCTGCAAGATAAAGGCTCGAAGGAAAAGAGCGATCAGAATTGCAATAGTTATGCTCTCAAGAGTTTTTCTTACTTCACTTTTATTGGACATCATCGGCTCCCTGAGTGTTTCTCGGGCTGTACGCCCTGGGCCGGATTAATTGACCTCAACGGGCATAACCGGAATGTATTCGTGTTCTTTCTGATCCCCTGAAACCACCAGCTTGATCGTGACTCTTTCGAACAAGAAACCCAAGGGCGGGGATTTCTACATTGAAATAAAAAGCTTTGCCGGGAATAACACTGCTCCTAGCGCTCCGATTCTCCATCCAGCCAGAAACGAAGGGCTTTCTTTATCTCCTCTATCTGCTCCGGGTCGGTAACCTTCTCTCGCCTTTCATTCCTTATATAAAAGGCATCTGCCGCCCGGTCGCTCTTTGTTGTGATTTTGGCCACCGATATCGGTATCTGCAACTCATGCAACGTCCTTGTAATTGTATATAGAAGACCTATCCGGTCCGCCGTATATACTTCCAGGATGGTGTACATGGCCGAGGATTCGTTATCGACAACTATCTCGGTTGGAGATGCCTTCAGCGCCTTCGGCTGCCGTCTTCGAGCCGAACGTGCGGCAATGCGGTAGTCAAGGGCCAGCTTGCCGTTGAGAAGCCGGTCCATATCCTTTCTTAGCTCCTCCCAGTCCATTTCCTTACGGCTTTCCGGAAGTCGGCACTGAAAAACGAGCAGGACAATTTCGTTGTTCATCGTAAAAGCCTGGGCGCTTATGATGTTAAGTCCATGCAGGGTAAGTATTCCAGCCGATTTTGCCAGCAGCCCGGGTCTGTCATAACTCATGAAAGTGATCTCGGCGGTTTCGCGTCCGGATGAAACCTCCCAGATAAAAGACTCCTTCGACCCCTGGAGCCTTCTTCCTAAATGGAGGTGTTTAACGATCTCCTCCGGAGATATGGAAATTAAATACCTGGGGGCGAGCTGCGAAAAATAAGCCTCGATTTCTGCCGGACTGAGAAGATCCGAAACACGGGTCTCTATCTGTTTTTTCACCCTGTTGATCCGCTCCGAGATAACCCTCGAGCTCGGCTCTCCTTTTTCCAGTATGCCTCGCAGATTGCAGTAAAGCGTCACCACGGGCGTATCGCGCCATTTATCCTTTGCGTGCGGACCCGTTGACATCATGTCGGCAAAGGTGAGCAAGAACAATTGATCGAGGTACTCCTTTTTGCCGACTGCGGCCGTGCAGCTCGAAAGCATCTCGTGGTCGGCCATGTCGCGCAACGATGCATTGTCCAGTAAGAGCAAGTGCTGAGAAACAAGAAATTGAACCGTATCGGTTTCTTGGGCCGATAGGCCGAGGCGTCTGGCGATTGCGGGAATCATCTCTCCGCCACTGGCCGCATGCCCGCTGCCGGAACTTTTCCCGACGTCGTGCAGAAGGCCTGAGAACAGAAGAATGGCCGGGTCCCCTATATCCTGGGCTGTCATGGTGAGTTCCGGTTCCTCGTCCGAGTAGTCTCCGGCGAAAATCTTTTTAAGTTCGGCTACGGTCCTGAGGTGATGCTCCTGAACCGGGTAGAGGTGAAATTCGTCATGTTGGACAAGCCCGTGAACGGGCGCAAGCTCGGGGATAAGCGCGCTCATCAGGCCGTAATCGTAAAAACGGCGCAGTGATTTGACCTCGGTGGAATCGGACCGGATCAATTCCAGAAACTCATCTTTCACTCCGGGACACCCCGAAGCTGCGTTCAGGACATGTTTATTATGCGATATCCACTGCCTGGTCACGTTGCCCAGCCCAAGGCCGCGCGCCGCTGAAAGGGCGAAGAGATGGACGAGTCGCTCGGGAGTTGCCGGATAACGGTCGGTATGAATGTAAATCTTCCCGGACCGCTCAAAGATCCCCTCTTCTATGAAAGTCTCCGGATCTTCGGTTCGGCCCCGCAAAATAACTTCTTCCATCCTTTCCCAGAATTCCCGTGAAACCTCGGCAACCCCTTTGAACATTTGGTGGACGTGTTGCATGAAGATTTCGACCGGAAGAAAACCCGACTTCTCGGCATACCCCAGCTTGCGTGCAAGCATTTCTTGGGCCTCAAAGTAAAGCACGGCGCCGGGGCGCTTCGATGAAGCCATTAAAAGGGTCATATATCTGCAGAACGTCTTCTCGACTGTCTGAAGCAGGTCCACTTCCTGACGGGTGAGATAGCCTAGGAAAATTGCGTCCTCCAGGTTTCGCACTCTGGATTCTATGCGGCATCCGGCACGGATTGTTCGAATCTCCGACAGTCCTCCCGGATTATTTTCGAGGTCAGGCTCAAGCCAATTTTGAGGGTTTTCGAGCAGTTTATGGCGTGTTTCAATGGACCCCAACAGGGAATGCAGCAGTGGTTCACGGTTTTCCTCAATGTGTTTATCAATCTCCCGATCGAGCTGATCCGCAAGATTGCGGTTACCTGAAATGTAGCGTAGGTCCAAAAGCTGGAAAAAGAACGCGGAATCCGTCTTTGCCTGTTCCATTATCTGGGCTGCCGAACCCTGAAAAGCCTGAACCGTCCACCCCGCTTCAATTAGAGGTTCGGTAATTTCGGAGATCCACGCTTCCTTGTGATGAGCTTCCCTGGTTTGAATGCACAAAATTGGAACCGGCTGGGTAGGACCTGAAATGCCTCGGCCAAAAGAACCGATCGCCGCTATGGCGCCGCTGGCCCGAAATGTCTCGGCCCCGCTCATAAGGCGGTTGGCAAGGCGGTTGTAAAGAGAAATGATAGCGATCTCCAGTAAGCTGGTATGACGATCAAGAGCCTGCTCGCTGCTTTCCTCCAAGACAAGCTCCCGCTGCTTTCTCAGGGACTCGGACATGTTCCCGATCATGTGTATCTCCGCGCCAGAGTTGGATTGAAGTGGAAACCTCAAGCAATTTCACCTTGAGAGGGAAAGTGAAACCACTCTATCCTGTAAGTGACAGCCGTGCAAATCCAAACAAATCCAAAGTCTACCGGAATAAACCTTGTCTTCCTGCGAAGGGTCCTTTTGATGACAGTGTGAAGTAACACGCTGCAGGTAGAAAGAATAGGAATATTGTATGCCAAAGAGTCTTCATGATGCACGGGCTGATAGCATAACAGTGTTAACCTTGACAAACACCCGGCAGAAATACAGACTGGGGAAAACAGGCGAGAGGGACAAAGGTTCATATGCTGGAATTCTTTACAATCTTTACAACTTCTTTTACCGTTGCCCTTTCGGGAGCGTTAATGCCCGGTCCGCTGCTCACGGTGACAATATCTGAGACGGCAAATAGAGGTTTCATGGCCGGCCCCCTTTTGATGGTCGGCCATGCTGCTCTCGAACTGCTGCTCGTTGTTGCCATTTGCCTTGGCCTGGACGTTTATCTGAAAATGTCCCCCGTTATGGCGGTTTCTGCGCTCTTGGGCGGCTCGATCCTGATCTGTCTCGGCGCGGACATGATGAGACAGGCGGGGCGGGTCTCATTGCAGGGGACAGAGGAGGCTGCGAGTCCCCGCCGGGGTAGGAGCGCCGTGGTCACCGGGGCTGTCACGAGCCTTGCCAATCCTTATTGGACGCTTTGGTGGGCGACCTTTGGCCTTGGATACCTGATGAAAATATCTGACAAGGGCTTCCTGGGGGTGGCGGTTTTTTTCACGGGACATATCGCTGCAGATTTTGCCTGGTACGGCATGGTGTCTTTGGGGGTGAGCAAAGGTGCCTCCATCATGAAGGACAAAGCTTATCA
>Ga0326728_10016824_pt1 | contig 14813 bp, 14 predicted proteins | sample MB3enrmetagenome_FD_207602 | JGI IMG/M metagenome (GOLD analysis project Ga0326728, IMG submission 207602) | Lab enriched peat soil microbial communities from McLean, Ithaca, NY, United States - MB31MN | ecosystem: Environmental > Terrestrial > Soil > Wetlands > Peat | place: USA: New York...
CAGGGGCGCCGATCTGCTTCACGTAGATTTCCCATTTGGTATCCTGTTCCCCAGTCCAACTGAAAGCCACCTTCGTTCCATCCGGCGAGAACGTAGGGCAACATGAGTCGCCCGTGGAGATCAGGGGAACCGGCGTGAGATCCTCGGGCGGCGGCGCTCCTTCGCGCAGCCGCCAAACAGTGTAACCAAGGCCCGCGATGATGAGGACCGCGATTGCCGCGGCAAGCCAAATCGCGCGCGCCCTACGTAGGGGCGGCCCTTGTGGGTGCCCTTGGGCGGGCACAAGGCCCGCCCCTACTGCCGCCGGTGGGGAAACCGGCGCTACAACCGCAGGCGGCGAGGCCACCGCCCGCTGCGCATCCAGGTCGCGCTTCAGGCGCTTCAGGTCAGCGCGCATCTCCGAGGCGACCTGGTAGCGGACGTCACGATCCTTTTCCAGCCCTTTGTTGATGATGCGCTCCAACTCGGCAGGGCACTCCGGATTCAATCGCACCGGCGAAGTTGGAGCCCTGTTCAGAATCGCCTCAAAGATGAGCGCCGAGGTACTGCTTGGGAACGCCGGATGGCCGGTCGCCATCTCGTAGAGCACCACGCCGAAACTGAACAGATCGGTGCGGCCATCGAGTTCTTCGCCCCGCGCCTGCTCGGGCGACATGTAGGCGATGGTCCCCATCACCGCGCCGGGACTGGTGAGATGCTCGGGTTCGACCGATGCGGTGGGCAGCGCCGAAGCTCCCACCGCTTCTGCCACCCGCCTGGGCTTTGGTGCCAGCTTGGCCAAACCAAAGTCCAGGATCTTCGCCTGGCCACGCTGGGTCACGAAAATGTTCGCGGGCTTGATGTCCCGATGGACGATGCCCTTGGCGTGCGCCGCGTCCAGCGCATCGGCAATCTGAATCCCCAGGTCCAGTACTTCGTCCGTCTTGAGCAGTTTCCCGGCAAGGCGCTGCTTCAGGCTCTGTCCCTCCAGGTACTGCATGGCGATGAAGGGTTCGCCCTCGTGCTCTCCGATTTCGTAAATCGTGCAAATATTCGGGTGGTCCAGCGCGGAGGCGGCTTGGGCCTCTCTCTGAAACCGCTCCACTGCTTGATGGTCCTTAGAGAGTTCTTCAGGCAGGAACTTCAAGGCGACGGTGCGCTTGAGCTTGGTGTCTTGGGCCTTATATACCACGCCCATGCCGCCACTGCCCAGCTCTGCGAGGATGCGGTAGTGGGAAACGGTCTGACCGACCATGGCGAGGGTCCCTCCTCTGGTGGCCATCTTACGGCGTGTTTAGGGCTAAGTCAACGCGGGGCCTGACGGGAAGAGTTCAAGCCGCAGTGGCCCTCGCGGAAGCGGCATCGGCAGCAAAACCTTTCCGTGCTGGACCAACCGGGAAGCGGTGCCGGCAGCAGACCAAGTTTTCCCTAAGAGCCCTGTGCGCATCATGGATGCCGGCCGCACACAAGATGGATTGGGAATGAAAAGTCGGCTTCCTGGAAAGTGATATCAAACCAGGGCCGCTGAACGACTGTTGGGACAGCCCTTCCCACAAGGAATCCACGGGGGATCCTGTGATAGTGTCCTGGGAGCTTTGGGGGGGAGTGGGATCGGCTGCGCTGGGCCGTGCAACTTTAGAGCCTTATCGAAGGCGGCCGGAAGAAAAGGCTGCTGGTCTCTACCGTCCCGTCCCCGCTGATTCTTAACGACAACCACCACTTGTCCCCTCCTTACCAACTGAGCATGTTCCACATCAACTGACCCCTCACGCGTCGCGCTCCGGCTGGTGAAAGCGCCGGAGCGCGACACCCTCTCCCCAAGGGAGAGGGCAATGAAACTCGAAGAGGGGAGTCAAACACGAGCTGCCCACCTGGCGACGGCCCGCGTGGATGTCTCACGCCAGAATCAGCTTGGCGATGGTTTGGAGTTGCATGAAGGACGTGCCTTCGTAGATTTTCCCGATTTTCGAGTCGCGGAGATACTTCTCGGCGGGATAGTCCTTGGTGAAGCCGTAGCCGCCGTAAACCTCCAAGCACTCGGAGGCCACACGCTCGGCCACCTGCGAGCAGAAGTACTTGGTCATGGCGGCTTCTTTCACGAAAGGCTGGCGGGCGTCTTTCAGGCGGGCGGCGTTATAAGTCATCAGCCGCGCGGCCTCCACGTCGGTCGCCAGCCGGCGGTACAACTGACCATCCCGCCTAAATCCGTTTGAAGTAGAATATGCTTTGCCTGGCCGAAAACGATCCTCATCGGCCAGGAGGAAGTAGCATCCGAAAATGGCGGAAAAGCGGGGCTTCCCAGAACGCAAAATCCGATGCGGTTTTTGGCTGGGACCACAAACAGACTCCTTTTGGGGAACCGCTCAGGATAGAAACTAAACTGGTGTGAAGGCCTGTTGTCACTCGTCATCCATCTTGCCCAAGGCGTAAGGTGCCGCCGTGAAACGAATTGTGCAGATGCTTGCTCTGTTGAGCATCGCAGGCTTGTTTGCTGAAACACCGCCTGCGCTTGCCGCGAAACCGACGTGGGCGAAGAAGGCTACCGCGTTTCCCGAGCAGTGTGACCCGGGTAACGCACAAGCATGCCATCCGGTTCGTATTCCAGCGCCTGATGGCAAGAGTAGCGTGGAAGTTCGTTATCGCGAGAAGTTCGTCTCCGGGGCGGTTTTCTTACAGGCATACCTGCGCGTGACAACGCCCGGCAGGGGCACCCACGACGCAGCTTTACCGGAGGGCTTTCAAAATATCGATATTCTTTGGTCACCAAACTCTCACGCTTTTTTTGTGGACGGCGGTAACGGTGGAGGATACTGGGGCTTTTGGGTGTATGTGTACCTTTTAGACGATCCTGAGGATCCTAGAGACGTAACCGAAGAGGCCCAGCGCGACATGCTAGAGGAATTCCCGGCTTGTAAAGCAGCGTACCCCAATGCAGAAGACGCAACGGGTTGCAAGAAGATCAGCCGGCCTATCGATGTAGAAACGTGCATGGAGACCGAAGCCAACCCGATGTACAGCCGGGAATACAACATGACTGGAATTGACTGGATCACTCCCTCCTCAATTTTGGTCATGGCGGAGATTCCGTGTGACACGGAGTACGGCGGCATCATGTGTCAGGTAATGGGATATGAGTTGCAGGTACCCACGGGCCGCATTCTCAAGCGCATCGATGCCAAACACCTGAAACTCGAATGGCAGAAAAGTATGGCGTGGGCTTTCAGAATCCCTGACCTACCGAAATATTGCTTTACATCCGATTCACCTGCGCCTTCTAATCGCGACTTTAGGCACTAGATGCGTTTCAATGCGGCGTGCCATTCGATGATTGTCGAAAGATCCCCTTCTGCCCAATAATCTGTGCCCCACGTACACAAGGTTGCCGAAAGCACACCATGGTTTCAGAATACAATAAGGGGGTTCGGCTTCGCGACCCAAGACGACCCCCGCGGATGCCTCATGCCAGAATCAGCTTGGCGATGGTTTGGAGTTGCATGAAGGACGTGCCTTCGTAGATTTTCCCGATTTTCGAGTCGCGGAGATACTTCTCGGCGGGATAGTCCTTGGTGAAGCCGTAGCCGCCGTAAACCTCCAAGCACTCGGAGGCCACACGCTCGGCCACCTGCGAGCAGAAGTACTTGGTCATGGCGGCTTCTTTCACGAAAGGCTGGCGGGCGTCTTTCAGGCGGGCGGCGTTATAAGTCATCAGCCGCGCGGCCTCCACGTCGGTCGCCAGCCGGGCAAGCTGAAACTGGATAGCTTGAAACTGGGCGATGGGCTCGCCGAACTGCTTGCGTTCTTTGGCATAACTGATGGCGTGTTCGAGCGCGCCGCGCGCCAGGCCAAGCATCTGGGCGCCGATGCCGATGCGTCCCTCGTTCAACGTTTCCATCGCCACCTTGTAACCCTTGCCCACTTCCCCCAACACGTTCGCCCGGGGAACGCGGCAATCTTCCAGAATCAGCTCACACGTGGAGGAGGCGCGAATCCCCAGCTTGTCCTCCTTCTTGCCCACGCTGAAGCCCGGGGCGTCGCGCTCAACCAGGAACGCCGTGATCCCCTTGTAGCCCAGTTCGGGGTTGATGGTCGCGAAGACAATAAACAAGCCGGCTTCCTTGGCGTTCGTGATCCAGAGCTTACGGCCGTTCAGGATGAAGTGGTCGCCGTCCGGGCGGGCGCGCGCGGCGAGAGAAAAGGCGTCGCTGCCGGCACTCGGTTCGGAAAGGGCATAAGCTCCCAGGGTGTCTCTCACCAGGCGGGGGAGAAACTCTTGCTTCTGCGCTTCGCTGCCCCAGCGCTGTAGGGCATTGTTCACCAAGGTATTCTGCACGTCGATCACCACGCCCGCCGAAGCATCAACCCGCGAGAACTCTTCGATGGCGAGGATGGCCATGAAAAACGTTCCACCGCTGCCCCCATACGTCTCCGGAACCTCCAGACCCATGAAACCTTGCTCGAAAAAATTATCCATCAGCTCGCGATGGAAAACGCCCTCGCGGTCCATGGGCTCGACGTGCGGGCGGATTTCCTTTTGGGCGAATTCGCGCGCCGCCGCCTGGAACATCCGTTCTTCTTCGGTGAGCGCCGTCAGCGGCGCTATTGAGGAGAGGTTTGCAGCCGTCGTTTCAGCCATCCAAGCCCCCAGGGTGATAAGGTGCCGGCCCGCTCCGCATTACCCGACCGTGTCGTGCCCTCTTGCGCCACCGAGGGAAATGCTACACGACCGCGGCAAAGGAGACAAGCGGTCCCTTAGTTAACAATATCTTTACAACCTTTTCAGGCGCGATGGCGCAACCGAACCAACTCCCGGAAAGGCACCGTGCATCGAAGGAATGTTAGCAAGAAGCCGCCTGCTGTCGTACGACGCAGGGAGCGAATAAGGCGCACCCACCCCAACTGCACACGCGCCGATTTGCGAAAGCAGCCGGGCCGCGCGGGACTGGAGTCCGGTCTGTCGTCCAGATTAGGAAACCTGACTTGGCAAGAGAATCAGTGTGTGCCACTATCTAAGGCGGCGCGACGGGGAATGAGTGTGCCTCAAAGCGGGAGCGTGCAGCTTTCCTGAGCTGGCAAAGCGGCGCCGCCGCAGAATTGAACCATATTTCATGACACCTGGGAGGTAGATTCGAATATGACGGCTAAGAAAGTTGTGCAAGGTTTGATTGTGACGGCGGCTCTGTGCCTATGTACGACTTCGGTGCACGCTCAAGGCTATAGGTTGTACATCATGGGAGCGGATTCATCGGTCACCGACGCCAGGACGTTCACTGAAGGTCATATTAACTACAACTCGTTCTATGCGGGCGGCGCCAAGGCGATCGCGGGACTTGAAGTACCGTTTTACAAGATCTTTGGAATAGAAGTTTCGTATGGCATCGGCTCAAACAACCTTGAAGTAAACCAACTCGGTTACCCTTACACGCTAATAAAGGCATACTCCGTAAGAAATAGCAGGTTCAGCGGGGACATTGTCCTGCACGTTCCAGGCTCCTGGAAGGGCCTCCACGCTTACGGCCTGGCGGGTGTGGAATATGACCGCTTCGCTCCCACCAGTCACGCTCAAACCTTGGCTTTGTCAGAAGGGTTCGCCTACTCCCCTAGCGCCAAATTGGCGTCCCAAGGCCAAACGGGTTATAACATCGGTGGCGGGCTCGATCACAAAGTGATTTCGAAGGTGGACCTGCGGCTCGAGGCGCGCTATCACTCGTTCGGCTCCCCCACCTATGGTTTGCCCCAGGGGGCTACCACGGCCTCCGCCGCCTACTTTCCGATCGGTGGGTCGGCGCATGACATCGAATACTCCATAGGCCTTGTGTACAGGTTCGGCAAGAGCCAGTGAGGGCTCGTAAAGGGTATTTGAAACACTCAGTGCTGCTCGAGTACGGGAGCGTGCAGCTTTGCTGGGCTGGCAAAGCGACGGCGCTGCAGAGTTAAAGCATATTTCATGACACCAGCGAGGAAGATTCGAATATGACTGCTAAGAAGGTCGTGCAAGGTTTGATCGTGACGGCGGCTCTGTGCCTAAGTACGACTTCGGTGCATGCTCAAGGCTATAGGTTCTTCATCATGGGAGCGGATTCATCGCTCACCGACCAGAGGTCGTTCCGGGAAGGTCCTAACGGTACCAGTTCCATTCCCTTCGGCTCGAGATATGCAGGCGGCGGCAAGGGGATCGCGGGCGTCGAAGCACGGGTTTACAAGATCTTTGGAATAGAAGGTTCGTACGGCTTCGGCTCAAATAACCTTGAAATAACCAACTTCAATTATTTCCCCGCGACAATATTGGCATACCCCGTGAGGAATAGCAGGTTCAGCGGGGACATTGTTGGGCACGTTCCGGGCTCCTGGTGGGGCATCCGCGCCTACGGTGTGGCGGGTGTGGAATATGACCGCTTCTCCCCCACCAGTCACGCTCAAACCTTGGCTAAGACAGAAGGGTTCGCCCTTGCGGCCACCGGCACATTGTCGTCCCAAGGCAAGACGGGCGTTAACGCCGGCGCCGGGATCGATTACAAAGTGGCTTCAAAGTTCGACCTGCGGCTCGAGGCGCGCTATCACACGTTCGGCTCCCCCACCTACGGTTTGCCCCAGGCGGCTAACACGGCCTCCGCCGCCTACTTTCCGGTCGGTGGGCCGGCGCATGACATCGAATACTCTATAGGCCTTGTGTACAGATTCAGGGGTAAGTGAGTGCTTACTATTGTCTACCCCTCGGTAAGTTGAATGTGCATGCAGTGGTTCATGGCGGGGGTGACTTCGCGAAAGACGGCAAGCATCGACTCGACGAGGTCGAGCCCGGTCGAGGCGTGCACCTCGTGTTCGCTCATGGGGTAGTAGAGCTGGAATCCAGCCCACTGGGCGGCGGGCGCGGCGCCTAGAAGGCGTCGGAGCTTCTGCATGGATGGGAAACTGTCGCGGGAGAAGTAAACCGGCTCGGTTTCCCAACTGCCGCCATGAAGCACGAAGCCTTCGCGGCGCACCAGGCGCTCCAGCTCGCGCTCCATGGGGCTGCGCGGCTGGAGTGAACGAAGCAGGCGGTGCCAGTCCCAGTCCGACTGCAACTGGCACTCGCGGTAAGCGCGCGGTGCTTTCATGTAGCCGCGCTCCACCTGCAGGCCGCACTTGAAGAGTTTCTCTTCCGTATCCACGCTGATGAAAAACTTCGAGCAGCCGAAACTGACACGCGAGGAGAGCGGCATGGCTTCGCGATTGGCCCGAGGCAGGTAGCCGATCCATTGCCAGTAAACGCCGCGTCCCCAGCGCTCGGTCACGAAGGGCTGGGCGTAGCGGGATTCGAGCGCGAGCTTCAGAAGGCGCGTGATGCGCTCGTTGTCCTCGAGATTCCCCACATGGATGCCGCGGCGGAAATCGAGATACTCGGGGCGGAAAGCGAGGGCTGTGGCCGGGACGGGCAGCGTTGTGTGCGATTTCGAAGCCATGACCGGGAAGGAAAGCAGAAATCAGAAAGTAGAAACTAGAAAACAAGTTTACCAGTTTCCGGTTTCTAATTTCTAGTTTCTACTTTCTGATTTCTGCCTACTGCTTCACGCGGCGCGGGAAGCGCTGGCGGCCCCTCTCGAGTGGAAGCCGCTGACCAGCACCTTGGAGATCTCGTCGCGCTGGATCTGGTTGGTGCCTTCGTAGATCTGCGTAATCTTGGCGTCGCGCATGTACTTCTCCACCGGGTAGTCGTGCATGTAGCCGTAGCCGCCAAAGACCTGCACCGCGTCCACGGTGACTTCCATGGCGACGTCAGAGGCGAAGCACTTGGACATGGCGGAGTAGAGCGTGGGCCGCTCCTTGGGTCGCGTATCGATGTAGCGCGCCGTAGCATAGACGAGCGCGCGCGCGGCTTCAATCTTCATCGCCATATCGGCCAGCAGGAAGCGCAGTCCCTGGAAGGAGCCGATGGGCGCGTCAAACTGCTTGCGGGTGCAAGCGTACTCGAGCGCCAAATCGAAAGCCCCTTGCGCAATGCCCACCGCCTGAGCGCCTACCCCGGGACGGGAAGCGTCGAAGGTGCGCATGGCCGTGATGAAGCCCGTGCCTTCGCGTCCCAGGCAATTCTCCACCGGCACGCGGCAGTCCTGGAAGACCAGTTCGCGCGTGGCAGAAGCGCGAATCCCCAGCTTGTCTTCCTTCTTGCCGAAGCTGAATCCCGGGGTGCCCTTCTCGACCACAATGCAGGAGGCGCCGCGCGGGCCCTTGGCGGGATTGGTGAGGGCGATCACGGAGTAGAGTTCCGCTTCCCCGCCGTTGGTAATCCACTGTTTGGCGCCGTTCACCACGTAGTGGTCGCCGTCGCGGATGGCGGTGGTGCGCACGGCGGCGGCGTCTGAACCGGCCTGAGGTTCAGTGAGCGCGAAGGCGACCAGGCGCTTGCCGGCGGCAATGTCCGGCAGCCATCGCTGCTTCTGTTCCTCGCTGCCCGAGAGGATGATCGGCAGCGCGCCGAGCGCTGTGCCGGCAAAACTGAGCGCGATGCCGCCACACGCTTTCGACAGTTCTTCGGTCACGATCACCATGTTCATGATCGGTGTTCCCTCGCTAATGCCCCCGTACTTCTCCTCAACGAAAACGCGGAAGAGGTCCGTTTGCGCCAGCACCTTCACCACCGGCCAGGGGAATTTGGCGTCGCGATCATATTCCGCAGCCACCGGGCGAATTTCCTTTTCGGCAATCTCGCGGGCGAGATCTCGGATGGCCATTTGATATTCAGTGAATCCATAATCCATAAAGCTCCTTAGGAGGCAGAAGTCAGGAGTCAGAATACAATTGAAACTGGAAAGTGGAAATTGGAAACTAGAAAATGGAAATTAGAAAGTGGTGCTGCCAGCTTCGAGCTTATATTTTCCAGTTTCCAATTTCGGGTTTCCATTTTCTAATTTCCAATTTCTAATTCTTCGATTTCCCAGGGATTTCTGCTTTCCACGCTCGCTAAATTAGAAGCCAGAAACCAGAAACTGGGAAATAATGTTGCCATTTTCCAGTTTCGATTTTCCAATTTCCAGTTTCTGCTTTTCACGCGACGCGTTCCAGGGGTTGCGGCGGCTGGGGCGGGGTCTCGACAGCGCCGCCCCACAAGGATGGCCTAACCAGCCATGCCTCGCCCCCGCGGAAGGCAAAGCGGCAGTAATCATCGAGGTCCCCGGCCTGAAACGAACTAACGTCAATCTCTCCTTCGAGCGAACCCGGCTTGGCGAGAACCTGCAACGCGTAAACCAGGGGCAGAACGCTCGCATTGACGTCACGCAGGGTGACCTCGATCCGATCGATGCGGGCCACAATTTCAAAATCTCCCTCGGAATAGAGTCCAGCGGTGCGCTCCAGAAGTTCGCGGATGTCATCCGCAGCGGTGGGAATCCCCCCAAAACTGAACTTGCCGTTCAGCCGCTGATAGGGCTCCGGAACAACCGAGACAGGCTGGCTGCGGTATTGTTCCCAACTCGCATGCCGATAATCAGGTCGAGCCCAGGCAATCGCTAAGAAACCACCTTCCCAGACCTTGAGCCTGACGTGCTGTCCTTTGACTTCATCCCGGTAGTAGAGGGCGCCTCCAGGAACCTGGGCACGTTCGTCATCCGAGAGCTCGCTAAGGAAGTCAATCAGTTCCCCCGCAATCTCCGGAAGCGCGGGGCGGTCGTCAGGCTGGACGTGGCGAACCTCCAGCGACACCGACTCAGGAACAAACTCCAGCCATGCTGCCTCAACATGTTCAAGCTTTTGCTGGGTTTCCTTGCTGAGGGTCCCCAGCTCCACTTGCCCTGAACAGCCTAAATGAGTGCGCATTTTCTCACTCCCTTCCCCGATTCGTACAGACAAAGTGTCCGTAGTGCGGGCCCCAGATTGACAGATAGGCATTTTTGGGGCCGAAGGGACTAATGGTCTGCCGCAGAAAGATTTTGCCACAAGTAGAGTCAAGAATATAGCGACTTGTTTGTGGCGGCGCGGCGTTAGGTTATCCTGAAACCTGCCTGATGCGATTTCAAGAGAAGGCAGGAAACCAGTCAAGTCGAGTATCTGCTCCACTTGCATTTTCCAGAGGAGAGAAAATGATCAGAGCCTTTCAGCTTTTGACCTTAGCAGTTGCACCATTATTTGCCCTCGCCGCGTCAGCGGACGCGGGCCAGTCCACGGCACAGCCCGTCACGATTGAGTATTACTACCGGCTGGCGCCCGGTGGGAGCTCAGAGTGGCTGGCGCTCTACAAGAAAAACCACAATCCGCTTCTCAAGCAATTAATGAAAGAAGGGTTGCTCAAGAGTGAGAAGCTTTACACCCGGCGCTTCCATGCCGAAAGCCCCGCCTGGGATTACAAAATCGTGATGATTTGGCGCGACTGGGCGGCCCTCGAGGAAGCGCGCAACCGCGAAGCGGAAATTCTCAAGTCCCTCTACCCCAACAAGGAAGATCATGACCAGCAGGAAAAACGCCGCTGGGAATTGACCGTCTCCCATTGGGACGATGTGCTGAGCGAAGTTTCTCTGGACTGAGGAGTTGGGCGATTGAGGGATTGACTGATACCGCGACCAATGTGGCCATTCGGGTGCGGTGAAGCGCAACGCCGGCGGGGAGGCTAGGATTGCCGTATTGACATACGGCACTCAATACGGCATCATGCTGACATGGCTAAAGCTCGAATGAAGAAACTAACGATTCTTGTCCCGGAAGATCTTCTTCGAAGGGCCCAGCGGGCTACAAAGGGAGGGGCGACTCCTACGGTGCGCAAGGGTCTGGAGCTTCTGGCGGCCCACGATATTTACGAGGGTCTGCGGAAAATGCGCGGCAAGGTGAAGTTCGGTCTCACTTGGCAAGAAATGCGAGGCGACGAGTGACCTGCGCCGACACGAGTTCCGTCGTCGCCTACATCCAGGGGGAGCAAGGGTCCGACGTTGACCTCGTGGACCGGGCCTTGGCTGATTGCTCTCTAGTCCTTGCTCCGGTCTCTGTTACAGAATTGCTAAGCGACCCCGTGCTCATTCCAGCCCTGGAGAAATTCATCCTTGGGATACAGCGGCTCGAAATCAAGTTGGGATACTGGGAGCGTGCAGGAAAGCTCCGGGCAAAGCTGATGCGGCGTCGGTATTGTCCTAAGATTGCGGACACGCTTATAGCCCAGAGTTGCCTCGACTACCAGGTTCCACTGATCACCAGGGACCGCGACTTTTCGGCTTTCCAGGAACTCGCTGGACTTCGACTGCTTTGATCTACCGCCTGCCGCCCCTCGGCACAACACCAGCTCTACTTCTTCCGCGGAGGTTGCGAGGGCCGCAGCTCAATGCGGCTGGCAAGTGTGGTCAGGGGATACGTGTAAAGGTCAACCACCGCCTTGGCGATGTCCTCGCCGGAAAGCTTCCAACTTTGGAGGGACCTGCTACCCGGCGCTCCCCCGAAGTCCGTATCCACGCTTCCCGGCATGATATAGCTTACACGAATGCCGTCGTAGCGGACGTCTTGCATCATGGCCTCGCTGAACCCATTCAGCCCAAATTTGGAAGCGTTGTAGGCGCTCCCACCGGGGAAAGGATTCACACCGGCAAGACTGGAAATATTGAAGATGTATCCGCCCCCGCGCTGGCGCATTATGGGGATGGCCTCGCGGCAGCAGTAGAACGCACCCGACAAGTTGGTATGAATCGTGGCATCCCACTCCGCCGGGGTGAGCTGGTCCACGGGCTTCATGATTCCGATTCCCGCGTTGTTCACCAGGAGGTCGATGCCTCCGAAATGCTCGGCGGCAGTGTGGATCAGCTTTCGGCAGTCCTCATAGCGGCCCACATCCGCCGTCATGCCTTCGACCCGGCCGTCACCCTGCTTGCGCAGTTCTTCGAGCGCCTGCTTTAGAATTCTCGCATCGCGCCCGCAGACGTAAACCTTCGCGCCTTCTCGAAGAAGCCTTTCGGCGATGCTATAACCGATTCCGCGCGATCCACCGGTGACCACGGCAACTTTGTCTTTCAGCTCGTTTGTCATCAGAAACCCTCCCCTTCTGGATGTATGAAACTAACAGATTAAACCGCAAGCAGGGCTGTCGGCAACCGCATGATCCGGACCACAGAAGCAGGTAGCGTAGAGTCTCGCCTTTTGAGACTCTGCGGCTCTTTCTGGATGTTGCGCGACTCTGCGTCCCTTCGTAGGCATTCGCGCGTATAATGTGGGGTCGTGTCCCGCTTGCGACGCTTGGTCGTGTCCGACCGATTTTTCTTCGTCACTTGCCGGCTTCTGCCGCGCCGAGGGAAGCTTCAGGGATCGGAATTCGAGCGCCTGGCCCGTGTGCTGCGGGAACGGCGAGAGGAATACCATTTTCTCCTGACGGCCTGGGTTTTCTTGCCGGGCCCCGCCGCGGCGGGGCATGCGATCATCTTCCCGCCTTATCCGCTCACCATCTCGCGGGTCATGGAATCCATCAAGGTGGGCTCGACGCATCGCATCGACTCCGGCAGAAGAGAATCGGGCCTTCTCTGGCAGCCGCGATTTTTCGACCGGGCGGTGCGGACGGTTCAGGAATACTACGAGAAGGTGGAATACATTCACCTGAACCCGGTGCGGGCGGGGCTGGTGGAGCGACCAGAGGACTGGCCGTGGTCGAGCGTGAGGGACTACGCCGGGAATTTGAGCGCGGTGGCCAGCGGGCATCGCATTCTGCCCATCGATCGCATACTGCTGCCAGCCGATACCCGGACACGGATCTGAACGAAAAGCCGCAGAGTCCCAACACCAGGGACTCTGCGCTACCTGCTCATCCGGAACGATCGGCGGGCCAACAATCTCTGGAGGCGGACTCTCTGGTTCGTACACATACGGCGGCTGCATGACTGTCCCCTAAGGGGAAGCGACAGAGATCGTTGAGAGGAGGACTCCCATGCTGATTCTCGTGATGATGCTGTTAATCGGGTTGTTCGCTGGCGTTTGGGGATTCATGATGTGTTTCCTCCCTGCGCGATGGGACAGACTTACAGAGGCGATGAGCTTCGCTGGCCGCTGGACCGAACCCAGCCCCAAACGCCTCAATCCGTTCATTCGATTCATTAACCGTGTCGCCGGCCTAGCGATCTTTGCCGTGGGTTGCTGGTTTGCCTATTTAGCTGCTTCAGAGATTTATCTGGTGCTCACTGGACGAGCAACGACCCACGCAGCGCCTCCAGTCACCGGGGCGCTTCCCAACACTCCGACACCAGGAGTGACTGCACTTTCCGTTTTCGTGATCGTTGCAGGGATACTAATGGCCGCGTTCCCGGCAAAAGCCCTGGCGGTCTTTGAACACGTCTGGCCTGCCGCGCGATCAATACCGCCATCGGCTGCTCCGAAGGTAATGCTGTTCGTGAGGCTCTGCGGTGTGTTCTTCGCCTTCCTTGCGCTTATGTCCTTGCTGCATTGAGCCGCTGGGGGTGAGGATGAAAAGCGGGTAGCGCAGAGTCTCGCCTTTTGAGACTCTGCGGCTCTTGGTGGGCAGTGGGGCGTATAATGCGGCGTCATGTCCCGCTTGCGACGCTTGGTCGTGTCCGACCGATTTTTCTTCGTCACTTGCCGACTCCTGCCGCGCCGAGGGAAGCTTCAGGGATCGGAATTCGAGCGCCTGGCCCGTGTGCTGCGGGAACGGCGAGAGGAATACCATTTTCTCCTGACGGCCTGGGTTTTCTTGCCGGACCACTGGCACGCGATCATCTTCCCGCCTTATCCGCTCACCATCTCGCGGGCCATGGAATCCATCAAGCTGGGCTCGACGCATCGCATCAACTCCGGCAGAAGAGAGTCGGGCCTTCTCTGGCAGCCGCGATTTTTCGACCGGGCGGTGCGGACGGTTCAGGAATACTACGAGAAGGTGGAATACATTCACCTGAACCCGGTGCGGGCGGGGCTGGTGGAGCGAGCTGAGGACTGGCCGTGGTCGAGCGTGAGGGACTACGGCGGGAATTTGAGCGCGCTGGCCAGCGGGCATCGCATTCTGCCCATCGATCAGATACTGCTGCCAGCCGATGCCCGGACACGGATCTGAACGAAAAGCCGCAGAGTCCCAACACCAGGGACTCTGCCTGCTCAAGGCTCTCGGCGGAACGCTGGGTGAGGCTTCAGTGGCCCTTACGGGGATTGCCACCGTAATCGATGCAAAGGCACGACATCAGTGTGGAGAACCGATCCTTCCGTAGGCGGCCAGGCCGTCTGGTGGAGTTACCCGCTATGGTCCAGAGTTTTTTCACTGCTCATCGATTTCTGGCATATCTCGCAGGAGCGGGTTTCTTCGCCCTCTCAGGCTACGGGCTTGCGCGGCTCTCCCCGGAGGATCCAGTGGCAGCCTGCGGAAGCTGGGCTATGGCCCTGCTTTGGCTCGCCTTCGATTTGGCAACCACAAGGGACCTCCTGCCGTTGGGTCCCATACTCGCCCTTGGTGTCCTTTTAGGTGGGGCCGTATGGATCGCACGGTACCACGAGCGTCACCGTAGGGGATAGCGACCGTGATCGACGCCAGAGCCCGGTACGCTTGCGGAGACTAGCCCTTCGGACGGACCATCATATGACGAAAGCTTTCGGCCTCCTCCTGGCTGTTCTCACACTGGCGATGTATCTGTGGATACCGAGGACTCGAAAAGGAATAATGGCATACTGGGGGTTAGTAGTCGCCTTGTTGCTGATATGGCTTGTCGTTCGGCATCTTTCGTCGGCTGGCGCACAGCGAAGCTCTGCGGTTCCTGCCCCAGAGCCGAGTTTGTGCTGACGGCGGGGTTGTCATGCAAAGCGCATCAATCGGTCGTCTCACACACCGGCCCAAGGGGAAAAGCACCAAGCGTCCCGAGGGATTCTCGCTCCTCGAGATGATGATGGTGGTCACGGTGATC
>Ga0326728_10016825_pt1 | contig 14812 bp, 11 predicted proteins | sample MB3enrmetagenome_FD_207602 | JGI IMG/M metagenome (GOLD analysis project Ga0326728, IMG submission 207602) | Lab enriched peat soil microbial communities from McLean, Ithaca, NY, United States - MB31MN | ecosystem: Environmental > Terrestrial > Soil > Wetlands > Peat | place: USA: New York...
AAACAAAAAAGCCGGGCTTTCGCCCGGCCTCTGTGTATGAGAACAAAGTTTTTAATCTTTGCGTTGCGGGTGCGGCGCCGCAGACATACGCCAATTTCACACACACGGACCACTGCGTTTCACACCATCAACACGGACAGCATACCCCATCCCCCATTTCCCGCCAGTCACCAGTACTGGTGACAAGCGCAAATTCCAGGCTTGTTTCCTGGCGGCAAAATGGGGATGGTTCTTTGAACGGGGCCGTTGGTCCATTGGTCTCTGTTTGTGATGCCAGGAGAGTCTCCATCTTCCCGTTTTTGGTATTGGCTGCGCGTCGCGGCCGTCGGAAGGCGGCCGAAACGGACGCTGGCGCGCTTGGCCGTGCTGGTGGCGGCATCCGCGGTCCTTTTCAAGTTCGCCCTGGTGCCGATCCGCGTCACCGGCATCAGCATGGAACCCGCTTTCCACGACAATGCCGTCAATTTTATCAACCGTCTCGCCTACGTCCGGGGCCAGCCGCAGCGCGGCGATGTGGTCGGCCTCCGCCTCTCCACCAACGCCGACGCCACCTTTCATGTCCTGCTGCTCAAACGGCTGGTCGGGTTGCCGGGCGAGACCATCTCCTTTTCAGGCGGCCATCTTCGCGTCAACGGCAAACCGCTGGAGGAGCCTTATCTCAAGTTGCACAGCAATTGGAATGTGCCTGAAAAAACGCTGGGGCCGGACGATTATTATTTCGTGGGCGACAACCGCTCGATGCCCCCGCAGCAGCATAAGCATGGGGTCGCAACCCGTTCGCAGATTGTGGGCCGGGTTTTATGGAAGGGAAACCAGTAGGCCGCGCCGGCGCGCAAATCGGCGCGCAAATCGGCGCGAACATCAACCTGTCACATGAAGCGGATCGCCCGTCTGATTCTGGCCGCCGGCCTGATTGCCCTGGCCGTCTGGTCGTGGGGCTTCTTTTTTCCCGCTCCCAAAAAAATCATCGAAAATCATCTGCTCAAACTGGCCCGCGTGGCCTCTTTTTCCTCCCAGGACGGCAATTTCAAACGGCTGTCGGACAACGAGAGAATCGGGTCCCTCCTGGCCCGGAACCTCCATGTGGTTTTGGACCTGCCCGGCGGGCGGAATGAGACCTTTGACAACCGGGAGGACCTGCTGCAGGCCGTGATGGCCGCGCGCCCGGTGGTGAAAGACCTTCAGACCCAATTCACCGACATCACCGTCAGCCTCAGCCCGGACCGGCAGTCCGCCGTGGCCATGTTGACCGTCAAAGCGAAAATGGGCGGGGAGCCGGACTGGATCATTGAGGAACTCCGGTTCACCTTCAAAAAAATCGGCGGCGATTGGCTGATCACCGGCCTGGAAACAGTCCAGCCACTACGGTGAGGGGGGGGCCTTGTATTTCTCGGCGGCCTTTTGGCTGGCGGATTTGAGGGCGACCCAGGCGTTTTCCATGCCGGCTTTCATTTCTTGAAAAGCCCCCTGGCTGGCCTGGGCCAGTTCCTTCAACTTGACTTGGGCGGCGGCCATCTTTTGCTCCGCGTCGGCCAGTTCCTCGTAGGCCATGATTTTGCCGTCGGCCACGGCCATTTTGGCCCGGGCTTTCAGCAAATCCAAGCGCGCTTGTTGCTCGGCCAGTTTGGCTTCCATCTTCTCGCGATAGACATCTTTGAGGCTCATGCTTGTTTCTTTCGGTTCGAACCGTCAGTCCAATCCATCGGTTCGGGGTTTGCACCCTGGCTTTCACAAAACAACATCCGACTCCCGCGCACAATGTCAAGTCTGCCCCGGGACGGCGGCTGGGTCCGTTTCACTTTTTGGGTGGCGTCTTCCTAATCTTAATCCTAATCTTAATCTTGTTCCCAGAGGGCGGGACAGGATTAGATTCTGACTTTGAAAATCTCGTAAAAATGTCTCTCAGGTTTTGGGCGGCGCGGCAGCGCCGCCCTACCGAAAATTTCAAATGTCTTTGGCTAGGATTAAGATTAAGAGGGGAACCTAAAAAACTGAAATGTGCCCGCGGCGGCTCATCGTTTTTGGTTGAAACCGGCTTGGGCGTATTTCTCCTCCTGGAGCCGGCGGGCCAAAGCCTCCGGCAGCAAGCCGGGCGGCAACGGCCTCCACTCCACCTCCATCGCCTGGCAGAGGGCCGATTCCCACGCGCCGCGGTCCAGGGCCGGTGGCGGCGGCTGCACCGAACCCTGGATGAGCAAACCGGTCCGCGTCCGCCGCTGCGCCGCCCCGGCGATCTTCCGTCCCCGCCAGAGCAGATCGGACTTCTCCGCGCCGGCAAAACATTGTCCTGGAATTTCTTTTTGACTTGAAGCGGCCAGGGAGACCGGCACGTTGAGCCGGGCGAAGGCGTCGCCAATCCATTGGTGCAGCCGCCGGTAACTCTCCGCCGCCTTGAGCCGGCGCCAGGGGTGTTGCGCCGGAAAAACCAGGCTGTAAGTCCAGTCCGCGTCGTGCGGCGCCAGGCCGCCGCCCGTCGGGCGCCGCACCAGCGGGCGGAGGGGTGTGAGCGCGGCGGCCTGGCTGTATTTTTGCGAGTAACCAAACGTGGCCGCCGGTTCCGTCCAACTGTAGAAGCGCAGCGCCGGCCGCGCCAGTTGCGGGGCTGATTCCAGCAAGGCCTCGTCCAGCGCCATGTTGTAAGCGGGCGCCCCGGGGCCGGACTGGATGCAATACCAGGTTTCCATGCGTCAAAGACCCGCCTTCCGTCCTGTTGGACAAAGGGCCTTGATTTCGCAACCCGCGCAATCCGGACGGCGCGCGCCGCAGCGCCGGCGTCCATGCCAGATGAGCAGATGACTGACCAGGGTCCAATCCGCGCGCGGAACGAGCTTCTGCAAATCAGCCTCGATTTTTTCCGGCGCGGTGTTGGCGGTCAGCCCCAGCCGGCGGGCCAGGCGCGCCACATGCGTGTCCACCACGATGCCCTCGGCCAGCCCGAAGGCGTTGCCCAGGACGACATTGGCCGTTTTGCGGCCCACGCCGTCCAATTCCACCAGGGGCTGCATGGCGCGGGGAACTTCGCCGCCGTGTTTTTCCACCAGGGCGCGGCACGCCGCCCGGATGTTTTTGGCTTTGTTGCGGTAGAACCCGGCGCTTTTAATGTCCGCCTCCAGCGCGCCCGCCGGCGCTTGCGCAAAATCCCGCGCCGTTGGATACTTTTTGAAGAGGGTTTGGGTGACCAGGTTGACCCGTTTGTCGGTGCATTGGGCGGAGAGGATGGTGGCGACGAGCAACTGGAGCGGGTTGGAGTAATGGAGTTCGCAATGGGCGTCGGGATAGGCGGTCTTGAGCCGGCCCAGGATGTCCAGGGTGCGTTTGGATTGATCGGAAAAACTTTCGTGCGCCATAGGTTCCGCATTGAAACGCCGCGTCGGCGGGATGTCCAGAGAGATTAAGATTAAGATCAAGATTAAGAGAAGATACCCAAAGAATAAAAATCCCGGCCCAAAGCGCGGGTCTTTTTACTTTGCGTCCAGAATGTTGAGGCTGGCCAGGGGCCGGCGGCTGGGTCGGAGAAAGAACCACGGTTGCCTCTGTTGGTCCCACGGTGGCATAATGAACCGCCTGGAAAAGTCCGCCCAGCAAGTGATCGTGCCGTCCTTGGCCACGGCCCAATCAGTGCCGCCAATCGCCGTGAGGGCCAGCCAGTCGTGGTATCTGCTGGGGCGCTTGGTTTCATGCGAAAAGCGGTCAATGGCCCAAAACGTGCCATCGGCCTCGAGAGCCAGGAATTGAGCGCCGCTAAAACACACCCCCACCCAGTCTGATTTGTCCCCAATGCGCGCGAGCGGCGCCTTGGCGCTAGTGGGAATGGGAGAACCAAAGAGACTAAATTCCCCGTAGTAACTCGGCCAAAAACCACTGAAATCGCCGGCCCACAAGGTGCCATCGGCGCGGACGCCCAGTATGGCGCCATTCCAACCGGCCAGGGAGGACCAATTGGTCCCCGCCATGTTCAGGCGGACTAATTGGTGGAAATAGGGGTAGGTGTAGATCCGTCCGTTCATGCCCATTCCGTCGTAGCCCCATTTCCAGACGCTCCCGTCGCGCTTGACGGCCACGGCCTGTTGCCCGGAGGAAAGAACAAAGACATCCACCCAATCCGATTCCTGCCAAACCTGAAAGCGATCGGGAAATGCAAGGCCGCGCCCGTGCTCATCAGGACGGCTGGAGAGGATTCCACATTCATCGGTGCCCCAACCCCAGATCGTGCCATCCTGTTTGAGAGCCAGGAACAAACTGGATCCCGCGACGACCTTTTTCCAGTCCGAATCAGGTCCCATTTGCTGCGGGGCGTCCACCCCAGAAAGCCTCCAGAGCGTTCCGTCCGATTTGAGGGCGACCGCGGCCCTGGAGGCGTAGGCGCCAGCCAGATCCACCCAGTTTGACCCGCCGGCAAAACGGCCCGAAATGTATTCCCCGCTCGCATCCAGTTTCCCGGCCCAAAGCCGGCCGTCGGGCAGCAAGACACAAATCTGATGCCCCAACGAATCAGCCATCATGGCCCGTCCCGGGCCGCTCAACCGGGCCGGACCGTGGGGCGGTTCCAGCGGCATGAGGCATTCCCAGGAACGGTCGAAAATCGCCCCGGCCACCAACCAGATAGCGGCAAAAACGGCGGCGAGCCGAATGAAGTTTCCCGCCCAGAGCCGCCAGCCGGTTTGCAAACACTTGTAATTCCTGAACGCCAGCCAGAAATAGGCAAGGAGAAGCGCCGGCCAGGCAAGAGCCGGAACCAGCGAGCTGCCATGCAAAAAAACCTGGTATGCGCCGGATCGCTCCATCCCGATCCCCCCTGTCAAAAACTCAAAGGCTGCTGCGGAGCCGTATAGAGTCACAAAGGCCACAGTGAACGCTTGCAGCAGGTTGCGGCTCATGGTGGAGGCGAAGAAGGCAATCGCGGCGACAGCGGCCGCGCCTGACAGGAACCATTTTATCATGCCTTCGGGCACGATCCATACATGGTTGCCGCCGCCCATCTTTTCCAGCACCCAGGGAAAGACACCGCCCAGCAGCGTCCCCAGCGCCATCACCACCGCGAATTTCACCAGGAATTGATCGCGCTTGCGCACCGGCTGGCAGAGAAGGTTTTCCAGGGTGTTGTAGCGGCGCTCCTCGGCCACCGCCACGCATCCCACCACGTAGGGCGCCACCAGCCAGAGAAAACCCGCGAAATCGAAGACCTGCATCCGCGCCGCCCACGCCGGGGCAAAATGGCGCGCCGCCAGGGCCGCCAGATGCAAGAGCGCGATCAAGGGAACAATGACCATCGTCACTTCCTGCAATTGCAGTTCCTTGATGATCAGCGCGCACCACGGGCCGCGTTTTTCCTGGAATCCGAAGCCCGTCCAGAGCGAGGGCAATAGTCGCGCCCTCGGCAGCGCCACTTGCCGGCCGATCCAAGCCAAAGGCACATCTTCCGCGCCCAGGAAGAGGCGTCGCGCCACCAGATAACCCGCCACCGAATAGGCGGCCATGACCCCCCCAACAACGGCTGTGACCATCAGGGCATTGTTGTCAGTCCAATGGATCAAAGCGAGTTGCGCCGCCACGATTAGAGCTGTCGGCGCCATCAGGGTGGCGAAGAATGCGGCGGTGGCGTCGCGCAATAATAGAGTCGTCCACAGCCCGCCGGAAAACGCCGCCAGCGTCGCCGTCCCGCTGATTTCGAGAATTGTCCTCAAATCGGGGTTGAAGAACAAGTGCAGCGGAGATTTCTGTTCACAAATCCACCAGCACAAAGCCGACAGCGCCCAGGCCGACAGCAGAGCCGCGGCCAGAAGCCCGGCCTTGACCCTCCACAAGCGTTGCCGTTTTTCAGGCTGGACCAGCAGCAAGGCGAAAGTGCCACAACTCATTTCCTGTCCAAATGGCGCCAGACCCAGGAACATGGCGGCCAGACAAAAAGAGGACATCGCCAACGGGCCGACCCAATTGCGCCACTGAAACCAAAGCGGCAGGGTGGCCGCTGCCAGCGCCGCGATCCAGGCCGGCAGCAGCAAACGAAATTCTTTGCGAAGTAGTGTGTTCATTGTGTGTTGAAGGTGGGGTGTCCGCAGGATTCCTGTAGCGGCGGTCTGTGACCGCCGCTGATCGAAACCCTTAAAGTCCGGCGGTCATAGACCGCCGCTACAACCGCGATTTCGGGGAGCGCGCGCGTCTCGCGCGCCGTGTTTGGCGTCCCGCCAAACACATTCCGGCCCGCCTTCTTTTTGAACGCGGCCACGGCCAAGCGCCATGCAGGGGAAAACATCCGCGAAGAAGTGGGGCGCGAGACGCGCCCCACGGCGACCCGGACGGTCGCGCTCCCCAATCCTTGGCGTCTTGATCGGGAATCCACGGAGGATGTCGAGGAACCAGTTTGCATTTATGTAATTAGGCCACTGTTCGCGTCTGTCGGGTGTTTGGGGATAAGCTTTTCAGCGGGCATATATTCTCAGGAGTGCGCTACCCGCGCAGGACACGAACAACACGGCGGCGAAAACGGCTTCGAGCCAGGCGAAATTCACCGCCCAGAGCCGCCAGCCGGTTTGCAAACTTTTGTAATTCCTGTATCCCAGCCATATACATGCGGCGATCATGGCCGGCCAGATGAGAAATTCGAAAAGTGACTCGGCGGGACTTTTTACAGCATTCCAGACGTAGCTGGTTCCGAATCCCTGCATCAAGAACACGAACGTCATATACAATAGAAACGAAAACAACAAGGCCACCGCGAAGGATTGCAACATGCCGCGGCTCATGGTGGAGGCGAAGAAGGCAATCGCGGTGACGGCGGCGGCAGCCAACACAAGCGTTTCCAACGGCTCAAGTCCGGTCCAGCCACTGTTGGCGCCGTCGAGATGTTCCAACACCCACGGCAAGACCCCACCCACCACCATCCCCAGGGCCATCACGACCGCCAGTTTCACCGCAAATTGATCGCGCTGGCGCACCGGCAGGCAGAGCAGGCTTTCCAGGGTGTTGTAGCGGCGCTCTTCCGCCACCGCCACGCATCCAATCACCCACGAAGCCATCATCCAGACCACCACGGCGGTAAAGCGGAGGGTGTCTCCTTCCCCCATCCACTGCGGAGCAAAATGGCGCAGCGCCAGAAGCGCCAGATGCAAGAGCATGAGCAACGGAACCAGAATGATCGTGATTTCCTGCAATTGCAGCTCCTTGCAAATCAGCGCGGACCACGGGCCGCGTTTTTGCTGGAATCCGAACGCCAGCCAGCGGAACGTTCGCCCGCGCCCCATCGGCAGGAAAATCTGTGTTCCGGCCCACGCCACATCCTCCGCGCCCAGGAAAAGTTGCCGCGCCACAAAGAAACCCGCCACCGCATAGATTGCCAGCGGCCAACAGGTGATCATGCAGTCCACCTCGTCCCAACCGCTCACACAGGCCATGCAGAGAATCGTCCCGCTGAAGATTCCCAGGGGAAACAGCACCGTGATGAAGAAGGCCGTCGTCACGTCCCGCAACAACAAAGTCGTCCAGAGGCCCCCGGAAAAAACCAGGAGCGCCAGCAATCCGCTCACTCCCGCCATCTCCGGAAAAGAACCCAATTCGTTCAATTGCCATGGTTCCAGATGCCGCCAGCCAATCGAGCAGCACAAAGCGAACAAGGCCCAGGCTGACAGCAACGCCAGGGCGAGAAGTCCGGTCTTGATCCTCCAAAATCGCCGGCGTTTTTCCGGCTGGCTCAACAGAAGGCCGAACGTCCCGCAGCTCAGTTCCTGTCCAAATGGCGCCAGACCTAAAAACATGGCCATCAGGCCGAAACAGGGCGCCCACAACAAATTCAGCCTGAACCAAAGCGGCGCCGTGGCCGCCACCAGCGCCGCGATCCAGGCCGGCAGCAGCAATCGAAACTCTTTGCGAACCAGGGCGCTCATGGCATCGCCGGGCTGAGGGTTTTGGAGGCGACAAAAATCTCCTCCAGCGACAACGCCTCGCAACGCACGTCCTCCGGATGATGGGCGCGCAGGATTTCCAGCAGCGGCCCGGCCGCCCCGTTGCAAAGCAATTCTATTTGACGCCCGTCGCGCCGCACGTCCAGCGCGCCCGGCAACAGCACGGAGAGCGGCAGCGGCCCGGCGAAGCGGGCGCGGATTTTTTGGAAACGCTCGCGCGCGCTGTCGGCCTCCATCGTCAAGATCCCGCGCCCCTGCTCAATGATGGTGAATTGGTCAATCAATCCCTCGAACTCCGCGATGAGGTGGGTGGAGACAAACACCGTGCGGTTCTCCGGGTCGCCCGACTGGTAGGCGCCGATGACCGTCTGGATGAATTCGCGGCGGACGATGGGGTCCAGCCCGGAAGTCGGCTCGTCCAGCACCAGCAATTCCGGCTCGGGCGCAATGGCGCCGATCAAGGCCAGTTGCGTTTTCTGGCCTTTGGACAAGTCGGAGGTTCTTTTGGCCGGGTCCAAATCGAACCGTTGCAGCAGGCTCGATTCGACCTGGCGGTTCCACCGGGGCCGGAAGGACGCCAGGTAATGGAGCGTCTCGCGCACGGTCATCCAGGGATAAAAAGCCACGGCGTCGGGCACGTAGCACAGGCGGGACTTGACGGGCACTTCGTCCCGTTGCGGGTCCAGGCCAAAGACGCGCACGGTCCCCGCCGTGGGCTTGAGGAGGTTGAGCAAGCATTTGATGGTGGTGGTCTTGCCCGCGCCGTTGCGGCCGAAGAAGCCGTAGCAGCGGCCGGGGCGGACGGCCAGGCTCAGGCCGTTGACGGCGTCCAGTTTGCCGTAGCGGCGGGTGAGGTTCGTGAGTTCAATAATGGTGGAGTTCATAATTGCGGATTGCGGATTGCGGATTGCGGGGAATGACAGGAGGTCTTGGACAGGATTGACAGGATGCCCCCTGCCCCGGATTTCCGTGCCAAAATCCTGTTCATCCTGTTCATCCTGTCAAAGAAGAGGTTCATGCGAATTGCGGATTGCGGTTAAAGTCCTTGATTTCGACAGTGGAGGAGTACAGGGCGATGGTTTGAGGTTTTTGAGCGGTCAGTTGTGCGTGGGCAAGGAGGGTAGGGCGGGCAGTCCTCTGCCCGCCGCGGCGCGCACGGAGTGCGCGCCCTACCATCCAAGGCTGAGGCGTCACGGATTGTTGTTGTTTCATTTTGCATTGGCTTGTTTGTCCGCAAAAAAAGCGAGGCGCTCGCGGACGAGGGCCAGGAAAGTCTCCGCGTCCACCTGCAGTTGGCGGGAGGCGACAACGGCGCCGTCAATTTCCTGGATCAACAGCTTGTGGCGGACTTGTTTGGTGAAGGGGGAATGATTCTCCTTGAGAAAGGAGCCCTTGCCCGCGATGGTTTCGATCACCCCCTGGCTCTCCAGTTCCGTGTAGGCTTTGGCGACGGTGTTGCGGTTGAGCCGCAACTCCTCCGCCAGAGGGCGGATGGAGGGCAGCGCCTCGCCGGGCCGGACCGCCCCCGAGGCCGCCGCATAGCGGATCTGGTCCACCAGTTGCAGGTAGGCGGGTTTGCCGGATTTAAAATCAATCTGAATCAGCATAAAAACATTACTGTCCTATGACAGTATGACAGAATGGCGGGAATGTCAACGGGAAAAGTGAAAATATTTATTCTCCACTGCGGGCTTGCGTTGCGCCCCGGCAACCGGTAAGATTCGGCGTATGAAAACATTGACGAGGAGTTTCTCCATCCTGAGCGCGCTGATCGCCGGCCTGGTCCTGATCCCGGCGGGCCGGGTGGCGGGGCAAAGCTTCGCGACCCTGCATAGTTTCGGGGCGCTGTCTTCCGTGAATGACACCAACAGCGATGGGGCGTATCCGGAAGCCGGAGTGATTTTATCGGGCAACACCCTGTATGGGACCACTTTGGAAGGCGGCAGTTCGGGCTATGGCACGGTGTTCGCCCTCAGCACCAACGGCGCGAGTTTTACGAACCTGCATAGTTTTGTTTACCACACCGACGGAGGTTATCCGGAATCCGGCGTGGTTTCCTCGGGCAACACCTTGTATGGGACTGCCTACGAGGGGGGCACTTCGGGCTATGGCACGGTGTACGCCGTCGGCGCCCATGGCGCGGGTTTTACCAACCTGCACAGTTTTACCAGCACCGGCGGAGGGTATCCGTTTGGCGGAGTGATTTTATCGGGCAACACCCTGTATGGGACCACCTGGGAGGGCGGCACATCGGGCTATGGCACGGTGTTCGCCGTCAACACCAACGGCGCCGGTTTTACGAACCTGCACAGTTTTACTTACCGCAGCGACGGAGGTTATCCGTATGCCGGATTGATTTTATCGGGCAACACCCTGTATGGGACCACCTGGGAAGGCGGCACTTCCGGCTATGGCACGGTGTTCGCCGTCAACACCGATGGCACGGGTTTTGCGACCCTGCATAGTTTCTCGGCAACTTCCGGGGGGTCCTCGTCCGGCGAGGAGTTTAGCGAGGGCACCAACAGCGACGGAGCTTATCCGTATGCCAAGTTGGCGCTCGCCGGCAACACCCTGTATGGGACCGCGTTCTACGGCGGCACATCGGGCTATGGCACGATCTTCGCCGTCAACACCAATGGCACCGGTTTTACGACGCTGCAAAGTTTTGATTTGACCAACGACGGAGGGTATCCGGAAGGCGGATTGGCTTTATCGGGCAACACCCTGTATGGCACGGCAGAGGAGGGCGGCAGTTCGGGCTATGGCACGATCTTCGCCATCAACACCGATGGCACGGGTTTTACGGTCTATTATACTTTTACTTACAGCACCGACGGCGGTTATCCGAATGGCGACCTGGTTTTTTCGGGCAACACCCTGTATGGGACCGCGTGGTCGGGGGGCAGTTCGACCTATGGCACGGTGTACGCGTTGAGCACGGTTTCCCTCCAATTCACGGCCAGCCCAACCTCCGGCTCGGCTCCGCTCACGGTCAATTTCAGTTCGCCGGGCGTGGACAACTTCGGCAAAGCCATCACCAGTTGGAACTGGAATTTTGGCGACGGCGCAACCAGCACCGCGCAGAATCCATCGCACACTTACGTCATTCCCGGCACTTACTCGCCCAGCCTCCAGGCCGCCAACAGCACCGGTCTCCAGATTTTGGAATCCGGGCCGTCCATCGTGGTGTCCCAGTCCACCATCGTTTTGTTCACCGCCAATCCAACCAACGGCTTGGCGCCATTGACGGTGAGCTTCACTTCGGCGGGCGCTGACAGCGCCGGCAATGCCATCAACTCTTGGAACTGGAATTTTGGCGACGGCGCAACCAGCGCCGCGCCGAATCCGTCCCACACCTACACCGCCGCCGGCGTTTTCTTCCCCTCCCTCATTGCGGGCAACAACGCGGGCAGCACGGCGGTCGGCTTCGGCCCTGCCTCCATTGCCGCCACCAATGTTCCGGTGTATTTGGGCCTGGTTCTCAACGGCGGTTTCGGCACGGGAGATTTCACCGGCTGGACTCTTTCCGGACCCGCTGACAACGACATAGATTTATTTGTGGACAACGGTTCCCAATCTGGAATCAGCCCGCAATCCGGAAAATATCTGGCGGCAGGGGGTCCGGTTGGCTCGCTCAATTATCTTTCCCAAACGCTGGCCACCAGCGCGGGAGCGCCCTATTTGCTCTCGTTGTGGGTGAACAGCCCGGACGGCCAATCGCCCAACGAGTTTGTGGTGTCTTGGAATGGAAACACCCTTTTCGATGAATCGGACCTCCCCGCCTTCGGCTGGACCAACCTGCAGTTTTGGGTCTCGGCGACCGGAACGGCCACGGTGTTGGAGATCGGATTCCGGGATGACCCCTCCTATCTCGGTCTGGACAACGTCAGCGTGTTGCCGGTTCAGCCCGGCATTGGCAGCCTCCGGTTGATCGGCACGAATTTGATCTTCAACGGGAGCAACGGGCTGGCCGGCCAGACCTATTATGTGTTGACGAGCACGGACGTAACCCAGTCTTTGAACAAGTGGACGCCCGTTTCAACCAATGTTTTGGGCGCAAACGGGAATTTCGCCATCATCGTCCAACGGCCCGCGACTTCGGGCGCCAGCCAGCAGTTTTACATTCTCCAGTTGCAATAACCAACCCAGCCCTTATTGGTTGGGCGCCAGACTGACGGCCAAACGGTAGAAAACCACCCTGCCCGGCGTGCTGCCGACCGTGAAGAAACCGCTGCCGTTAACGGGGTTCTGCGCCGGCGCGTTGGTCAGCGCCGCCCAGGCGGGATTTCCCAGGTTGGTGACGCACTGGAGTTGATAAACGCGCCCGCCCTGCCAGGGCGAAAAGGTGACCGTCGCGTTGGCGGAGGGTCCGGGCGCGACCATGAATCGCAGTTGACCTGACAGGGAAGTGGGGTCGGCGCCCAGGACATATTCCGCGAAGTTGGAATAGCCGACGCCATAGGGGTCCGCCGCCCCGCTGACGCTCCCGCCGAAATAGAAATCAGCCCACCAGGCCGGCACGGTTCCGTTGGTCGGAGCGTCCTGGGACAGCTCGTAAGCCCAGCGCGCGCCGTTGGCCACCACGCTGGTCGTGGTGTCGCCGGACTCGTTGTTGATGGTGAGATTGCCCGTGGTTCCGTTGGTCAGAAACAAGGCCGCGGTCAGCGGCTGCCAACCGCCGCCGTTGATGGTTTGATTGACGCTGACAGTCACGACGTTGGTCGCGCCGGTGGCAATCATCGGCGTGTTGCTGGAGAATGAACCGGGGTTGACCGGATACCAAACGGATAAATCGTAAAGGCCCGTCGCCGCAATGACAGGGGTGTAAGTGGTGAAGGCCGTGGCAGCCCCGCCGGCCCCCGGCACGTAACGGTAGTTATCGCCGAAAATGCCGGCCGCCGAACCGCCGGTCAGCCACCCCAGGCCCGCATAGCTGGCGTCTGTCGTGCCCAGGATAATCGTATCCGTTGTGGAAAATGTCCCGTTGGTCGTGGCGAGGACCCCGTCCGTAATGGAGCGGGCTTGAAAGACGTAATTGGTGTCCGGCGCCAGTCCCGTCAACAGGACCACATGGTAGTTGGTGAGGGTTGGATTCAAGAACGATATGTTGGTGGCGGCGGTCAATCCGTAAGCCACCTGGGCTGTGGCATTGTAGGGAGTGTGCCAGGTAATAAACACGCCGGTGCCCCCCGGAACGACCGTCAGGTTGGAGAAGGGCGGCGGCTGGGGGTTGATCGTCGTGGTCACGAAGGTCCTGGTGTTTACCGGATTGGCGTCCACCAAGCTGTCCGCCGCGACGGCGATAACGGTGGCCTGGCCGGGGGAGAGCGCCGTGGCCGTGACGACTACCGTGGCTCTCTGGCCGTTGGTCATGGAGCCGAGGTTGAAGGTCAGCACGTTCTGAAGGGTGGTGTAGGTCGCTCCCTTGGGCAACGAGACTCCCGCCACCGACAAATTCGCCGACAGGATGTTGGTCAGGGTCACACCGGTCGCATGAAACGGCCCCAAGTTCGTCACGTTTATGGCATAGGTCGCCGTTTGGCCGACAAGGACCGTGCCGGGAGCGCCGGTCAGGCCCAAAGCCAACTGGGGCGGAAGCACCGAGGTGGCGAAGGTGGCGGTGTTGTTGTAAGGATTGCTATCCGGCACAGCGTCGCTGACCACCGCGACATCCACAGCCTGCCCGAGGGCCACCGCCGTGGCTGTAATGATGACCAAGCCGCTCTGGCCGGCGAGCAACGGCTCATTCAGGGTGGCGATCACATCGGTCTGGCCATTGCCGCTGGGGTCGGGAATGGCAATGTAGGTTCCTTTTCGCACGCTGGCGCCTGCCAGTTGAAGGTTGGGCGGCAGGAAATCGGTCGCCATCACCTCGAAAGCGGGCACCGGCCCCAAATTCGTCACGTTCAGGGTGTACGTCACCGAATCCCCCACGGTCATGACCGCCGGGCTGGCGGTCATGCCGATGGCCATATCGGGCGACACGATTTCAACCTCCGCCCCGGCGGTGTTGCCGGGGTTGGCGGGGCTGATCACCCCCAGGGCGAGGGAGTCGCAGGTGGCCGGGCCGAAACCGAGGTAAGAAAGCGAGAGCGGCGCGGAGGCCGTCAGGCTGACGGTCACCACCTGGCCGTTGGTCAAGTCGCCGATGATGAAGACCGTGTTGTTGAGGCTGGCATTGGTCGTGTAAGCGTACTGGGCCGGGTAGGCCACTCCTGTCAAGACCAGGTTATCCGAGAGCACGTTGGAAATGAGCACTCCGGTGGCCTCCACCGGCCCCTGATTGCTCACCGTCACCGTGAAGGTGACATCCGGCGCCCCGTAGCCGATCACGTAAGGCGCGGCGGTCATGGACAGACTCAATTCAGCCCCATAGATGGTGGACACCAGCGTGGCGGCGTTGTTGTTGGTCAGCAGATCCGTCACCCCGGGGCCGGGGCTGATCGCGGCATAGTTGGTGGCGTTGCCGATGTTCACCGCCGTCGTCTCCACCAGGATGGTGGCGGTGCCCCCGGGAGCCAGGGCGCCCACCGGCCAGGTCAGGGTATTGCCATGCAGAACATAAGTGCCCTCATTGGTGCCGTTGGCCGGAAAGGCGGCGCGCACGTACACCTCGGGCGGAAAAACATCGGTCACGCTGGCCGCCGAGACCGCGCTCGGCCCGGCGTTGCTGGCGGTCAGGAAGTAATACATGACCGAGCCGATCTGCGGCAGGTTGGTCGTATTGGTCAGGACCGAGGTGATGGACACGTCGGCCAGGCCCTGGAGCACCACCGGGGCCACCACGATATCGAAGTCCTTGTTGGTCCGGTCCGGGTTGAGGCCCATGCTTCCGGAATTATCCGCCCAGACGGGGTAAAAAGTGCCGCCGTAATACGTCAGGCCGGTGTAATCCCCAAAATTCTGGTTGCCGG
>Ga0326728_10016826_pt1 | contig 14811 bp, 11 predicted proteins | sample MB3enrmetagenome_FD_207602 | JGI IMG/M metagenome (GOLD analysis project Ga0326728, IMG submission 207602) | Lab enriched peat soil microbial communities from McLean, Ithaca, NY, United States - MB31MN | ecosystem: Environmental > Terrestrial > Soil > Wetlands > Peat | place: USA: New York...
GGTCGCGAAGCTGAGTTTCACCAGCCGGCCTAAAACCGGATGACGATCTTACCGAGATGCGCGCCGCTCTCCATGTACTTCAGCGCCTCGCGTGCTTGTGCAAAGGGAAACGTCTTATCGATCACCGGCTTCAGCGAATTCACCGCCATGGCGCGGTTCATCTCCTCGAACATCTGTCGCGAGCCGACAAACACACCTTGCATGCGCACGCTCTTCATGAGGAGGGCGACCGGGTTGAATCCGCCCCCGCTTGCCAGGACGCCGATCACCGCGATGCAACCGCCCACGCGTACGGAGTTTACAGATTTCGCCACGGTGCCTGCTCCGCCCAGTTCGACGACATGATCGACGCCGACTCGGTTCGTCAGACGCAAAACCTCCTTGTCCCAGTCCGGCGTCGTCCGGTAATTTATGGTTTCGTCTGCGCCCAGGGCGCGAACCCGTGCCAGCTTTTCATCACTGCTGGACGTCACGATCACTCGCGCGCCGTGCATTTTCGCGAACTGAAGGGCGAAGACCGAAACGCCGCCAGTGCCGAGTGTCAAAACCGTGTCGCCCGCCTTCAGGTTCCCGATCCGAATGAGTGCGTTCCAGGCTGTCACGCCGGCGCAAGGCAGCGTGGCGGCTTCCTCGAACGAAAGATGATCGGGAATTCTCACCAGGCCGTTTTCATCGAATGCGCCGTACTCACGCAACACTCCATCCAAATCGCCGCCGCCCAGCGAGGTCCGCTGTTTTTCTGAGGAAGGCCCACCTTCGAGCCAACCCTGCATGAAAATCGGGCAGACACGATCTCGAACTTTCCATCGCGTCACTTTCTCGCCCACTGCGACGACCTCGCCCGCGCCGTCCGAAAAGGGCACGGCGGGCAACTTCGCCTTCGGGTTATAAAGACCCTTGGCAAACATCAAGTCCCGGTAGTTCAATGATGCAGCGTGGAATTTCACGAGAACTTCGTGCCCACCGGCTGGCGGGACATCGCGTTCTACTAAAGCAAGATCCTCCAATCCAAACTGCTGAAGCTCATAGGCCTTCATGCCGTTCCTCCGTGTTCGTGAATTTCTTCCTGGTGGGGCTACCTACCTTAGCACAACTGCTTGTTGCTCCGTGAGCCGTCCCGTGATGCGGGGAAGACTCGCAGCCGGACGAGCCGTAGAGCCGGCCGGAGCGGCCCGCACATACTTCACCGGCCAGGGGATGGCGTGCCCCAGCTCGCGCGCCGCACGCAAAGGCCAGTAAGGGTCGCGTAACATCTCGCGAGCTAACAGCACAAGGTCAGCCTGCCCGTTACGAATAACATGGTCGGCCTGAGCCGGCGCGGTAATGAGGCCGACGGCCCCGGTCGGTATTTGGGCCTCGCGCCGGATTCGACGGCGACTGTCGCTTCTTCTGCTGTCTGCCTCGATTTGATTCCCTCGGTCGTCCTGAGCATCGCGAAGAGCCTGCCCTGAGCACCGCGAAGGGATCTCCTTTTGTTCCTTGTTCTCGCCGGGAATCCCGCCTGGCGGGACGAGTGGGACCTGCTCGCCAGGCCAAGGGCTGCTTTTGAATTTTCAATCTGTGATTTGTCCTTTTTCTGACCACTCGTCACTCGTCACTCGCCACTGCCCCTAGGACTTCCGAAGCCCTTTCTAGCCACTCGCCACTTGTCACTCGCCACTGCTCTTTAATGCCCGCCACACCGCCAGCGCGCAGGAGCCGTCCGCATCTCGCCGTGCCCGCGAGAAGAAGGGGCGGTAGAAAAGGAGTGTGAGCAGGAGCAAATTCGAAGGCAGTGCGGAGAGCGTCAGGCGGTCAGAAGAGAGTGTGCGCCACCCGTGGCAGCTAGGCTGCCGAGTCGGAGTCGCGAGCCGAACCAGTAGGTTCGCCGGGCCATAGTTGGTCAATGACTTCCCCGGCCGGAACCGTATATTGGACAGTGTCCTTGATAAGCGTGCCGCCAACGCAGGCCTCGAAACTGTGGGTGTGATGCCAGAGGCGGTATGGGCCCTTCAACTGGATATCGACGAACTGTGTGGGCGGGCACCATTCCTCAATGAGGGTCGTCCATCGCATGGGTAGGCCGTGCCAGGCGAGCTCATAATAGATCAGAGTTCCGGCTTTGAGTTCACGGTCAGTTTGGTTCAGGACCTTGAAGTGAAGCCATGGCGGGGTGATTCGGTCCAGGTTGCGTGCTTCGCTGAAAAAGGCGAAGACCTCCGGCAAGGGTGCCGGGATCCTCTGTTCGCGATGAAAAGTTCTAACCTTCGTAACTGCCTTGCAGGTCACTGCTTCGCGGGTGTCAGGGCTGCTTGCAGACTGGCGGCCTTGGCTTCGTCAAAGTCGCCCTCGGCACGCCATAGAACCCGTCCTGAGCGATCAACCAGGACCGCGTAGATACGCTTTTCGTCCGGTATGTTCAGCGCCTTTCGGAAGGAAAGCTTGTCGAGATAGAGTGTGATAGTTCGGGCTCGAGCGTTGCGCTCAGGAATACCACGGCGCATCCCGCTATTGATGAACCAACGAAAGAAAGGGTTCAGCTTGTCGATGGTGGGCAGCTCATAGTAGTGGAACCCCGGGCTGGACTCGAAGCGCTTCATCTGGTGCAACCACGTGTCCACGTTGTGCTGCTGCTCACGCTGGAAGGCAATCAGCAGCAGGTTGAGGTCTCCGGCAAAGTCTTCGGGAAGTGCGAAGGTTTGCTTCTCCAAGTTCGAGGCGGTCAGCTTTGGGAAGGTTCCTTCCGATACTGCCATGGGTCTCTCAGATTTGATGTTCATGACGTCTCCCCATCCGATCGTCACGGTGGCCAGTGTGGTGGCCGCCAGAAAGAGTATGACTTTCATCAATCCTCCTTCTTCGCCTCCCCTCATAATCTAACGCTTGCCGAAAGGATCTGATGGAATTCCTCCGTGAGGGAGGATTTCTCCTTGAAGACCCCGCGCAGTGCCACCGTTGTCATGGCCGCCTCATGGCATCTAACCCCGCGTACGGCCACGCAGTCGTGCCGCCCCGTCGCCCTCGCCACGCAGCCGAGAGGCTTTACGTGCGCCATGAAAGTGTCGGCAATCTCGGCAACCAGGTCCTCCTGAACGATCAATCGGGCAGCCATCCCTTGGATCAGACGGGGGATCTTGGAGAGTCCCACGATTTTCCCGTCAGGCACATATCCAAAATGCATTTTCCCGCGATAGATCAAAAGATGGTGAGGACAAAGTGAATGGAAATTGATGTCTGAAACCACGATGAGTTCGTGGTGGTTGGAGGTAAAGGTCGTCAAAACCTCCTCGGGCCGGATTCGGTGGCCCCGGGTTAGTTCGCGATACAGCCGTGCAACTCGGGCCGGGGTGCGACGAAAATGCTGATCGTGAATGTCCGCTCCAAGTTCAATCAGCAATTCCCTGACGATCTCCTCCAGCCGATGACTCTTCGCCGAATTAGCAGCGGCCCACGCCTCGGATGAGTTGTCGAGGGCATCTGTAATCATCAACGATTCCGGAAACGAAGCCGTTGGGTGGGGAATTTCACTTTGATCGTTTGATCTTAGTCCTACCTCAGTCTGCACAAAACCCTCCATTTTAACCTCACAGTTTTTCAATGCAACAGTACTTGACCAGCTGGCGGGCGACTCTTTTCCAGAATGAACGCAGGGTGTCGCGCCGGATTTCAGCAACACCCTGCGAACTCTTGTTCCAGGTGAGAAGAATCGCTCAGCGAACGTACACGTTCACTTCGGAAGTAACACGCTGTCGATGACGTGGATCACGCCATTGCTACAGAGGATGTCGGTCTTGACCACCTTGGCGTCATCCACCATCACCGTGCCACCGTCTGTGGCGATAGTTACAGACTGCCCATTTACAGTTTTGGCGGACTTCAGATTGACCACCTGCGAAGCCAGCACTTTACCCGGCACGACGTGGTAGGTGAGTATAGCTGTGAGTTTGTCTTTGCTCTCAGGCTTCAGCAACTCATCAAGGGTACCCGCCGGCAACTTTGCAAACGCTTCATCCGTGGGGGCGAAGACCGTGAAGGGCCCCTTGCCCTTGAGTGTTTCCACCAGACCGGCGGCGTCAAGCGCCTTGGCCAGTGTCTGGAAGGAGCCTGCCGCCACGGCGGTGTCAACGATATCTTTTTTCTCACTGGCTGTTACCATCCAGGTGCTGCCTAACAGAAGCGCCAGAACGGCTGCCCAGAATGTCAGGTATCGAGCAACAATGGAATTGAAGCTCTTCATAGTTGTTCTCCTTTGGTGGTTTTGCTTGGCTATCGATTTCGCTTGACCCTTAATTGGCCCGGCGTCGAGACTTCGGTTACCGCTCGGTGTCACCCGGGTCGCGGTCCAGGCGGGGGGGTGCCTCTGGTTCCAGCAGGCGCCCCCCCGATGCCGCTAGCTGCGTAGTCAGGCCAGGCTTATCACACACCTGGAATAGCCTTGTGGATCAGGGTGAAAGACCCGGTACTGAGCGAGCCGACTGCGTAAATGAGGTAAGCAGTGTGCGGCACTAGCTGGAAGAAGTACGGCCCGATCACCGGACTCTTCTCGCCAGCAGGGGTTACCGTAATTTGAGTGAGCGGGTAATTCCAGAGCGGGCCCGAGGGGACCAGAGGTTCAGCCTGTGCCCCGTTGCTGACATCGTGGAGGGTGGCAATCGGATGGACAATTGGGTATTCCCCGAAGGTGAATCTGTCCTGGCTGACGGTGATGTCTACAGCCGGTGCATTGGCAGTGTGCTGAACAATGAGGCGTGATTCTCCGTTTGGCGTTGCGGTGAGATTGTTGTCAAATTTCGTCACGCCGGGAGCACCGTCAGCGTTCAGGTAAGCCACCACGGACGCGTTCTCGCCAGCAACAAAGGGCACACCGGAGGCGGTCAGAAGGGCAGTGTTAGTGCATGGCGCGACGGTGTTAGCCAGGCTGATCGTGAAATCGTAACTTCCCGCAGGGATCGTGAATGGCCCCGCGATGTCCCCAAACTTGAAACCCTTCAACAGGCAAATAGACCCATTCACCTGCACATCGACAGGCAGCGCCGGGTCCAGGGCTTCGCTTACATCATGGCCGGGAATCCCATGCACAACATAAACGGATGCATTGGGACTCTGAGCAAGAGCCGGATTCGGCTCGAATCCGGAAAACACCAAACAGGCGCCTAACAGAAGCACTACTTTCCAATTCTTCATGCGGTTGTCTCCTTGTTCTTGGGTGAAATTTCGTTCTGTCTTTCCTAACTCAAAGTAAAAGATGTTTGACTTAAGAGAAAAGATGCTCCACAATAAAACTCATGTGATCTTGGTTCAAATCCTGGCGGGAAATTTGACTATCAGTAAAACGAGGAGTGAGAAAACTTGCTTACGCCAACCTTGCAAGAAGGATTGAAGCGCTACTCGATTGGAGAAAAGCTACGCGCTTTGCGTTTGAGAAAGAAAGTCGGTTTGGTGGATCTTGGCCGGCACACAGGTCTTTCACCTGCCCTGTTATCAAAAATTGAGCGTGGGAAGCTCTTCCCCACCTTGCCTACGCTCCTCCGTATCGCGATGGTTTTCAGCGTGGGCCTGGATTTCTTTTTCAGCGACGAGCGCAAGCGTCGAATCGTGGTGATCGTCCGCCGCCAGGAGCGCCAGCGCTTTCCTGAAAAACCCGACGCGGGCGAAGTCGCCTTCCACTTCGAGTGCCTGGATTTTCCGGCCGTCGAGCGGAAGCTCAACGCCTATTACGCCGAGTTCCAACCTCTGGCGCCTGCGAAAGTGCGCTTGCATCAGCACACCGGCATCGAGTTCATATACCTGATTCGTGGCAAGCTGGGCTTGCGCATCGGGGACGAGGAAAATTTCCTGGAGACGGAAGATGCCATATATTTCGATTCGAATCTGCCTCACGGTTACCGGCGGATTGGCAACTCCCTCTGCGCCGGTCTGGTTGTGACAGCCCCGTAGTTCCTTGCGCTGCCCCCCAACGCCACAGTTCTCCCACTCGGCATTCGCAGCGGTATGCTAGAATCCATGGTTCCACTACGACGCCTCCAGCATGGTGAGTCCCAGCGAGGCTTCCATGAGCGAATCTTCACTCCGGATACTGCTGATTGGAGCAAACCTTGAGCTTCGTGACAGGCTGAAGCAGATCTTCGCCCAGATTCAGGGAAGGGCATTAACCCTGGAATCCGTGGACGCGCTCGAGGAAGCGATTGGCTCATTGAGCCGCCAGGGACATGATATCTATTTCGTAGCCCTCAACCTGAATCAAGACGAGGCAGACAAAATCCTGCAACGAGCTTCTGCAAACGGCTGGGCAAAGCCCATCATTTTTCTGGTACAGGACGCCCCGCCCGCAACACGCACTCAGCTCATCAAGGCAGGAGCAGCAGGATGTCTTTCCCACGACCAGCTCAATGGACCGCTTCTCGAATACGCAATTGATCACGCGCTGGAATTCGTGCCGGCGATGCAAAAGCTACGCCGAAGCGAGGTGGAGGCTGCGACTCTCGCCTTGGTAGCCAGTCGGACTGGGAACATGGTCATCGTTACCGACTCCAGAGGGCGCATCGAGTGGGTCAATGACGCTTTCACCCGGATTACCGAATACACGCTGGAGGAAATCCGCGGGGCCACGCCCGGATCAATCCTGCAAGGGCCCGAGACCGATGAGGAAACGGTGGCCTATATGCGGGAACGGCTCAACAAGGGTGAAGGATTTGAGCTCGAGGTCATCAATTACAACAAGTCAGGGCGTAAGTATTGGGTCCAAATCGAAGTACAGCCTGTATACGAGGACACGGGTGAGCTCCGGGGTTTCGTGGCTATCGAAACAGATGTTACAGAGCGAAAACGGGCCGAGGAGGACCTGCGCTTGCGAGATCGCGCCATGGGGGCGGCCGCGGAGGGGATCGTCATCTCCGATCCTAATCAGCCTGACAATCCCTTGATCTACGTCAATGACGGATTCGAGCGGCTGGCGGGGTATTCGCGCCAGGAGGTTCTCGGCCGCAACTGCCGATTCTTACAGGGATCGGGCACGGACCCAGCCGCACTTGAGAAGATTCGCGAGTGCATCCGGGAGCGTAGGGACTGTCTTGTGGAGCTGCTGAACTACCGCAGGGACGGCACGCCGTTTTGGAACCGGCTCTCCATTGCTCCCTTACGTGATGCCAAGGGCAGACTGACCCATTTTGTGGGAGTCCAGTCCAACATTACCGACCGGAAGCTGGCTGAAGAACGCTTGGCCGCCGCCAACGCTGAGATTCTCGCCTCTAACAACCGTATGAAGCGCGACTTGGAGGCTGCCGCCAAAGTTCAGCAGGCCTTACTTCCCACGGCCCTTCCCCACATGCAGGGGACTGAGTTTGCCTGGATATTCAAGCCGACCGCTGAACTCGCCGGTGATCAGCTCAATATCATGCGCCTGGACGAAACACACATAGCCCTCTATTTATTGGATGTGAGTGGGCACGGTGTGCCCTCATCACTGATGGCTGTCGCTGCGAGTTTACTCCTTTCCCGAAGGCGCGACATCTCGACTCCGGTGGCAGGGGAACTTGTGGAGCCTCCCACTTCGCCCTTGACCTCCCCGGCTGAGGCGGCGTTGGTTTTGAATCAGCAATTCATTCAAGAAAGGACCGCCCCCCAATATCTCACGCTGGTCTACGGGATGCTGAACGTGAATTCGGGGGAATTCCGCTATGTTTCAGCAGGTCACCCGGGGCCTATTCTCGTGCCTAAAGATGCTCCACCCCTTGCGCTCGAAGCACCAACCGGCCTTCCCATCGGCCTCCTCGCCGCGTCCTACGAAGAACGCTCTGTCCCGTTGCGCCCCGGTGACCGAATCTACCTCTATTCTGATGGAGTCACAGAAGCCATGAACGCGTCAGAAGAGCAATTCGGTGTTCAACGACTCCTCTCCCGGCTGTGCCAGGTTCGTGAGCTTCCCCTCGAGGAGAGTCTTAATGCCCTCTCGAAGAGTCTCGAGGAATGGCAGTGCCACGACTGCTTGCGGGACGATGTGTCACTTGTCGCCTTGGAATGGAAAAAGTGAGAATTCTCCTTGTCGGGCTGGCGCAGTTTGCGGTTTTCGGGATGTCAATCGCCAGTGGAGACCGATGCTCATTCATTCTGACTTCTATTGCACCGTAAGCCCTTCCTTCATCTTTCAGTCCCTCCCCCGCCACGTAGCCTTCCCGGGTTAGACCTCCGCCTGGCAATGGCCTGGTTCTCCAGCCTCTAACTTCCTTCTGTATGTTTGTCCCACCTCTTCGGGTGTCACCCACAGCTATTAACTTGCTCTTTCACGAAGACAATTATGAACGCGGATCGATCGCTGAAGCCGTTGGGCCGCGAAGTCGGCAAGCCGTCTAGGAGGTCCGCCCTGTCACCTTTGCGGCACGGCGCACTAGGAAAAACCTTGCTACTTTCTGACCGCCGGGGTGTCGCTGGACCGGGTAGCGCGTACTCGTGGGGGTGCACCATCCCTTGACTCCCCAAGTCCCCCTCTGGGAAGTCACCGTCGCTCCTATCAATTTGGACATCCGCCAACCGGAGTAGCGGACACGGCGCTTCCTCTTTGCCGATCCGACCTCTGAACCACCCCGTTCCAGTTGAAACTCGCTGACGCCCAACTCTAACGCTCACCGGAGCCTCGCTGTATAGCTTGATTCAATGCTGCTGGCGGCACAGGTGCAGACCCAGGACAGGATCCGGCCTGAAAAGTCGCGGAAAATGACCGCCGACCAATATCGACCCTGTGTAACGCCGTAGGGTAGACCATCACACCTCAAGTCCGGCATGTTCCGCCCACACGGAAGGAACGCTTCACTATAAGTGCCGGTCTTGTGAACGATCGGCACGACGGTAATTACCATCGCACGTTAACACACTTATGAAGCCCCGTACTTTGCGAGAATCGGGAAGGCTCGGCTCTCACTGTTCTTGCACCCCAGAACATACATCCCCAAGGAATACAGGAGGCACTGCCATGAACTCCATCTCCGTTCCAGAAACATCTCTGTCTTCGCGGGCCATGTTGTGCTCGCCTTCCATCAGTATGTGGTCGGCGCGGAAACATGACCCTGAAGCGTCCGAGGAAATTGCCCAGCGCCACGGCGCACAGCCCGATGCCGGCCGCTATCACAAAGTGCTTCTCACCAGAGCGGCGCTGGCCGAGGTCCAAAAGATCGTGAGCGAGGCCCGTCAGGATCACTACTTCATGATCCTGCCCTGGGACGATAACGGCTATCGCGTGCGTCCGCCGGGCGCAGAGCGAACCTCTGCGCTGCGGCGGATTTCCAATCCCTGAGGGCTGTAGAGCTTCGCTGTGCGCCAGCCAGCGGAAATGTGCCACCTGCAAATGTCTTGACAAATGCCCCGGCTCTATGATAGGCTACTTTTATGGACCTTGATCGAGAGGCCAGCTTTATCTTGCGGGATTGCCGCCCTCTCCCGTGCGGTGGGCCAGGCCTGGGGCGTTTCCCGCCACAGGATTCTCCCCCATAGCCGCAGCGAATGCCCCGCTGGCAAGCAGGATCTTCAAAAAGATGTTAAAAATAGAGGGAACGAACTCAACAAGTCCTTTAGAATCAACAAAAGTCCCAAAAAACGAACTCAAAACGAACCCAAAACGAACTGGAAACGAACTGGAAAAACGTGCTGAAAATGCGCAAAAAAGGCCAAAACGAACCCAAAAACTAGCCCTCTGAGCGTAGCGGCAGAGCGTGCTGTGAAATCCGGGTCAATCGCCTGCCTTCCGTTCGCGGTGCCAGTCGCGCGCGGCGCGGGGAACGGCCCTAAGGATCTCGATATGGGTTCGGGTTGGCGCAGAGCGCAACTCTGCGTTGCGACGGATTCCTAATCCCTGAAGACCGGAGATGGTGCCGAAGAGAGGACTCGAACCTCCACGCCCTGACGGGCACTACACCCTGAATGTAGCGCGTCTGCCAATTCCGCCACTTCGGCACGTCTGCTATTCCGCAAGTTCTCATGGTGCCATCCGCCCCAAGTTATGTCAAGGCTGCGCGTCTTTCTGGCCCCGCCAAGACCAACGCTGCAAGCCGGTAATGTAGAGGAATTCCAGAGCCTTCACAGAAGCTCAACGGGCGGCGGGGCAGGCTTGCCAGTTTGGGGCATCGTTCCAAAGCTGCGAGAGGTTGATGCCGTCATGACGCCTGGCCTTCAGAAGCGCGTGATGGAGTTCCACCCGGAGCTTGTATGGAAGCGCTTAGCCGGTCGAGTGTTGGCCCCAAAGCACGGAGCGCGTGGCGCCGTGCAAAGGCTTGCCGTGCTGGCTCAATGTCAAGCGCCGTGGCTTCTAAGGATGAATCCCACATTTCCGATTTGAGCCTCGCCTATTAGGTCCCTCCTGATCTCCGAAGCCTCTATTCATATGGGTCTTAACGTGCTGAATATGTTCAGGAGGTCAGCACCCTATGGGTGAGAAACAAAACCAGCCATTTCAGCTCTCTTTCAACAGCTCCTTTTGACATATACCTGGGGCAGGGCATCCTGACCTTGACCCGATATAGCACCCGGTGTATGGTTTTGCCGAAAAATGAAGTTGAAATCGGAAATCCCGGCCGGGAGCGTTTCGTAGCTCTGGCGTCCTGGGGAGAGTTAGTGAGGCCCGAGGTGTTCGGGAGGATAGAGAACTTTGTCGGGCTGGCTGGGTTGAGGTGCGAACTCATGGGTAAAGGGGAAACATATGGCTTTCAAATATGTCATGAATGAGTCTGGCACAAATCGCGCGCGGACAGGTCGGCACACGGGAGGGAAGAAGGGTACATTCTTCGCCGCCACAATCGTGGTTGCGTTGGTCGCAGCAACAACATTGGCGCGGGCCGAGAACACAGTTTCGATCTCGAGCAACGGCTGGACTGTCACGGTTGACGCAGGTCAGGGAGTCCTCAGCGTTGCCCACGACAACCTGGGAACGGTGCTAAAGAATGTTCGACTGAATCTCCAAGGAGAGCGCAACCTGCTCCGCCTGAAGAGTTGGTCCGTGGAAAAGAAGAGCCCGTCCGAACTTTCCATCATAACGGCGCAACCTCAGACCGCTTGGCTCTTGGAGTTGGACCCAAGCATGTTGAAGATCTCCAGCACCTCGATGGACACCGTGCTAACCGCGGAGGCGCCGGCCTCAAAGGACCGCGTGGTCGCTCGTCTGATGGATCCGCAGGGAGTGCCGGTTACTTGGGTGGGGACCAATGCCGGTTCGAGTTGGGGCGCGAGTGAAACCCGGAACCCATCGTTCCTTCCCAACCGGAATCCCGAGTGCATGTACTTCGGGCTGGGGCAGGTGTCGAGTTCGAACTTGCACAGCCTCTTTGACCGCTCGAGCGACACGGCCATTGAATTCTCCGAACAGACTTCGATGCCGCGCAACCGCCAAGACCCGGATCAGCTGGATGTGACCATGCCCGTTCCCGGAAATGCGCTCATTCGTATCCTTCCGGACTATTTTACCAAAACTCTCGGCGCGCCTTTCTACGTTCCCTTCGGCGATACGTACTTCCCCATACCTCCGATGGCCTGGGGGAGTTGGAGCAGCTACTACGATGATGTGACGGAACAGGACATTGTCCGGAATACCGATTGGATCGCGAAGAACTTGAAGGCTTACGGGTTAGACTACATTCTCCTGGACGACGGCTACGACCGTGGGAGAAAGGGAGAGCACAACTGGATTGCCGATTGGGATCCGGTGAAATTTCCCCATGGACCAAAGTGGCTGGCCGAATACATCAAGTCAAAGGGCCTGCACGCCGGCTTATGGATTGTCCCCAACTCCTATGCCGCAGCGGTCGAGCAGCATCCGGACTGGTATCTGCGGGACAAGCAAGGAAAGCTCATCATGGATTACGACACTCCCGCCCTCGATCACACCAACCCTGAGGTTCTCGACTTCCTCAAGAAGCTGTTCACCACTCTGGATGACTGGGGCTTTGATTATTACAAGTTCGACGGCGAGTTCTCTCTTCCCAAGTATGATCCCAACGTGGACAAATCCAAACTCTACGATCAGACCATCGATCCGGTAGTGGCCTATCGAAACCGGCTCAAAATGATCCGTGAAGTCGTGGGCCCGAAGGTCATGCTGGAAGGATCGCCGGAGGGCACGCCCCTGAATGGGATCGGTTACTTCACCACTCACTGGAACGGGTATGACGATTACAACGGCTGGCAGGGAATGTGCCATGTGTTGAGTTCCATCAACGACAACGCTTTCTTGAACCACTTCGTTCTTTACCTGATCGCGGGAGAGGGAATTGACGTCTCGCCCTTTATGACGATGGAGGAAGCAAAGGGGAAGAGGCCTCCGAAATTCATAAAGTATGCGCAGGAGCGGAGAGACCATGAACTAGGCTTCGGCACTACTCTGGCGGAAGCGCACACTCTGGTCACTTACATGGCTTTGACGGGAGGTGTCTACTCGGTGGCCAGCGTGATGCCCGAATTGCCGGAAGAAAGGGCTCGACTGCTGAAACAGACACTGCCGACCCTGCCCATCATGCCCATTGACCTGTTCAGTCGCGGGACCGATATTACGTATGACACTTTCCAGCATACAAACACCGACATCCACATCCACAACTACCCGGAAGTCCTGGACCTGAAGGTAAATGCCAAGTCCGGGGTCTACGATGTCGTGGGCCTGAGCAACTGGCGGCCCGGAATGGCTAGCCGAACCCTTTCCTTCGCGGATAAGCTGGGACTTGACCCCAATTCCCGCTACATCGCCTTCGATTTCTGGGGCCAGAAGCTGTACGGCGTCTTCCAAGGTCATATGAAAGTTGACATCGCAACCCATGATACACGGGTGTTCCTGATCCACCCATTGCTGAACAGGCCCCAGTTGATGGGAACCTCCCGCCATATTACGGGCGCCTATTCGATTAAGGACTTGGGGTGGGATAGCTCGAAAAACCAGTTGCACGGTTCATCAGAGACGGTGCCGGGGGAGAACTACACCCTGTTCATCTATGTTCCGCAGGGCATTAGCGCCTCGCAGGTAAGGGCGACAGTCCCTGTGCATCATGAACTGAACGGGAGCACCCTGAAGGTCAGTTTTCAAGGGCAAACCGAACCCGTGGACTGGGCGGTGGAGTTCGCCGCGTCTGCCGCCAATTTATGACGCTCTGGCGCGTCGATGGCGTGGTGTGGCGCCGAGCTCTGTAACGGTGACCTTTAGGTCAGCATCCCGGGCATTGGGGGGACAATGCCGACCTGAAGGTCGGCGCTATATGCTGCCGGAGGTTATTTCGTTTAAGACGGAGATTACAGACCGTCTCTGTGTGCTCTGTATTGGGTCTTTTCTTGAATATGGATAACCTGCGGGACGCGGTGGCGGTGGACGACGTGTTGGACTGTATTGTCGGGCTTCCGGTCGCCTATTCCATCGCTGGAGATCCCACGTACAAGTGCCGATTGCCGGAGAACAACCCTCCAAGAGATAAACGAGGGCTGAGAATGGAAATATGGTTCTAGCGGCTGAGGAGAGGTGGACGAATTCTCGTGTTATTCCCGCATAGCGTCTCAAGCACGCTTGCCAGGAAATCGCCCTTCCTCCGCTGGATGAGCAGAAGCGCATTGCAGCTCGCTCTATCCTCCCTTATGGCCACAACTCGAATCTCGCGTTCGCCACGTTTCACTGGAACAAAAGGGGAGCAAAGCTGGCGAGGTTGCGCCGCCAGACCATCCAGACGTGGGCGCCCGGGGTCTCAATATCGGTGTGCTGAATTCCCTTCGACTTGAGCCAGTCACGGAACTTGCGGTTGATGTCGATGAGATGGTCGTCGGTGCCGCAAGCGATCCAAAGCAGGCGGATTTGCTTGTTGGCGCTCGAGTCGAGCCGCGGGAAGTCCCCCTGGAAGTCCTCGATAAGTCCACCCGAGCTGAAGGCGCCAATCCAGGCGAAGTAGTCCAGCGTGTTCAGTCCGGTTAAGAGAGACTCCGCGCCGCCCATTGACAGTCCCGCCACAGCTCGGGACTGGCGGTCCTTGGAGACGCGATACGCCGACTCGACCTGTGGCACGACTTCCTTGAGCAGAGCCTCACGAAACTTCTGGAGGTTGCGTTGAACGAGGCTGGCGTCGCGAAACGCCCCGAAGCCATGGGAAAGGATCTCCGGTGCGCCGTAGCCGAGAGGCATGACCACAATCATGGGCTTGGCTTTGCCTTGGGCAATCAGATTGTCGAGAATCACATGCGCGAAGCCGACGGCGGTCCAGGCGCTCGCGTCATCGCTGAAACCGTGCAAAAGGTAGAGTGTGGGGTAAGGCTTCTTCGCTTTGGGACTGTAGCCGGGGGGAGTATAAACGTAAAAGTCTCGATCGTCGCCCACAATCCCCGACCTGTAGAAATGATGGTGGATGACGCCATGTGGAACGTCATTGACCTCCCAGGGCAGAGAAGCTGGTCCGGGCACGTGGACGAAACTCTCAGTGCCGAGCAGGTTGGGCTTCATCAGGTGGTTCGAGGGGTCGAGCAAGCGGACGCCGTCGGCCACAAACAAGTAACCGTAGTAATCCGGCTCCAGCGGACCAGTGGTGATGCTCCAGACACCTTGCTCGTCTTTCTGCATGGGCGCCGGCTCGGCGCCGTCGCGGGCGAGCAGGACCTCCTGGGCATTGGGAGCGCGGAAGCGGAACGTAACACGATTGTCAGAGTGGACCTCTGGCGAGATCAGCGGCGGCGGGGGCTGCGTCCGCTGAGGCGACTGAGCCCATCCGAGCACCATCGACGCGGCGAAAAAGAGCAAGGGGCAATATAGAAGAGTGCGATTCATGGCTCGAGCGATCCTTTCCAGTCTTGGACCTTCCCCATGAACCCCGCTTTGGGAGTCCTGGGTCG
>Ga0326728_10016827_pt1 | contig 14811 bp, 12 predicted proteins | sample MB3enrmetagenome_FD_207602 | JGI IMG/M metagenome (GOLD analysis project Ga0326728, IMG submission 207602) | Lab enriched peat soil microbial communities from McLean, Ithaca, NY, United States - MB31MN | ecosystem: Environmental > Terrestrial > Soil > Wetlands > Peat | place: USA: New York...
TCCCGGTTTCGACGAGCTCTTGAAATCAGAACAAGCCCCCCGATAGCGCTTGGCTGCCGATCCTGTTTTTGACGTCTATACCCTCGAAGGAAGGTTTCTATGAGGTTTCGAGCTCTCTTTTCTATTTGCGTTGCTCTTGTGCTTGCTGCTTCTTGCTGGGGTCAGGAATCCGCCCCCACACCCTCAGGCCAGCAGCCGGTTACCGGATCCGGCGGCCAACGCTCTAACCGAGGTGGCTTTGGGGGAATGGGGATGATGGGGCAGGGCAATGGCGTTACAGGAACGGTCACCGAGGTTGCCGCCGATCACTACACGATCAAGACCGAAGGCGGCGACACGTACACCGTCCGCTTGAGCGCAAACACCAGGATCATCAAGCAGACGGCAGGAATGCGCGGGCCAGGAGAAGGCCAGGGCGGGAGACAGGGGCAGGGCCAGGGCTCAGGGCAGAATCAGGGTCAAAGCGCCGGTCAAGGTAGCGGGCAGGGACCTGGTCAGGGTCCGGGTTCGAGTTCGGGTCAGGGACAAGGTCCGGGCTCAGGACCAAGTCAGGGCCAGGGCCAAGGCCAGGAGCGCGGCGGCTTTGGTCAGCAGATTAAGGCATCCGACATCAAGGTCGGTGATTCCCTCACGGCCCGGGGCGATGTGGATGAAAAGGCCAAAACAGTTGCCGCCCAATTCGTCATGCAACTCGATCCTCAGCGCCTGGCCGAGCAGCGCCAGCAGCAGGCCGACTTTGGAAAGACCTGGCTGGCGGGCAAGGTGACCGCAATTGATGGAGTCAAAGTGACGCTCACCGGCTCGGCCGACAATGCGCCGCATACCTTTGTCGCCGACGAGAACACGACCTTCCGCCGCCGCCGCGAACCGGTCACCCTGGCCGACATCCAGAACGGCGACATGGTCCGGGCCGAAGGCGCCCTGAAGGATGGGGTTTTCACCGCAACCACGGTTACTTTGATGGCGATGCCGCAGACAACACCGAGTCTGCCGAGTGGATCAGGGCAACCGGGCGGGCCGGTGCAACCGATGCAGCCGGGCGGACCGGGGCCACAGTAGCCGGCTGGCGCTGTGCGCAGGGAAGACGGGCTCCAAACTGCCGGCTCCAGCTACTGGAGCTGCCGGACTTCAGTCCCCTCCGGCACCTTGATCGTGAACTGATCGTCGGTGAGCGGCGTATTTTCGCTCACTTTCTCTACCGTCATCACGATCTGGTAGTCCTCTTGAGGGCGTTTGATGACGATCCTGGTCGGGTAGGGCCCGAATCCGAAATCCCGGTAGTTCGAGTAGGAAACGTGGGTTTCGAGGTTTCCTTCGCTGTCGTATAGATCCTGGTCGGAGGGGAAAAGATCGTCCCTGTGGAATGTCACCACCCGGACCGGTTTCAACTCGCGGCTGCCCTCCTGGGGACGCACAATGTTCAGTTCGTATTCCGGCGTCAGGAGAAGATGTTTCTTGGATGGGTCCTCGACCGTCTCAGAATCTGACACTCTCGAATAATCGTCCGCGGGATCCAAGCCACGCACTACCATGGCATCGAAAAAGAACCCCGGCCGCATATTCTCGATCTGGCTCTCCGATTTCTGCTTGAGCGTATCGGAGCCCTTGATTGCCAGGGTTTTGGAGGGAATGTAAAGTGTAAAGGTCTTCCCGTCGCTGGCCATGTCGAAGAGCATGGTCCCAATCATCGGAACCCTTCCGTAAACGCGCAGCATCTCAGGCTTGCTCAGCAGGATATTGGCCCGGAAGGTGGTGTAATCCCGCGCTACCCCCTCCGTGCTCTTCAACACGCTTGCCTGGATATCGACGGTAGCGACCAGCGTATTGAGTTTTTCCCATCGCTGATCCAGTTGCGCCACGAGTTCTTCTCCCGTTGCAGTCTCGATTGTGAAGGGTGCCTTGGGGATCGGCAGTTTCCGAGTGGTCGAAAGGACAAAGCATCCAGAGAGCAAGAGCGGAAGGCCTAGCGCGGCCACGGAAACCAGGCGGCGGCGCGCGCTCATCTGCCCCCTGCCTTCTTCATTGCCCGCCGGTAATCGGCCACATCGCGCTGGTGCTCGTCCAGAGTACTCGAAAACAGTGAACGGCCCTGAGGATTGCTGCTGGAGGCGACAAAATACAGGTAGCCGGTCTGGGCGGGTTCCATGGCTGCGCGCAGTGAGCGGACGCCCGGATTCGCCACGGGTCCGGGCGGAAGGCCAGCGTGGAGATAGGTGTTATAAGGGGTATTGCGCCCGAGATCGCTCTGGTAGATCGTGCCCCTCCACTGCCCTGCAAGCTCCAGTCCGTAGATCACGCTGGGATCGGCCATCAGCGGCATCTTTTTCTTTAGCCGGTTCTCGTACACGCTGGCCACCAGCCGACGCTCGGCATCGACTGCCGTCTCCCGTTCGACCAGAGATGCCATCGTGACCACCGTGTGCACATCCTCCTTGAGTCCTAATTGCGCGGCCACGGCCCGGAAGCGCCTGACCATGACTGCCACGATCTGGGCGGCGGTGGTCCGGCGAGCGAAACGGTAGGTATCCGGGAACAAGTACCCTTCCACGCTCTTCGCTTCAGGGTCAAGGTCGGCCACCAGTCCGGCGCTCCCCATGGCCGCATCGAGGAAAGCCTGGTGTGAGCCCAGTCCGGCCTGCTCTACGCGCGCCGCAATATCGAAAATGTTCGCTCCCTCCGGAACAATCAGGGTCCTGGTATATACATCGCCTTTTGCGATCCGGGCGTATACCTCGATCATCGGCGCTGGATGGTCAAACCGGTATTCGCCGGCCCGAAGCGTTCCCCCGCGGACCCAGCGCAGCAGATCGAAAGCAAACTGGTTGCGCACCACTCCGGCCTGTTCCAGTTGCCCGGCGATTCGCAGCGTCGAAGAACCGGGCTCGAGCTCGACGAAAGTTTCCGCCGACGGCCCATAGGGCGAACCCGCCATCCAGGCCCCGATCCCTCCGACCGCCAGAACTGCCAGAAGAAGCAGCAGCAGGACACCTCCGGCACCGGGACCCTTTCGCCTTCTGCTCCGTGCCCTGCGCCTACCCATTCCTCTGCGCTTAACCCCTTCTGCTTATAAGGACGTTAAAACCCGCCGCGCGGGACTCCCCTTTCGATTGTACCGGTTCGCGGGGGATGAAATTGCTCCCAGCCGGAAGATTCCAGAGCATTTGGCGTTCTATGTTGCTGCTGGGATTATCGTGCTGAGCGGGCGTTGGCGATGAAAGAGCGCACGCGGACGGGATCTCTTCTCCCCGGGGCGGCTTCAACACCGCTGGCGACATCCACCCCCCAGGGACGGAGCGTGCCAATGGCCTTGGCCACGTTCTCGGGCGTCAGGCCGCCGGCTGCGATGAGGGGCTTCCGCGTTTCCGGGTTTCGAAAGAGAGTTCTGCCTGCGAGTGCCCAATCGAAAGGCTGTCCGGTGCCTCCTATCGCAGCGGCCGTGCGCGAGTCGACGAGGATTGCGTCGACGCTGGGATCGGAATCAAGCGCGATGCTTCTCGCCATTGCCTCCGCGTCAAAATGCGCCACGCGCAGAATCCGCAGCTCGGTGCCGAACTTCTCGCGCAGTTGCGCGGCCAGTGCGGGCGGAGCGTCGAAGTGGAGCTGCACGCCGGTCAGGCCGCAAAGCTCTACAGTCGAGGCGATCTCGTCGAGGCCCGCATCGACAAAAACGCCGATCTTCTCTGTGGCTTTGGGAAGGTGAAGGACGATTGCGGCGGCCTGCTCGACGGTGACTCGGCGGGGGCTGGGCGCAAAGACGAAGCCCAGGGCGTCGGCGCCGGCTTGGGCGGCCAGTAGCGCATCTTCAGTCGTGGTGTTGCCGCAGATTTTGATCCAGAGGGTCATGGTTCTTTCGCTGTGCCCGCCAGCAATTCGGCCAGCGCTATGCCGGGGTCGGGCTGGCGCATCAGGCTCTCTCCGATAAGGAAGGCGTCGAAACCCGCCTGGCGAAGCCGGGCGACGTCGCCTGCCGAGCCGATGCCGCTTTCGGCCACCCGCACTACCGACGAAGGAATCCGCCCGACGAGCGCCAGAGAGGTTTCGAGAGAAACCTCAAAGCTGCGGAGATCGCGATTGTTGACGCCGATGGCGCTCGCCCCCTCTTCGCCCAATACCGTAAGGACGCGATCCAGTTCTTCAGCGGTGTGAACTTCGACAAGGACGTCAAGCGAGAAACCCTGGGCGACCTGGGCCAGGTGGCGCAACTCGGAATCGGGAAGCGCCGCGGCGATGAGCAGAATGGCGTCGGCGCGATGGGCGCGGGCCTCGACGATCTGGTACTCGTCGACCATAAAATCCTTGCGCAGACAGGGCAGGGGCGCGGCCGCCGAGGCCAGCTCCAGGTTTCTGAGGCTGCCCTGGAAAAAGGGCTCGTCGGTGAGAACCGAGAGCGCCGCCGCGCCCCCGGCTTTGTAGCGGCGAGCAAGCCATGCGGGGTCGAAGTCGGCGCGGATAAGCCCCTTCGAGGGCGAAGCTTTCTTGATTTCCGCGATCACGGCAGCGCCCGAAGCGGCACGGCGGCGCAGCGCCGCGGCCCATCCGCGCGGATGGTGCTGCGTAGCGCGATTCTCCAGTTCGCCCAGCGAGACGGTCTTCTTCGCCGCGGCGACTGTTGAGCGCGTCGCGGCGAGAATCGTTGCCAGAACCGTGTCGGTCTGCGTGGTCATGCTCTCAGGTTGAGTATAAGTGCAATGTGCAAGCGCGGCGACAGCTGCACGTTTTATGCCTCGGCCTTCAATGCAGATTCCTCTTTGCCTTGAGCGATGAGCTCCCTTGCCGCTTTGCGCCCCAGCCGGATGCAATCGGGAACGCCGATGCCGTCGTAGGCGTTGCCGGCAAGCTCGAGGCCTCCGAGCGCTGCGGCGCGCGCGGCAATGCGCTCCACACGCTGTTTGTGGCCGACTGTGTACTGGGCCATGGCGCGGGGCCAGCGGGTGATCTGCACGTATTCGGGCTCCAGTGCCGGAGGGAAGACGCTGCTACCGAGAATCTCGCCGAGCTCCCGGCGGACAGTCGAGACCAGCATCTCGCCGCTCTCCGCCATAAGAAATTCCTGCCGGATTCCACCCAGGAAGGCGCGGAGAACAGCTTTGCCGGGCGGCGTACGGCCGATGAATTTGCGGTGGGCGAAGGTGCAGGCGAGCATGGATCGGCCCTCCGAGGCGGGAACCAGGAAGCCGAATCCATCGGGCAGGCGGCCCAGCCTAGCCTCGTCATAGACGACGTTCACGACAATCGACGAGGAGTAGGGGATGGCGCTCAGATCGTCTGCAAGCGCTGGATCGCTGGGGCGAAGAAGGCTGCCCGCGGCCCATGCGGGCGAGGCAACGATCAGCGCATCGTAAGTCTCCGCAGCGAAGCCGGCCCGGACCCGCCAGCCCCCTGCCGTCTTCTCCAGGCCGGTGACAGCGCAGTCGAGGCGGACTGAAGGCGGGTCGAGGCGGGTGGTGAGGGCGTCGACGAGCCGCTGCATCCCTCCGCGCAGGGTCGTGAAGATCGACGGAGCGGAACAAGGTGACCTGCCGTTGGCGGAGGCGCGGGCGCGCAGGGCGCGATGCGCGGCAAGCATCCCGCGGGTGAGCGAGCCATATCGGGCTTCCATTTCAACCAAGCGAGGCAGAACGGTGCGGGCACTGAGCTGGGTGGAGTCGCCGCCGTAAACGCCGGAAAGCAGTGGATCGGCCAGGCGATCGACCACCTCGGCGCCGAAGTGGCGCTCGACGAAGGCGGCGACCGTCTCGTCCGCAGTGCCGTGCGGGTGGGGAGGGCGCAGCAGCTCCAGGGCCATGCGCACCTTGGTGGCGAGACTGAACAGCGGCGTGAGCGCAGTGGCGAAGAGCCGGGTAGGAACCAGGAACATCAGCCCGTCGGGCAGCGCCACGAGGCGATTGCGGACGACGACGTAGGTCTTGCGGCCGGCATCGTTTGAGGGCAGCAGCTCAGAGCCCAGTCCCAGCTCGCGGCAAAGCTCGGCGGCCGCGGGCTTTTCGGTGAGGAAGGAATCCGGACCGCGCTCCAGCACCGCTCCGCCAACGATCTCGGAGGCCATCGCTCCGCCGAGACGATTGCGCTCCTCAAAGAGGGTGTACTCAACGGCGGCGCCGGCGCAGCGGGCCTTCTGCAGCTCGTAAGCAGCCGCAAGCCCCGCAGTTCCACCGCCGACGATGGCAATCTTCATTCACTGACCCCTTGCCCATTGTACTTTCCACCTGTTCCGGCGGGCCTGCCTTTGTGGGCATCGGAGTACAACAGCCGCGGAACCGCTATAGAATCTACACTCAGGTGACCGGCTGCATGTGAGTTTTGCCGTATTATTCGGAGACACACCATGACGAGCGAGCTGATACACAGGCTACAATTTGCCTTCACGGTTACTTTTCACTATCTCTTTCCGCAGCTCACGATGGGGCTGGCGCTGCTGATTGTGGCGCTGAAGACAGTGGCGTTGCGCACGGACTCGAGCGACTGGGATCGCGCAGCGCGCTTCTGGGGACGAGTCTTCGCCATCAATTTTATCTTCGGCGTAGTCACCGGCATTCCAATGGAGTTCGAGTTCGGAACCAACTGGGCCCGCTTCTCGCAGATCTCCGGCGGCGTGATCGGCCAGCCGCTGGCCATGGAAGGGGTGTTCAGTTTCTTTCTCGAGTCGGCGTTCCTGGGGCTTTTTCTTTACGGCGAAGGACGCATGTCGAAACGCATGCACTGGTTCTCGGCGGTGATGGTCTGGCTGGGATCGTGGATCTCGGGTTTCTTCATCATCATGACCGACGCCTGGATGCAGCATCCGGTGGCGTACAACCGCCTGCCGAATGGGCAGTTCGAGGTGGTCAGCTTCTGGAAGCTGCTGCTGAACCCCTGGGGACTGCTGCAGTACGCGCACAATATGACGGGCGCGGTGGTAACGGGCTCCTTCGTCATGGCCGCGGTAGGCGCCTTTTATCTGCTTGCCCGGCAGCACGAAAACTACGGGCGCATCTTTTTGAGAGTAGGCGTGATTGCGGGCCTGATCTCCTCGCTCGTGGTCATCTTCCCTACCGGCGATTTGCACGGGAAATACGTGGCGCGCAACCAGCCTGCCGCGATTGCGGCGATGGAGGGGCTATTCCAAACTCAGACAGGCGCGGGAATCGTGCTCCTTGGCCAGCCCAACGAGGAGACGCAGCAGATCGACAATCCCATCGTCGTGAACGACGTGCTGAGCTATCTGATCTATGGGACGACCAAGGCCGAAGTAAAAGGCCTCGATCAGTTCCCGCGTGATCAGTGGCCGACCGCGCTTCCGCTGCTCTATTACGCCTACCACATCATGGCCGGGCTGGGGACGTGGTTTCTGCTGGTGATGGCGGTGGCTGCGCTGCTGCTGTGGCGCGGGCGGCTCTACGGCGCGCGATGGATTCATTGGGCGCTGCTGTTGAGCTTCCCGCTGCCCTACATCGCCAACACCGCCGGGTGGATGACCGCCGAGCTGGGACGGCAGCCGTGGCTCATTTACGGCCTGATGCGGACCAGCGAAGGCTATTCCAATTTGGTTTCGGCGGGCAACGGATTGTTCACGCTGCTCGGGTTCATGGGTCTCTATGCGCTGCTCGCGCTTCTGTTCACGGTGCTTATCTATCGCGAGATCAGCCACGGGCCGGAGCCCAAGCCACACGCCGCGCAAACCATTGCAGCCGACTGAGCAAATTCCATCGCTGCCTGAGAACTGTGAACTGACAACTGAAAGCTGAGGCTCTCGTCATGATGGGTTTTATCTGGTTCTGGCTGGTTGCCGTGATGCTCGCCGGCTACGTGATCCTCGACGGCTTCGACCTGGGCGTGGGCGTGCTGCATCTGTTTCTGCCGCGGAATGAGACGGAGAAGATTGCGATTCTGTCGTCCATCGGCCCGGTTTGGGACGGCAACGAGGTGTGGCTGTTGGCCGGCGGCGGCACGCTCTATTTCGCTTTCCCGCTGCTTTATGCCTCGGCCTTCAGCGGCTTTTACCTCCCGCTGATGATCGTCCTTTGGCTGCTGGTGATGCGCGGCGTGTGCCTGGAGCTGCGCAACCACATCGACATGGGCGTCTGGCGCTCGCTGCTCGACGGGCTCTTCGGGCTGTCGAGCACCCTGCTCATCGTCTTCTACGGCGCGGCGCTGGCCAACGTGCTGCGCGGAGTTCCGCTCGGGTCAGACGGCTACTTTTTCCTTCCTCTGTGGACCGACTGGAAACCGGGCGAGCATCCCGGAATCCTTGACTGGTACACGGTGATCGGCGGGGTGACGGCCTTGGCGGCGCTCGCGCTGCACGGGGCTCTATGGCTTGCCGTCAAGACTTCAGGCGACCTGGAGCGGCGCGTCCGCCGCATGGCAAATCCATTGTGGGCGCTGACGGCGGTGCTCACCGCCGTCAGCCTGATCGCAACCATCAAGGTGCGTCCCGAGGGCCTGAACAATTACGGAGCCTACCCCGTTACGCTCATTGTGCCGGCGGGCGTCGTCCTGTCCCTGGCGGCCATCTGGATCTGGAACCATATGGGCCATCCTTTCAAGGCCTTTCTTGCCTCCTGCGTCTACCTGTTCCTGATGCTGGCCGGGGCCTGCCTCTCCGTTTATCCCACGCTGCTGCCCGCAACCTCAGTCGCTGAAAACGACATTACGATCAACCGCGCGCTCTCCGGCCCGCACGCGCTGCATGTGGGGTTGGTCTGGTGGACCATTGGGATGGCGCTGGCAATCTGCTACATAGTTTTCGTCTACAGCCACTTCCGGGGTAAGGTGGACCTGCAGCCGGAGGGGCAGCCGGAGCGGGGATGAGGGGTTTTAGGGTCGCCCTCATTCCAGGTCCTCGTAATGAAAAAATACTTCCGAAAGCTACACCATTCAACGCTGATTACCTGACCCGCCTCGTCTTCCTGCGCCATCTGTGCCGGGCGGCCGAAGAGCGCTTTGGCGGATTCCGAATCGCTGCGCAGTTCGTGGCGGCGCTCCTCGCGCTTTGACAAATGGTAAGATCACCCGCCTTTTCCACAAACTTATGTGGTATCATTACGCCACTTATAGATGGCTAAATCTGGTCCCAACGTGAGGGGGATCGTGTGGCCTCTCTGCAATAGGGACTGCCGGCGGTGACATCGCCGGCAGGCGAACCGCAGTCCGCTTCCCGGGTGTGCAGTTCCACAACCTGTGCCCGGCGAGTTGCACAGCCGGCTTGATTCACAATGGAGCGCTTCATGAATCAGAAATTGGGTTTCAAAGGAAGACTCGTACTCTATGTTGGTCTGGTTCCTCTCTGCTTGTTGCTTTGCGTTTTGGCCGGATGCAACGGCGGAAGCAGCACAACCGTGGCACCGACCCCACCAACCATTTCGTCTTTCACCGCCTCGGTGAGCACCCTCACTCCGGCCACCACCGGGCCATCTTCGACCACCCTCAACTGGACGGTCAGCGGGGCGTCCAGTTTGAAAATCATACCGGACGTGGGCACCGTCACCGGAAACAGCGTCACGGTTTCTCCCAGCGCCACCACCATGTATACGTTGGCTGCCACCAGCGCGCAGGGCGCCTCTGCCTACGCTGTTGTCACTGTAAACGTGCGCAACAACCTGTCGGTGCTCGCGGGTACGGCTTACTCCGGGAACTCTAACTATGGATACGCAGGGTATCTTGTTTCCTGCATGTATCCGAATTGGGCGGCCATCGACGGCGCAGGAAACATCTATGTCACCGATTCGGATGACGAGATGGTTTGCAAGATCAGCCCCAGCGGCGCCGTCACCGTGCTGGCCAGCGACGGATATAGGTATTTTGAAGAAGACTCTGCGGCGAGCAGGTCTGTTTCGGCGGGCGGCTCCCTGGCCTCTGCCACTTCGGCTCACCGGGCAGCACAGCCAGCGAGAAAGAGCGCGTTGGCCGCCTCCCGGCGCGCGCCGTACGGATTGCTCTCTTCGCTGTCTCGCCCGGCCTTCAACACCAGGCTCAACGCGGCCACCGCCAACTCGGTGACCGACGCGGGGATGGATGATCCGGAAGGGATCGCTGTCAGCAGCGATGGGAGCACGGTGTATGTGGCCGACTGGAGCCAGAGTGTCATCCGCAAGATCACGATCGCCAGCGACGGAAGCACCTCGATTTCGCTTTTAGCGGGAACGCCTTACGAAAGAAGCTATCAGGACGGCCCCGCGGCACAGGCATTGTTTAACTATCCGTATGGCTTGGCGCTCGACGGCAATGGCAATCTCTATGTCGCCGATTATTACAACTATGTAATTCGTGAAATCTCGGCGACGGGGACAGTGTCCACGGTGGCTGGTATGGCGGGTTACGAAGCCCATGTTGACGGGCCCGGCGCAACGGCCGAATTCGGCTACTTGGAGGGTTTGGCCGCCAGCAGCGACGGCAGCACCATCTATGCCGCTGAAGAGTCCTACGACAACTCGTTGGGGGAGTGGCTCTACGACATCCGCGAGGTATCCACCGATAGCGAGGGCGTGGTGACGGTCAGCACGCCTGCCGGGTCGACGCAGGGTTATGCGGATGGGACGGGAACTGCCGCACAGTTCAGCTGGTGGATGGGCCTGACGCTTGGCAGCGACGGCAAAACGCTTTACGTTGCGGATGAAGACAATGAAGTCATACGCCAGGTGAGCTTCGCCAGTGACGGAACGGCTACAGTTTCCACAATTGCCGGATCGCCAGGCAGGTACGGGAACCTGGACGGTGTGGGCGCGAATGCCTTGTTTGAATCCCCGCGGGGTATGGTCGCGGACGCAAGCAATAACCTCTATGTGGTTGATGACGAATATTATGCATTGCGCAAAGTGGCACTTTCCAACGATCAGGTTTCCACGTTCCTTCTGGGAACGTTTGGAAACACGAGCGGCTCGTCGGATGGAACGGGTAGCACTGCTGCCTTCGACCTGCCTTATGCGCTGGCATCCGATCAGAATGGCAACTACTACGTGGCGGACTCTCTCAACAGCACTGTCCGCGAAATCGTGGCAGGCGCGGTGACAACCCTGGCCGGCACCTCGGGAATGAATGGCTTTGCGGACGGCACTGGAGCCGCGGCGCTATTCGACAATCCGGAAGGATTGGCTGTCGATCCGACCGGCACCACGCTCTATGTCGCGGACACGGGGAACGGCGCCATCCGCGCGCTGGATATTTCTTCCGGCGCGGTGACCACATTGGGGGGCGCTGCGGAATTTGATTACCCTGAAAGTCTTGCCATGGGCCCGGATGGCAACTTGTGGGTTGCGGATGATGGCGAGGTGCTGCAAGTCGACACGAGCACCGGGGCGGTATCGACCCCGCTATTCACCGCGGCCGGTTCGTCCGGTCCGAGCAATCCTCTGTACGACATAAACTCCCTGGCCATCTACACCGATTCCGAGGGGAACAGCACCCTTTATGCGGCGTATAACTGTTCAATTATCAGTGTCGACCTGGCCACGAACATCTACTCCCCGCTCGTGGGGTCCAGCGTCTGCGGTTACCAGGACGGCACGGGCGCAAATGCTCTCTTCTACTATGTTGAGAATCTCTCGGTCGACAGCCAGGGCAATCTGTATGCGGCCGACTCCGATAACAGCGTGGTTCGCCGCATTACTCCCGCCGGAGTGGTGACGACCGTCGCCGGAACTTACGGAAACGCAACCAACACCACCGGACCCCTGCCCGCCTCAGTTTATTTGCCGATCGCTGTGCAGGTGGACGCGACCGACAACCTGCTGATCACAACGCCCAATGCGGTGCTGACGCTGGTGCCGTAGTCAGCCAGCAAAGTGCCCCCCAAAGTGGGTGGAGTTCCGGGCCAGCCGCGTCGCCGTTCGGCGCGGCCCAGGTCCGGTGACCAATTAGCCAACGCGAGTGCCCCTGGTTCGTTTTCGGACCAGGGGCACTTCATTATGTTTGAAGAGAATTAGGAAGCGAAGCGGATATGACGCGCTACTTTGGTGCCCTCATTCCATCCTCCGAAGAGTGACGAAAGGCCTCGGCCTGCTGCTCCAGTTCCGGGTCCCAGTTCTTTGGCTGGTAGATGCAGCAGGGCTCTGCGGCGAGCGGGTCACCGGTCAGGGCGTAGGCGCGGGCGCGCGAGCCTCCGCAAATTTCCTTGAACTCGCACGCGCCGCATTTGCCCTCGAGGCGCGAAGTGTCGCGCAGCGCCTTGAAGATGGGCGAATTGCAGTAGATCTCCTTGAGCGGCGTTTCGCGAATGTTGCCGGCGTGGATGGGCAGGAATCCGCTGGGGTAGACGTTGCCGGTGTGCGAGATGAAGACGAAGCCCTTGCCGTCGTTGACGCGGCGCGTGGCCCAGGCCTTGGTGCGGGTGGCAATGTCGGTGATGGGAGTGCCGGGCTCATAATCGGGAGTTGCCTCGGGGGCTGAAGCCCCCTCCTTCTGACTGGCGATCTTTTCGGCACGACTAAAGTCGTGCCCTTTCAAGACTGCTTCGGGTTGCTTCAGAGCCGCCTCAGGGGCTAAAGCCCCCACATCTTTGTTGGTTCTCTTATCGGCACGACTAAAGTCGTGCCCCTTCAAAGCCGCGCCGGGATGTCCGGCTCCGGGGTGCCCATGCCCGTGGCCCATGCGCCTCTCTTCGAGGTTGTGCTGGAGAAGGTAGCGGCGGTAATGCATTGCCTCGGTGGTCTTGATCTGGAAGTTGGCGCGCTGAGATAGCTCGTAAATCTTGGCGAAGACCCGCTCGAACTCCTCGCCCGAGAGCAGATCGTCCTGCTGGCCGCGGCCAACGGGAACCAGAAAGAATACATTCCACATCACGATGGAGAGCTTTTCAAAGAGATTGCACAGGCCGTCAAGATCGTGGACATTGTGGCGGCTGATGGTGGAGTGGACCTGGATGGGGATGCCGGCTTCGTTGGCCCATTCGATGGCCTGGATGGTGCGCGCCCAGGCGCCGGGCAGTCCACGGAAGGCGTCGTGAATTTCGGGTGTCGAGCCGTCTAGGGAAATTCCGAGCCGGACCACGCCGGCCTCTTTCATTTTGAAGATCGCCTCCCGCGTCAGCAGCGGAGTGGCGCTGGGAGTGACGGCGATCTGAATGCCTTTTCCGGCGGCGTAGCGGATCAACTCGAAGACGTCGGTGCGCTTCATCGGGTCGCCGCCGGTCAAAACGAAGATCTTCAGCCCCATGGCGGCAACCTGGTCGATCAGGGCCTTGCCTTCCTCGTGGGTCAGCTCGTCCGGGTGGGGGAGGGGCTGGGCGGAGGCGCGGCAGTGCTTGCAGGCCAGGTCGCAGGACTGGGTCACCTCCCAGATCGCCAGGAAAGGGGTTTCATCGTAATTGAGCCCGCCGCGGGCGGGAATGTCGTGCATCGGCTTCATTGCGGCCTCCAGGGGATCGCGGCAAGCCTGCCCATCTTGATTGTAAGCTGCGGGAGAAATCTGGGGATTCAACGGGTGCGATTGAGAGACCGGGTTTTCAACGTGAGAGTTGCTATAACTGCTGATTTCAGGAAGGTAAACCGCGTCCCTGCGCTGCGGATCTCCCCCTCCGGTAAAGGTAATTCTCTCCAGTGCGCAAAGGCCGGATTGGGCGCATACTAGTGCTTACATTCAGTTGTGCGGTCCGGCACGGCGGGTGCTTGACGGTGTCGCTACTATGCAGGGCCGCATCTGAAGGAGGTTCGCTATGGCATCGACATTGAAGCCTGGCTGGAGCAAGCCTTCCACCATTCTTTTCGCCTCCGAGATTCCCGCCAACGAAAAGGCTTTCGCCTTTGCGCTCGCGCAGGCCAAGGAGTTCGGCGCTGAGCTCATTCTGCTTCATGCCTACGACACTCTGGTGCTGGCCGCGTCGGAGACATCAGGGGTCCGGTACTACGATTACGCCGCCGCGGCGCAGGCCGAAAAACATCACCTGGAGCCTTTGGCCGCAAAGGTCCACGATGCGGGGCTGGCCTGTGAGATCGCGGTGCGGCCGGGACTGGCGGCCGACCAGATTCTCGCCTTTGCCCGGGAACGGGCGATCGACCGCATTGTGATGGGCACGCATTCGCCCGGTCCGATCGGCAAGTTGCTGGTGGGATCGGTGGCCGAAGCCGTGTTGCGCTCAGCCATGGTACCCGTGTACATCGTGGGCCCCGACGTGGTCGAAGGCGACTATCGTAATTTCGCCACCCGCACCATCCTGTGCGCCGCCAGCCTGCAGGAAGCCAGTTCCGCGGTGGTTGCATTTGCTGCCGAGCTTTGCGTTCAGCACCATGCGCGGCTGATTCTGCAGCATGTGATCCGGCCGCAGGAGCGCGCGGAAATTCTGGCCGGCCGCTCGCTGGACGATCTGGAAGCCCATTTGCTGCGCCTGGTTCCTGCCAGGCTGCAGAGCAGAATACCGATCCAAACGATTGTCGTACCGGGCGATCCGACCGAGGAATTGCTCTATCAGAGCCGGGCGCAGGAGGCCGACCTGATCGTGCTGGGCGCACATGGCGCCTCGGCCTTTGCCGCCATTACGCGCCATGGGGTCGTCTATAAGGTGCTGGCGCACTCAACCTGCCCGGTGATGACGCTTTCACCGGCGGTATTGGCCGAGTGCGGCTCAAAGGCGGAGAAGAATCCCTCGTCGGAACGTTACATGGCCGGCATCGTGTAGAGCCGGTTGCGTAAATAGCCCCGGAGCGATGAAGGTTTTCCCTCAGGGGCTAAAGCCTCAGTGTTGTTGCGGCCTTTCCGGCACCCTTCGGCTTCGCTCAGGGCAGGTTTTGAAGCCGTTCCCTTTCAAAACCGGGTTTGCGCGACCAGTTCTACAGCGAGTCACAGAGCGCTCACAGAGCCGCGGCGGTTCTTCAGATATACTGACCGTAAGCGGGCGTAATA
>Ga0326728_10016828_pt1 | contig 14809 bp, 13 predicted proteins | sample MB3enrmetagenome_FD_207602 | JGI IMG/M metagenome (GOLD analysis project Ga0326728, IMG submission 207602) | Lab enriched peat soil microbial communities from McLean, Ithaca, NY, United States - MB31MN | ecosystem: Environmental > Terrestrial > Soil > Wetlands > Peat | place: USA: New York...
AATACATCTATACCACCCCAGTTGCGATTATCATGAAAAGGAAGTGTCACGATGAGCCAGAAAAACCACCTGGAGGGATTTGCGGCCTTTATCGAAAAGCGCAAGCCGGTCTTCAAAGGAAAATAACAACCATAAGTTATGAAGGCCTATCTGTTTACGCTGAAAGGAGAATATTTGATGGCAGGTAATTTTGTCAACGAGTACAAACAGAAACTTGTGTCGGCTGAAGAAGCGGTCAAAGTTGTTCAATCGGGGGACTGGGTAGCATTTGGCCACTTTGCCATGTTTCCCAAGCTCCTGGATGCAGCCCTTGCGAAAAGAAAAGATGAACTCAGGGAGGTCAAGATCAGATCTGTCTGCCCGATGTACACAGTCGAGTGTGCAATGGTAGACCCCAAATATGAACATTTCATATATCACAGTGGATTTCTCAGTCCTTTCGACAGGAAACTGGGTGACAGGTGTTTTTATCTGTCCGGATTCTACGCTGACGGTCCCGCAAAGGTTCGGCAAGGGCTGGCCGGAAAAATTCGGGCCGTTTTTCTGAAGACTACCCGCATGGATAGTCACGGTTTCTTTAATTTCGGCACTTCCGCGTCCTATATGCGTGCCTTATGCGAATGGGCTGACTGCGTTGTGGTGGAGGCAAACGATAAGGCGCCCTATTGCCTTGGCGGAGAGCAGGAATGTGTCCACATATCGGAAGTTACCCATATTGTTGAATCCGATTACCCTATGATGATTTTCCCACAGGATATACCGGCAACCGACGTTCAAAAGAACATAGCCACTTACATCGTTGAAGAAATGGTAGACGGCTGCACCCTGCAGTTGGGCATCGGGGGACTGGCCAACTACATCGGCAAGATGATAGCAGATTCGGATCTGAAAGATCTCGGGGTCCAGAGCGAAATGATGTGTGACGCCTTCGTGGATCTACATGAAAAAGGGAAAATTACCGGGCGCTACAAGCCGAAAGACAAAGGCAAGATGGTCTATACCTTTGCCCTGGGTTCACAAAGGCTTTATGATTTTCTGGATCGTAACCCCGCCTGCGCTATTTATCCGGTGGATCTTTGCAACTCCCCCGAGGTAATTGCCCTCAATTACAAACAGATTTCAATCAACAATGCATTAATGGTCGACATTGGTGGACAGGTAAGCTCAGAATCGGTCGACTTTACCCAGATCTCAGGAACGGGCGGACAGTTTGATTTCACATATGGCGCGTGGCGGGCGGCAGGGGGCAAATCTTTTATCGTCCTGCCGTCCACACGTAAGTTGAAAGATGGACGGACGGTGTCCAGAATCGTTCCTTTCTTGGGCCAGGGAAATTTTGTTACATTGCCCAGATCGATATCCATGTATATCGTTACCGAATACGGCAAGGTCAATATCATGAGCAAGTCGACCTGGCAGCGCGCGGAAGAGCTTATAAGCATCGCTCACCCCGACTTCAGGGATGAGCTTATAAAGGAAGCAGAAAAGCAAAAAGTATGGATCAGGAGCAACAGGATTGGCGGGACTTCATATGTTTCCGGTCAAGCGAAGACTTCCTGACACGTCCTCGTTTTTTCTAATAAAAAGTGGGCACGAAGCTGGATGGTCTTTTCGTGCCCACTTTTTTTTTCACTGAAGCATCAGAAACTACGCTCCAATGGCAGGAGAGACGGCTTTTGCCTTTACCTTGACGGGCTTCCGGATAAGTATGCAGGCCACTATACCCACTGCGAGAAATATTCCGGACATGTAGAAAGCATAGTCCATCGAACCGGTGGTGTCTTTTATGAAGGCAGCGATTTCCGGCACGAAAAAGCATATCCCGCCTAAAGCAAAGACAAGGCCGTAATTGAAGCCCAGGTTCTTTGCGCCGAAATAATCGGCGACAATGGCAGGCATGAGGGCCAGTTGGCCGCCGAATTGCCAGCAGGCGATCCCGACTGTCAGGAAGAGAATGAAGACGTTTCCGGACTTGATAATGTAGGGCAAGAGGAAAAGGCAGAGGACACACAACAGGGCGTTGAGTACAAAGGCATTCTTCCTGCCGATCTTATCCGAATAGAACCCGGTGCCTACACGACCGCACAGGTTCATGACGCTTGCGTAGGAAGCCAACATCCAGGCATTGGCTACAAAAAAGGCAAGACTGTGGGCTGTTTTGAACAGAAGTGGAGCGGCATTGACGATAACCAGCAAGCCCGCTTGGGCGCCGCTGGCGGCCATAATGACCAGGACTATATACTGCCCGGTCTTCAGCATTTCCGAAGCCGTCCAGTCCTCCGAAGTTGTCTGGGCCGTCATAGCGGCTTTGGTCTTGGCCGGAGCTGCGGGCGGCACATAGCCTTCCGGTGGGCTATAGAGCAGTCTTCCTGCTACTATCGCCACAATTGAGAAAAAAATACCAATAATGTAGAAGCTGTTGCTGATTCCGTAAGACTTCATTAACCAGGCGGCCACAGCGGAAAGATAGATAGCCGCAGCGCCGAATCCGCCGACTACGAAGCCCACGACCAGGCCGCGTCTGTGTGCGCTGAACCATTTCACCGCCGCAGGAATTGGGCCGGAGTAGCCTATTCCCATGCCTATGCCGCAAAAAAAACCGAAACCGATAACCAAACCCACGTAACTGCGCATGTAGCCGGCTATAATACATCCGAGCGCCAGAGAAAGCCCGCCGACAGTGACGCTCACCCTCGGACCGAGTTTATCCTGAATGCGCCCGCCGGGAATCATGAATGCACAGAACACGAAGCCGCATATTGAATAAGCCCACGTGGTCTGTGTATCGGACATGTAGGTCCAGCCGGCATTTATACCTCCCAACAGGGAACCTGCGATGTGGTCCTTGTTTGCCAGCAGCGCGGCTTTAAAAACACTCCAGGCATACAGGACGCCGAGGCAAAGATTTATGGAAATACCTGCGAGGACCGTAATCCATCCTTGAATGGGCACCTTTTCCCATGGCACTGAACCTGCCTGGCCTTGAGGCGAACTACTCACCATTTTTTTCTCCTTTGCTTTGTTTAGGGTTTTGATAGTCCCACCATTATCTCAAATGGTTAAGGACCTGCAGACCCAAACCCGCCCAGCTCTATCATTTTTGAAATTGCATAAAGTATTGCGAACAGCCTGCCAGTCAACAAAAGAGTCCTGCGGTCCGAGATCTGCACCTGCAAAAATGATTTATACCTATACATCAAGGGGCTCCGCTGTGAACGGAGGTGTTTCCGTAACTCTCCACAAAAAAGGTTAGATAATCTTAAATTTTTTCATCTTCTGGTAAAGACCCGTGCGGTGGATGCCCAATATTTTGGCGGTTTTTGCCCGGTTGTTGCCTGTCCTTTGCAGCGTTGATACAATCGCGCATCGTTCTGTCTCTTCAAGCAAATCCTTAAGGGATGACAGGCGTGCCTCTTTTTTGTCCGGAATGCAGGCAGACGAAACGCGAAGCGAAAGGGGCAAGTCCTCCAGTTCGATACGGTCCTGCTTGGCCACTATCATCGCGCGCTCGGCAATATTTCGCAACTCACGCATATTCCCCGGCCAGCAATAGTTTGCGAGCGATTCCATCGCTTCCGGCGATACCACCGGCACGCCGCGCCTCCCGCCGCAGCTTAGCTTTTCAAGAAGATGAATAAAAATCGTGGGGATGTCCTCTTTTATCTCCCTCAGGGGCGGCAGATTTATTACAAAGACATTGATCCGGTAATAAAGATCCAGGCGAAAGCCGCCGTCGCCAGTCATTTTTTCAAGGTCGCGATTGGTGGCGCAAATCAGCCTGAAATCCACGGATCGAGTTCTGCTGCTGCCAATCCGGTCGACTTCCTTCTCCTGCAGGACCCGCATGATCTTGACCTGCATATTGGGAGGCATGTCCCCTATTTCGTCCAGGAAAATCGTGCCGCCGTCGGCCAGTTCGAACTTCCCGGGCTTACCGGTCTTGCGGGCGCCTGTGAAAGAACCTGCTTCGTACCCGAACAATTCGGCTTCGATGAGCTCGCTCGGGATCGACGCACAGTTGACCGTTATGAACCTGTTTTTCCTTCGCCGGCCGGCTTGATGGATGGCATGTGCAAACAGCTCCTTTCCCGTGCCCGATTCGCCCCTGATCAGCACCGGCGAGTCGGCTTCGGCTGCCTGGCGGGCCAGAGCGATCGTTCGCTTCACCGGCTCCGACTTGCCGACGATGTCGTCGAAGTTGTATCGAACGCCATAGGCCTCATTTAGCTCATGCCTGTAACAATCCAGGTGTTTTTCCAGAGTCTCGAGGCGCTCATAGAGGTCTTTGATCTTTTCTGGAGCCCAGAAGATCACTTTTCCGAAAGCTCCAATGATTCGGCCGTTTGAGGTAAGCGGGATGCGCGAGATTATTCGCTGACTATCCTTGAGCTTCATGGTAGCGCCTATTTCCGCCCTGCCCGTCCGAATGACCCTGGGAAGCCTCGTTTCCGGGCTGACTTCGGTGATGTGGCGTCCAACGGCTTCACTGGGCGGGACCTTGTAAATACCTTCGCCGGCACTGCTCATGAACCGGACGATGCCGTCCGCATCAATCAAAATGATGCCTTCATAAGGATTATTCAGCAGTGCAAACAGGAGCTGCCTTGGTATGTTCTGAAAGATGTCTTCCTGTTCAGATCCTTCGAGTAAATGTTGCGCGATATCCATGGTCTTCCCGCTTTTTTGCTGGCTAATTTTCCATTGACGATTCGCCGGTCCGCGAAGCAGCGGCTCAGGCCGCCTTCTGCGGATCATACATTTTTTCCCGAATGAACAGCGCTGGTATGATTCCGGTCATGAAATAGGCGCCGCCCATTACCACCAGGCCAAGCCCTATGGAGTACTGTGTTGCTATCAGGCCGATTAACCAGGGAGCAATGGCTGCCCCCACCCGCCCGATATTGTAAGTGCCTCCCACAGCAGTGCCGCGGATCCTGGTTTCAAAGCTTTCCGTCATGTATGTCGCCAACACGCCGTAAGGAACACCGTAGAGAAAGCCGAAAGCGGTCAGCAGGAACACGATATTGCCGGGGCTGTGGTAGTTTACTATCAACGGCAGAGAAACTGCGGCGGTGAAGCCGCCGCATGCGTAGATCCAGCGCCGTCCCAGGCGGTCGGCAAGAAATCCCGCTATGATCTTGCCAAGGATCATGGCAGTGTAGGTACCTACAAGATAGCCGGTCATCTTGGTGAAGTTGAATTTGAGTTCGTTCACCAGGTATGTCGGAAGCCAGTTGTTCACTCCATAGTAGCCAAATTGCAGGAAGCCGGCCGTCAGCGTCCAAAGGATGAACATCCTGCGGTGGCTATGGTCGGTGAAAATTGCTTTCCACTGACTTCCCTTCATCGTTTCCCCTCTAACGCCCTTACCCGAAGCTGCACGCTTAGCTGCAAGCTCCACCCAACTTGGCGGTTCGGGAACGACCCGCTGCAGAATTATGGCTATGATCACAGGCGCGAGCGCGGTGGCGAAAAGAAAGCGCCATCCGTACACCGGGATAATCATCCCGGCGAGAGCCGATGCCGCCACGTATCCGACGGACCATCCGGCCTGCAGCGTCCCGAGGACCGTGGTGCGCCTTTTCGTTGGTATATACTCGGACATGAGGGTATTGCAGACGACATACTCGGCTCCCAGGCCAAGCGAAGAAATGAGCCTTATGCCCGCAAACTGCCAGTAACTTCGGGAGAGTCCCAGACAAGCCGTCCCGACGGAAAAAACAAGGATTGTCCAGACCACCGTGCGAACGCGCCCGTACCGGTCGGCCGACCAGCCGCCAATAATCCCTCCTAATGCCATCCCCAAAAGCGAATAACTGGCAAGAGATCCGGCTTGTATTTTTGACAGGCCAAGGTCAGGCATCAGGCTCGGAAGGCTGAAGGAAAGAAACATGAAGTCCATGCCGTCAGCCATGAGACCAAGGAATCCGAAGACCAACACGACTATCCAAATCCGCTCGGATCGTGCACTGTCAGCTCCAGCCGTCCCGGTCGAGGGCGAAATGGAAACATGAACAGTCTGGTCGCTTTTGTCGCTCATTTAAGGTCTCCTGCGCGAGGCAAACAGGGTAACAGCGGGACATAAAAAGACTGTCGAAAGCGTCTTTTTTTCTCTATCCTGTGAAACGATCTTTGCTCTTGTGGTTATTTTTTCGGCTATTCCTGTCTACTCCTCGGCCCCAAGGAGCAGCCTCTGCGGATCGACCTCTTCCCGCAGGATCCGAAGCTCCATGTTCGTCGGCGGATCGAAGGGCAAAGCACGACCGATATCGATCGCAAACCCGGTATTTTCAGCGACCTTCTCAGGAGCCACCCCGGGATAGTACTCGGCCAGATACATTTCCCTGGTTACCTCATCGAATTTCATAACGCCCATATTGGTAACCACCGCCATGGGCCCGCCCCTCTTGAAGCCGGCTTTCCAGCGCGAATCCCCTCCCGTAAGCCATCCGGGGCTGCTCAGGTAGTCCACTTTCTCAACGAACCTGCGCTTTTCATGCGACATGAAAATCACCATGCCATAGGCAAAGCTGAACGCGTCGCATGCGCCTCCTGCGCCTGGAAAGCGGGTGCGGGGCCTGATGTAGTCACCCAGGCATGTCGAGTTGATATTGCCGAATTTATCGATCTGGGCCGCTCCAACAAGGCCGATGGTCCTCAGCTTCGGGTGAGCCAGAAGTGACAGGGCTTCGGCCAGACCGGAATTTATCGATGTTCCCACCATGACTCGAGGATCGGCAACCGACAACGGGAGTTCCTCGAGCGAGGGGTCAATTCCGCCTGTTTCAAAAAAAACAACGGAGCCGGGCGCATGGATGCGTTTGGCGACCGTGGCGGCAAGCAGCGACACACCGGTCCCGGCGAACAGGACATCTCCGTCTTTCACCAGGCGGCCGGCGCTGATCGCCATGATTTCACGAGAGGTGTAATTACCCACACTCACCCCCTATCGTCTGTCCAGACCAGGCGCATATCCGAACGCCGGATTGGCTTTGATGGTTAGAAAATCTTCGATTCCCAATTTGGCCAGATACTCTTCCTGAGTTTCGAAAGGATAAACCCACTCATCCAGATATCTTTGGAAGTCCTTGTCCTCTTTCGACATCTCGGCGCAGAGGCGAAGGTGTTTCGAGTCATAGTCGTAGAAATGTTGACAGGCCGTGGGATGTGCTCCATACGGGGCGTGCACCACTGCATCAATTAGAAAGTGCGGGAGGCTGTTTTGGTCGGGATCGCGGCGCAGATATTCGGTCGGAACGACCTCCTCACATGTAACGAGCACCAGTTTCGCCGCCTTTGCCTCTTCGAGGTCCGCGAAGGTGAGTCCCTGAATTCGAACGGTGCCGTCCTCACCGACATATTGCGCGTGAAGAAGGGCAACGTCGGGATTCAGCGGCGGAAGCAGCACCACGTCTCCATCTTCTTCATTCCATGGATTTTTAATTACCTTGAGTTTTTGACGAGGCGCCAAGCCTCTGGCTCGTGTTTCTTCCGAGAAGCCCATCTTTTTGACTATATCCGTTTCAAGCCCGGAGGTTGTGGCGATGAACGGAAGTCCCATCGCACCGGCCATGAAGCGAAGAATCATTTGGAAATTCGAATAGTCTTCAACCTGGATCTCGCCCGAGCAGACCGCTTTTCTGAATCGAATGCCGGTGGGAGCAAATCGTGCGACCCCCCCGTAAGCGAGCTCGACCCGGCTGACGCATCCTGCGCCGATAAGCAGTTCCATTCCCTGACCGTGTGAGTGCAGAACCAGGTAAATGTCCTTTTTTTTCTGACGAATTATTTCACGGCAAAGCGCCATAGGATTGCGGTTCGTGGTGAACCCGCCGAGTGTGATCTGGTCGCCGTCCTTGATCAGACTCACCGCCTCCCCCAGATTCATGAATTTCCCGCCTTTTTTGAATTGAGCTACGCCCACCACTTATTTCCTTCTATTTTTTGGACAAATTGTACCCAATGTTTGAAAAATGGTCTCGAACGCATTTCTCAACCCTTTCGGGATCACGTTCCTTGAAAGCCGTCAGAATCCGGGCGTGATCGGTAATGTAGGCGAGGACCAGGACCGGGTCCTGATAGAATGTGCGTGTAAGCCTATAGCATCCCGGCCCCCTCACGATATTCGAAATGTTCTTTTTGAGCACCGTGTTGCCCGCGACCCTGGTTATCGTACCGTGGAATTCAAAGTTTAGTTGCGAGCAGGAATCGAGATTGCCTTTGCTGTATTCCTCTTTCATCTGCTCCAGGTTTTTTTCGAGGAAATCGATTTGTTCGTTCGTTATCCTGCTGGTTGCGAGGTTGGCGGCAAAACCCTCCAGACATCCCAAAACCGAATACATTTCCCGCATTTCTTCCTTAGAGTATTTGCGCACGTATTTTTTCTTGAACGCATTGACCACGACAAGGCCTTCGGATTCCAACAGGCGAATAGCCTCTCTGATAGGGGCTCGACTTACCCCGAACCATTCCTGCAGCTGCGCTTCGGTCAAAGCCGTGCCTGGTTTCAGCTCATGGTTGAGGATCGCTTCTGAAAGGGACCTGTGGATTTGTTCCACGACCGAAGAAGGCTTAGTGAACTCTTTGGGCTTCACGGGTATAATCCGTTTCAGAAAAAACAGCCTGGACCTTGTGTTGCCGTGGTTATCTGATGACAAAGGTGAAAGGCGGTACCGAATTCCAACTGCGCCCTACAGGAGAGAGTTCCGGCTGTGAGTGAAAGAAGAGAGTGGGCACTCTTGAATTGAGGAATGAGCGAGCGGGAATCGCGCCATTTTTAAATTTCGTATCGTCTAATTGTCGACAATTGAAATAAATTAAGCCGACGGTTATGTCAAGGAGAATCTCCTTTCCTTCCTCTTTTCTTAGGCCGAAATGCGGCATGCAAATCGCGCAGTCAGCGAAGCGGCCGCGGCCTCTACCGAATCAGCGTGCAAAGAAGGATAGAGCCTTCAGAACCCATGGCGCAGTGAGCACAATGAACAAAAGGCGAAAGAAATGGAAGCAGGTCACGATCAACGCGTTACCACTGCCCTCCATTGACAGGGGAATCAGAGCGGTCATGGCGCCCGGGCTCGTTGCGATATACGCTGTGGTGGAATCGAGCAGATTGAGGCGGGAAATCAGGACCGCAAGAAGACCGCCCGCGCACATGAGCATCAATGATGACAAAATGACCGGCAGGGCGATCAGCTTGAGTGTTTTTAGCATTGCCGGCTGAAATGTCGATGCGACCATAACGCCGATGAGAACCTGGGTGAAAAAGTTGACGCGTTCCGGCATCGCCCAATCGGATTCCATAAATATTTTGCAAACAATGACACTGAGCATGGCGCCGATAAGAATTCCACCTGGGAGTCTGAGTTTTGCGCCGATCAGTCCGCCAACGGCGCCTACGCAAAAGAATAGGCCAAGTCCAGAGTATCCGTTCATCATCAACTCGCTTTCGATTCTTGAGGCAAATAATGAAAAAGGCAAAAGCCAAGAGATCCCCACAGTTCCATGAGCCATGTAGTTTAACTCAAGTCAGCGGGACTGTGAACCTTCACATGAGATGCAGAAGCCTTTTCACACCCGGACTCGGACGAGCCGAAACCAAAAAAGTCACGAAACTTTTCCGCGAAGGAGCATCAATTGAGATTTGAGGCTCTAATTTGTAAGCAGGCATTTTTCTTGAGGTTATTAATTGGAATGTAGTATTGATGATGGACGAAAAACTCACCAGGATGGTAGAATGGCTGATCGAATGAGAATCTGGGGAGTGGGCCCCAGGCTTTTTCTATTTTCTTTTTTGTACTCCATCATTCCGATCTTTTTGACATCACGATATCCGGAATACTTCATTGTCTATTTCGTCCCCATCTCCTTCTTTAAAACGGTCGGAATCGCCCTCCTGGCTGTTGGGATTCCTTTCTACGCCTTCTCGGCCAGGACCCTCCTAAAAGGTTTCAAGCAAGGGATCCTATGCACCGACGGTGTCTATTCCATCGTGAGACATCCATTGTACTGCGCCTTAATTGTATTCATCATTCCGGGGGTCTTGATGTTTTTCCGGTCCTGGGCGTTGTTCACCATTCCTATTGCTGCATACTTCATTTTCAAAATATTGATCAGAGAAGAAGAACAATGCCTGGCCGAACGGTTCGGCGAGGAGTATCTCATATACAAATCCAAAGTCCGTGCAATTTTGCCTTTTCCAAGGTTCTGAGAGGGCATTCTCATCGGTATACTGAGACTTTACAATAACTTGTTGGGCTGAGACGGAGAATAAGCATGCAAACTGAACCTCGGCGTAAGGAGCGGGCAATAAAAACCGCACGGGAGATGGAACTTCTGTTGGAGGGTATGCCGGTGGGCCGATTGGCCGTCACGACCGAAGATGGTCCATACGTCGTTGCAGTGAACTACTTGTTTCTTGAAGGCAGTATTTACTTCCATAGTGGACAAACGGGCCGAAAGATAGAGGCGCTCCGGGCCGATCCGCGCGTGTGCTTTCTGGTGGATGATGTCGGGCCCCAGGTTATTTGGGAACAGGGCTGCGGGATTAGTCAGATTTACAAAAGCGTCGTCTGTTTTGGAAAAGCTGAATTCGTAGAAGAGCCTTTTGAGAAGATGCGAATCCTGGAAAAACTGGTGCGAAAGTTCGTGCCTGCAAATCAACCCTTTCCCCCGATAAAAGACCAGAACATCGAGAAGACATCTGTAGTAAAAATTGTTATCGAGTCGATGAGCGGAAAAGCCAACGTGCTCTCTTCGTCTCACACGGTTCTTTTCAATCGCTTTCATATAGAGAAATAGTGTGACTCGGCTAACGAAATCTTCAGAGGAAACATTCGAATTGAAAACATCGTCCGACTCTAAAGGAGGAGGTGAGTGATGACAGAAGGAGGCAAAGTTCTTCTGGAAGTCTTTTCCGATTACATCTGACCCTGGTGCTATTTCATTACCGGGCGTATTGAAAAACTCAAACAAGCATATGATCTGGAGGTCAAGTGGATTGCCTTTCCCTTGCACCCGGAGACGCCTGAGGACGGCCTGACGCTCCAGGAGCTTTTCGCTGGACGGGATGTGGACATTCCTGCCATGTTGGGCCGGTTGAAATCGGTGGCTGCCGACTGCGGCCTGCCCTTGGGCGTAAGGACTATGACGTATAACAGCCGAAGGGCTCAGGAGGCTGGGAAATGGGCCGAATCCCAGAATTTGGGAGAAGCGTTCCACATGGCTGTTTTCAAAGCCTACTTCGCCGATGGACTAAACATTGCCAAGATCCCGGTTTTAGTCGAGCTGGCAGAATCGATTGGACTCAACGGAGTTGAAGACGTTTTGTCCAAAGGCACTTTCAAAAAGGCAGTGGATAACGACTGGAAATATTCCCACCGCAGTGGCGTAAGGGCTGTGCCGACGTTTTCGGCAAAAGGCCGCATGTTAGTCGGGGCGCATCCCTACAATGTTTTGGAGGAATTGGTAAGAGGAGAACCCTAGCCGAACATAAGCCGTGTAAACCCGGCGTTAGACTTTCAAGTGCAGCAAAACGATCTCCGGCGGGACGTTAAGCCGCACCGGGGTGAATGTAGTGCCTATTCCACTGCTCACATAAAGTTGCGAGGCATTCAACCGGTACAACCCCTCCGGATAAGGGGTCACAAGATGAGCCAGGCTGATGTCCCCTGACGGCAGGCTCAATTTTACCTGACCTCCATGATAGTGGCCTGCCAGAGTCAGTGGAATTCGATAAGCGGCAGCCTGGGGGAAAATTTCAGGCCTATGAGACAGCAGGAGGACCGGCGCAAGAGAATCTGCCCCGCGCAGAGCGGCTTCAAGATCAGGGCGCCCGGATCGAAGATCGTCGATTCCAGCCACTATGAAGGCGCCCTGTCCCGTCCCAATGGCGCGATGAGAATTTATCAGGAGCGGGATGCGGTGATGCGAGAAGACATCCTGGATGTGACTTAATTCCCCATACCAGTGCTCGTGATTACCCAGTGTGGCGAAAGTGCCGTATCGCGCTCGGACCCTTGCCATCTCCTCTATGCAGTCCGGCAGAAATTCCATCGAGTTCGAGATATAGTCCCCCGTCAGCACAAAAAGATCCGGTTGGAGCGCAATGACCCGGTCGGTCAGATGCCTTATCTCATCCCTTGTCATGTAGATCCCGGCATGGATATCGGTGAGTTGGACCACGCGTAGAGATTGCCCGAATGGCAAGGCAAGCTCCCTTATTTCAAATGCCTTCCTGGTATGGAGCACGCAATATGCGGAAAGTGCGAACGGCGCCGTGGCCAACCCGCCCAATCCAGCTTGAAGAAAGTGGCGGCGGGCAAGATTTATCGGGCTGAGTTCCTTTCGGCGGAACTTGAAAAAGAGCTGAAAAATAAGTCTGCCAAGCCATGCGCAAGAATCGAATATAAAGAGCAGCAGCGCCGACAGAATCGAACCGAAAATCCATATCGGGGGGAAATAAAAAAGGAATAGCCGCTCCATTGCGGGCGCGCGATACCCGGTTACCGGGTGAAACATGATATATCGGGCGGAGGTAAAGAGCAGAAGAATGGTTATGCCTGCCAGAACGACGGCGCAGGACTTGAACAGACGTGAACCGGGCAGGGAGTTGACGGCCCGCCGGATGCGGACAAACAGATATAGCTGTGAAAATACGACAAGAGTGAGCAATATTAGACGAATAGTTGCGAACTGGATTCCACGAGCCATTCAACGACTCCCATCGCCGCAGACGTGCAAAACCTGCCCAGAAAACAAGGCGAATTTAACTTGCTTACAGACAAAAGCAAGATGATTCGTCTTCGCCGGGGTCATGATTTTCCCGGCTAAATAGCCGAAGAGGCAGAGCCTTACCGGCACTGCCTCTATTTTACAGTCAGCAAAAAGTGGCTGACTGGCTCATCCGGCGCAATCTCTTGTGAAAGCATTTGGTACGCAATGAGGCGCCGGGTCTTTAGAGTTATTTACTATGCCTTGCGATCCATTTGTCCAGACGTGCAAATCTCGCATCTATCGCCGCATTAATGTTTGTGCCGATTTTGGACCGCACTTTCTGAAGGATCGTTTGCTGGTCTGCCGACAACGTTGGACCCGGCTCGGTGAGAATCCGGCTCATAATTGTCGACCGAAGCCGAGTGGCATCCGCTTCACCCTCAGCCATGGCGTAGCTTGCCGCAAAACTCGATGCAACTGGAAAAACCCGGGCTGCCGGAGCCTGCGCCGAACCTGATCCGGGGGCGGAAAAGGGCACTTTCCGGACGGAAACCAACTAATGACAACGAATCAGGTAAGGAGGTCTCCCTCCGTCGCAAACACCACACTGGCAGGGCGCGGAAATAGCGTCGGCCAATCCTGAAGCGCACAGGTTCAGAGGAAAAGAATTGAAAGTCGGCCCATGGCAGCCACATGCGGTGATAATCATCCCGGAAGGATATCCAAAACTGCAGAAATCACCACATCCATTGGCAGGCGAGCCTTCATCCACGACGCTCTGCCATTCTTGAGCGGATGCCATAGTAATTTTTTCCTTCTCCGGTTCCTGAGCCGAACAAACACCTGCGGTAAAGACCACGCAGACCCCAAACAGCAAAACGACGATACAGCTAAAGGCCGGTATTCCCGCTATCGACCTTCGAAAGCATTTTTCCATTCTCCGCTCCTTTGGACAAAAGGATTGAACGACCGTACGACACACTTGCCCACGATCGCAATTTCTCAACCTATAAAGAAAATAAGACGCGCCAAAATTTCAGGATACAGTCTAACTTGCAAAAGGTTGTGCGGGTGAAACGAAAGTCAGGTGAGATGCTAAAGCGGCTGCGCCAATTCACGTTAAATGCAGCTGTGTCCGAATGTGGGGGACTTAGTGCGTCAAGGGAGAATTTGAGGGTGAGGCAGGCTCATGCAGAACTTCCCGCAGATTCGCAAGATGGACTTGAACCCTGTAGTCCTTAATGATAACGGAGAGGGATCTTTGGCTTGGGATGCGAGGGTGGTGATTGACTGATTTTGTCTGTGTCATTGGACTCAGCTTCGATTGGGTGAGGAGAACGTATCCATGAATGCAGTAATCGTTAAAAGGAGGGCGGTATCGATATGAAGGTCTATCGGCAGGAGATTCAAATACCCCATGAGGTAAGGGAGATCTATCCCTTTAAGAGCCGCTGGATGGACGTACAGGGCTACAGGATGCACTACCTGGATGAGGGCGAGGGATCCGGCAGGCCGGCAGTGGTCCTCCTTCATGGAAATCCCACATGGTCTTTTCTTTACAGAGAGATCATTCCTCTCATTCGGCCATCATGCCGCGCCGTGGCCCCGGATTACGTGGGAATGGGCCTCTCGGACAAGCCGGCAAACGAGAGGTTCTACACGCTGGAAAATCATACGAAAGTCATCACGGAGTTCATCGAGCGGCTCGGGATCAAGAACGTCATACTGGTGGTCCAGGATTGGGGCGGCCCCATAGGGTTCGGCTATGCTCAGACCCATCCTGAAAACGTGGCGGGAATGCTCATCATGAATACCTGGGCATGGCCCGATCCTTCGGAGTTTCACGACTCAGTCCTGCCGTGGCGCATGCTCCACGCGCCTTTTGCGGGCGCCAATTTTTTTCTGCGACAAAATGTCCTGGTCGAGCGGGGTCTTTATTTGGCTACCTTCAGGAATCGACACCGGTTGCAGGGAGGACCGGTCCTGGAAGGCTATCGGCTTCCCTTTCCTTCTCCCGAGAGCCGCATCGCCATGCTGGCCTTCCCTCGCAATATCCCGAGGAGAGAAGGGGACATGAATTGGGAAAGGATGCGGCAAA
>Ga0326728_10016829_pt1 | contig 14808 bp, 11 predicted proteins | sample MB3enrmetagenome_FD_207602 | JGI IMG/M metagenome (GOLD analysis project Ga0326728, IMG submission 207602) | Lab enriched peat soil microbial communities from McLean, Ithaca, NY, United States - MB31MN | ecosystem: Environmental > Terrestrial > Soil > Wetlands > Peat | place: USA: New York...
CCTGGAAGCCAGCGGTACGCAACCGCATGCCGTACTCACCGGAGACACTTTGTTTATCGGCGACGTAGGGCGGCCCGACTTGCACGGGACGCTGGGCTGGTCGGCAACCGATCTTGGCGGCCTGCTGTTCGATTCGCTGCACGGCAAGCTGCTGGCACTGCCGGATGCGTGCCTGGTGTATCCGGCTCACGGCGCGGGCTCGCTCTGTGGGAGGTCGCTCAGTAAGGAAACCGTATCAACGATGGGAGAACAGCGGCGATTGAACTACGCGCTGCAGCCCATGAGCAAGGAAGCATTCATCCAGGTGGTGGCGGCCGATCAACCCGAAGCTCCGGCCTACTTCGTCTATGACGCCGTGCTGAACAGTCAAGAGCGGCCCACGCTGGACCAAGCGCTGGCGCGCGAGCTGAACCCGCTGACGCTCGACCGCGTGTTGGAATTGCAAACGGACGGCGCTCAGATTCTCGATACCCGCGATCCTAGCGACTTTGCAGCGGCGCACCTAGCCGGTAGCATCAACATCGGCCTCGGCGGCCAGTACGCGACCTGGGCTGGAACGGTGCTGGATCGAAAGCATCCGATCGTGATCATCGCGGAGTCCGGCCGGGAGAACGAATCGGCCATCCGGCTCGGGCGCATCGGGTTCGATCACGTGGCCGGATATTTGAAGGATGGATTGCGCAGCCTGGAATTGCGGCCGGAACTGACAGCCACCACGGACCGCCTCAACGCACAGTTCGCCGCGGAGCTCTTGTCATCGAGTCAGCCGCCGTTGGCCATCGACGTTCGGACGCCGCGGGAGCGCGAACAGAAGTACATCGCAGGAAGTTTGGACATTCCGCTCAACCATCTGACGGAGAATCTGGAGAAGCTGCCCAAGGATCGTCCCCTGCTGGTCTATTGCCAGGGCGGCTACCGGTCGTCCATCGCCGCGAGCCTGCTCCAAGGCCGCGGATTTCGCCGCATCAGTGAAATTGCCGGCGGCATCGCAGCATGGGAAGCCGCAAACCTGCCGGTCGACTCTGCCCGAGCTTTGTTGTAGGCCCAATCAGCACTCTAATTGGGTGTGGGGGCAACCTAATTATGAGCGAATTGTTCGAGGAAAACGGGTAACAATTTTTTGTTCTGAGTGATCGTGATCACTCCGTTTCTTTGTAACCAAGTTTCCACAGCGAGACGCCTTGCAGTTTCGGCTTGGCGTTGAGTGTGAACCTCCCAGAACCGCTCACCTCTACCGATGTCGTGGACCGCTCGTATCAGGCGATGAAGGCATATCAGGCGGGCGTTCTCGCGGACTACGTCCCTTACACGCCGCTCACGGCGCAGAACCTCAAGAAGCTCGCTGACCTGAAACCGAAAACGTTCGCCATCATGCACGGCTCGAGCTTTACGGGTGACTGCGCCCGCGCGCTCGATGACCTGAATGTGAAGTTTCGCGAAGTCTTCGGTCGGGAGAAGTAGGAGCGAGCAGCGCTCGGCGCGTGGTACTCGCACGGCTCTATGCACGGCGGTCCCAGGAAGTAAAGTAGATACTCTCCGAGTTGGCAAATCACTACGAATCTGCCGGTTCCACGAGGGGGTGTGCCAGCCTGTGCTCACGGCAAAGTCCTGAAGTGAGCGAGACAAGATACATCAGGGGACACGGCCCGAGCAAGCATGGGTACGTCGCTGCGGGGTATCACTAGAACCGATCAGGCGAACGCGGCCAGAGTGTGCCGTTTCTGTCTTCCGGGGAAAGAAATCGGGGAATCGGTGGTGCGGGCGGAGGGATTTGAACCCTCACAGGCCTTGCGGCCCAACGGATTTTCTTACCAACTGCGGCTTTCGCCGCCGCCGTCCGGCGTTTGTGGTCTGGACTATCCCTTCACCCTACCTCGGCAAGGTGCCGGGGCTTAGGTGCTGCCCGTCTAGTCTCTACACCTTCCCGGACGGATGCGCTCCGTCGGGCTTGGCTCGGGATTGCCATTTCAAAGGTTCCCCCGAATTTGAGCAGTTCTACATCGCCGGTTTCCCGGCCAGCACTCAAGTTGCGATTAAGTCCGGTGCGTCTGCCGATTCCGCCACGCCCGCGTGGCAGTTTATCTACACATGTCTATCATAGAGCAGCCAAGCAGAATTTACACGTCAGTTTCCGGGATCGGAGGTCCTGCTGAAATTTTAAGTCCCTTGCGTCTACCAGTTCCGCCACCCCCGCACGCGCCACAGATTGAACTTAGCACGCTACCCTTTTTTGCTCAAGCGGGCCGTGCCCCTGGTAGTGTCCCATTTCGAGCGTAGCGCCGACCTTTAGGTCGGCAAATGCTGGCCCCGCAGACGCGGGGCCAGCTCTACGAGTCAAATTAGGACACTACCGGGTCCCTGGGTCATCACCGATAGTTTACGCGCATCGGCTGCCGACTGCCCCAAGCAGCTCGAAACAGGTTTTCGCTGTACTTCTCGTACTGGTACGGTGGGAAGCCGGTGGTCATAACCTCATCATCATCTAACCCGCAAGACATGGCGTCATCAAACAACCGTTGACCAACCGCGTTTCGCCATGCATGACACAACTCGTGCGCCAATCCAATGGATTGTGGATGGTTCGGACCGTGACCGGCGACATGCCCCCCGCCAGCGTCTGACCGATTTTCTCCAGCGTCCAACCCGCCGCCGCTGCACCCATCATCCCAATCCCCAGCTCCCGCCGCACTGAAATGCCGCCGGCGCCACGGAACGCCGCGCGAAGGCGGTAGAAGATGAGATCGCCGCCGGAGGTGCACATGTTCCCTCGGCCCGGCAGAGTCGGGACGATGATGACTTTCTTGTTGATCGCCGATAGGAGCGCCGCCCCAGTGGCAGTGCGGCGAGCTCGTCGAGTTTGGCGGTAACCTTCTTGAGGTAGCTAGTGTAGTGTCCACTAATTGAGTGGACAATGTAGCGCTGCCGTCCCGGCGGCATCTGCCGGCAGGATGCCGGCGCCACGAGAACGAGCGTTGTCCAGCTATTTCATGGACACTACACTAGGATCATCGTCCTTGATCTCGATAAAAGTGTTGCCATATTTTTTTGTGGCCAAAATCCCACCTCTTGTCCCGGGCTTTTCCTGAGACTGTCTCACACACCCCACGGCCCGTCAAGCAAAGCAGGCGCCCGGTACTGGCGTCATTTGCGAGACAGGGGCGCTCGAAGTCGGCGTTTCGCAAGGGATGCCATTCCAAATGACACCACCACGAGTCGCCCGGTTAGCCTGCCATGCGTCCGAATGGTTACAGGTTGCGGACGGCAGTTTCCGATTGGTCCCACATCTTATGACCGTCCAAGGCGCTGCCAAGTTTTGGCAAATGAGGCCCGGTGTCCACTTGTCACTTTGCAAACTTGATGATCCCAAAACATGCGGGTTGGTGGTAGGACCCGTTGTGGCCAGCGGGCAAGGCGCTCCAACACATGAAGCGCCTCTGAGTGTCGTCACCAGGGCCATCGCAGCGGTAGAGATTCAAGCGCCATTCATCTCCTGGCCGGATGGCGTCGACCCTCATGGATTTGACGGGGATGCGCATCTCTACCACCCAGACTTTGTGCTCTGCGTCGACTTTTGTAACATGCTCGAAGTGAGAGTCCCAGCCACCGTCATTGAACGGCGTCTTGGTGAGGTCGATCTCCAGGTCCCACCACTGATTGTTCGGTGCGACTTCGAACTCATAATAGTGGCTAAAACTCTCCGGCTGAGGATTGATAAATGCTTCCACTACGTCACGAACGCAGATCCCCGGGTGCTCTTTGGCAGAGTCTTCGCCGGGGTAGATGTTCAGGGATCGGTATCGGCACCAATAGGCAAAGTACACGTAACCAGGGGTCCAGAGACTTGCGACCTGCACTTCAGAATCAGGGAAATGGATGTGCCCGAAGCGATCCTGATCGAAAGCAATGCGGCGAGCATCCCTCCAGACCTTCTTTGAGAGGTTGCCATCCGGAACGAAATCGGCGGCCAAAAACTTCGAGGTCATCGTGAGATTCCGAATGTACTGGCTATTCTCCGGCACGAGCTGCGCACCCCCTTTTCCTTGCAAGAAGTGTGAGAAAGCGATCGACAGCAATGACGCAATTATCAAATGATACAGAACCAGACGCCTCACTATAACCCTCCCCCGTTCCTCAGAGTGCAATATAGCAACATAAGGCGAAAAAACAAGCCCTACGTTATCGCGCTTTGATTTCGGTCCAATACCGATCGTAAAGCTGCGCCACGGAGCCGATATCGCGCATGAACTCGCAATGGACCAGGGACAAGGGATTGGGAAAGACGGCGGGATTGCGGAGGAGCCAGGGTTCGATATCCTTCTGATCGTAGCGATTGGGAGTGTTAAAACCCGAATCGTTCACAAAGATCGCGGCCACGTCGGGACGGTGGAAATAGTCGATGAAAGCCTCCGCCAGCTCCTTGTGCGGAGCGGTTCGCGGGATGCAAGCGCAATCGACGGAGATGGTGCAGCCTTCCTTGGGAATAACGTACCGGAGATTCGGCTCATCGCGCATCACGAAGGTCATGTTGCCGTTGTAAGCCTGCGCGATCCAGGCATCGCCGGCGGCGAGGTCCTCCTGGAAATTGGAGCTGTTATACCCCTTCACCAGAGGTTTCTCCGCCAGGAGCAGGTTGCGCGCCTGGCGGATTTCATCGGGGTTGGTGGAATTGAGCGAATAGCCAAGCTTCTTAAGAGCCATGCCGAAGACTTCGCGCGTGTCGTCGAGCAGAAGGATGTGGCCGGCGTAACGAGAATCGAACAGCACCGACCAACTGTCAACGTTCTCCTTGACCAGGTCGGCGCGGTAGGCGAGGCCCGTCGTCCCCCAAGCGTAGGGCACCGCATAGTTGTTGTGGGGGTCAAAGGGAAGGCCCAGGAAGCGCGGGTCGATGTTGGCCCAGGCGTTGGGCAGCTTTGATTTGTCAAGGGGAGCCAGCAAGCCCTGCCGGATGAGAACCTCGACCATGTAATCGCTGGGGACCACCAGGTCATAGCTGACGTTGCCCCCCTGGAGCTTGGCCAGCAAGGCTTCGTTCGAGTCGTAGAGGTCGTAGTTGACCTTGCAGTGGAACTCGCGTTCAAACCCTTGAACCAGCCGCGGGGAGACGTACGAGGACCAAGTGTAAATGTTCAGTTGGCGGAGGTTTTCGCCGGCGGGCCAGGTGCGGGCGACGACCGGAGCCAGCATGAGCAGGAAAACTGCCGTGGCGCTCAACACGGCAGCGCGGACTTTCATGGCCCCGCGCTCGAGCCGTTGCGCGATGTAGACCAGGGGAATGGTCGCCGCCAGGATCACCGTGGAAATGGCGTTGATCTCCGGCGTGACACCGCGCTTGAGCCGCGAATAGATTTCCAGCGGCAAGGTCGTGGAGCGAACCCCCGCCACAAAGGAAGTGATCAGGTAGTCGTCGAACGAAGTGGTAAAGACCAGCAAGGCCGCCGAGAGGATAGCCGGGGCCGCAATGGGCAGCGTGATGCGGAAGAACGTGGTCCATTCGTTTGCTCCCAGGTCGAGCGCGGCCTCTTCAATCGAGCGGTCCATGCCCGCCAGACGCGCCCCCACTACAATGATCACGTAGGAAATGCAAAAGGTGATGTGCGCAATGATGACGGTGGAGAGGCTCAACTGCATTCGCAGCAGGCTGAGGAAGATGACAATCGCCACCGCCATGACGATTTCGGGAATGACGAGAGGAAGATAGACGATTCCATCCAGGATAGTCTTGGCGCGCAGGCGAAGGCGGGGGAAGACCAGCGCCCCCATGGTCCCGAACACTACGCACGCCAGGGTGGCAGCGGCGGCAACCAGGAGGCTGTTGAGCAGCGACTGGATGATTTGTTCGTCGCGCCAGAGCAGCGTGTACCATTCACCGGTGAAGCCCATCCAATGCGCGGAAAGGCGCGAGCGGTTGAATGAAAAGATCATCAGGACGATGACCGGGGCATAGAGAAAGAGGTAAACCAGTGTGGTTGCCGAAGCCAGCCCCAAACCCTGGCGCCGTGGACGGGGCATTAGAGTATCTCCCGCGTGACGCGCTCCGCGCGGCGCGCGCCCACCCAGAGCAGTACCAGGACAACAAAGGTCAGCAGAAAGGCCACGGCCGAGCCAAAAGGCTGGTCGCGCACGGTGGCGAACTGGTTCTGAATAAGGTTGCCCACCATGATGGTCCGCGCGCCGCCCAGCAGGTCCGGAGTGATGAAGGCTCCGATCGAGGCTATGAAGACCAGCACCCCTCCCGCGCTGAGTCCCGGCAGAGAGATGGGCAGTGTGATCCTGAGGAAAGTATGCCATCGGTCGGCGCCTAAATCCTGCGCGGCTTCGAGGAGGACGGGATCGAGTTTTTGAAGCACCGCGTACAGAGGCAGGATCATGAAAGGAAGCTCGCCGTAAACCAAGCCAATAAAAACCGCCAGCGGCGTGTAGAGCAACCGCAGGGGATCGTGCACGAGGTGAAGGCCCAGGAGAGCTGTGTTCACCACGCCTTCCGTGCGCAGGATGACCATCCAGGCGTAGGTCCGTATGAGGAAGCTCGTCCAGAACGGGATCACCACCAGCATCAACAGTGCGGATTTCCACCGCCCGGAGACTTTAAGGGCCAGGGTGTATGCGACAGGATAGCCGAGCAGCATGCAAAGCGCCGTGGTGAGCAGCGCCATCCAGAACGAGCGCCAGTAAACTCCAAGATAGAGAGGCTGGAAAGCGCGCCAGTAATTCGAAAATCCCAGGGCCCATTCAATAGTGCCGTAAGGCGAGCGCCGGGCGAAGCTGACCGCCAGAAGATAGGCCAGCGGGAGAAGGAAAAAGCCAACCAGCCAAACCAAGCTGCCTGAGAGGAGGGTGGCGACGCGGATGGTGGGGCGTTGGCGGAAGAAACGAACAAAGGGTTCGGTTCGGGAGACTGCTGGCGACTTAATTTGCTGGCTCATGTCTTGGCAGGGGAGAATAACGGAAGGACTCGGGTCATGTCAAACCTGAGTAAGGCCTCTGTAGGGCGCGAGCTCTTGAGTTGGGTGTATCCTAGTATTGCGAATGAACAATCTCATTGGTCAGTCGACGGACCAAGACGCAAAGACTCGCAAAGAAGAACGGCCTTGTTTTCTTTGCGCCTTCAACAACTTTGTCCCGCGTTCGCGGGATGAACTGCTTGGGCTCTTGTGTGCCTTGCTTTTGGCCGGCTCATGCCTCTTTGCAGGCGGTGGACGCCCCGGAGAAGGAAGCGGAGGCGCGCAGCAAGCTGGAAGCGCACATGCCGGCAGTTCCCCAAACCAGGAACAGGCTGCGCCCGCCACTGCCGAGGACTTCCTGAAAAAGGGCAACGAATATGCCCGGCTCAATAAGTGGAAGGAAGCTGAGGAGGCGTACCGCAAAGCCATCAGCTTAAAACCCGATTACGCCCAGGCGCACTACAACCTGGGCAATGCCTACTTGGCTCAACAGCGAACCGCCGACGCCATCCGGGAATATCAGGCGACGCTACGGCTGAGGCCGGACTTCCCGGGCGTTCATATGAATCTAGGCGCGGTGGAGGAATCGCAGGGACACATTTCGGAGGCCGTGGCAGAGTACCGTTCCGAACTCCGCCTGCACCCCTCGAACCCGGATGCCCACGTCAGCCTGGCGAACGCGCTGGCGGCCAGCCGGGAGTTCAACGAAGCGGTGGCCGAGTACCGCAAGGCGCTGGAGCGCGAGCCGCAGGACAGCGAGATCCACTTGGCGTTTGCGAACTCGCTGCTGCAATCGGGGGACGTGGCGGGCGCCAGCGCTGAATATCAGAAAGTGCTCAAGCTGACTCCCGATAACGCCGACGCCCACGCTGGGCTTGCCATGGCGCTCACACAGGCCGGCAGATTCGACGAGGGTGTGGCCGAGTTCCGGGCAGCGGCCCGCCTGCGCCCCAACGACCCTGACCTTCACTTGACCCTGGCCAACGCCCTGCGGGCCAGCGAGGACCTGATTCACGCCATCCAAGAATATCGCCAGGCGGTTCAATTGCGTCCCGACCAAGTCGACTACAGGTATGCGTTGGCGCTGGCCTTGCGCGAGGCTGGCGACTACGGCGACGCCATCACCGAACTCCGCCGGGTGATTCGCCAGCAACCGGGAAACGCGAATGCCCATACGGAATTGGCAGCCTCATACCTTTCCGTCGCCGATCATCCCGCCGCTGAGGCCGAATACCGCGAGGCCCTCCGCCTGAAGCCCCAGGACCCCTCGCTCCACGAAAACCTCGGATTGGTGCTGCGCAAAACCGGGGACCTGGCGGACGCCCTCCGGGAGCTTCAGAGAGCTGTGGATCTGGCCAAGGATAACGCCGATTACCATCGCAACCTTGGGGAGGCCTATCAGTCGGCGGGAGACGTCGCCGGGTTCGTCCAGGAATACCGCGAGGAAGTTCGCCTGCGGCCCGACGATCCCGATGCCCATCTGCACTTGGCCAACGCTTATCAGGCAGCAAGCGACTGGGAGAACTCTCTCAGCGAATACCGCGTGGCTCTGGAGATGCGGCCGAACAGTCCCGAATTGCACTACACCTACGCCATGGCGCTGAAGGCTGCCGGGCGCCTGAACGACGCGAAGGCGGAACTCGACCGCGCGGTGGAGTTGCGGGCCGATTATCCCGAGGCCCTGGAAGCGCTCGGCGATATGCTCGCGCTCGAGAAGAACTACGAGCTGGCAATTCCCACTTACCGCGACGCCCTCCGCCTGAGGCCCGATGATCCCACGCTGCACTCCCGGCTCGCGGGCGCCCTGCGCGAAAGAGGGGACCTGGCAGGCGCGGCGACGGAGAGCCAGGAGGCGGCGCGGCTCGATCCCAGTTTCGCCGGCTATCAGCGTGATTTGGGTAACGCCCTCTACAACAAAGGGGATTACAAGGGTGCGGTGGAGGCTTACCGGGCCAGCTTGGCGCGCCGCAACGATCCCCAGACCCAGGAGAACCTGGGGCTGGCCCTGGAGCAACTGGCGGACTGGCGGGGCGCTTCGGACGCCTTCCGTGAAGCGCTCAAGGTGCGGCCCAACTCGTCGGAGGCGCACCTGAACCTTTCCATCGCTCTCAGCCAAATGAACGACACGGCTGGCGCCGCGGCGGAAGCGCAAGCGGCCCTGCAACTCACCCCCAATCTCCCGGAGGCCCACTTCGCTCTCGGTAGCACTTTGGTGGTAACTGGCAAGATGGATGACGCGGTCAAGGAATTTCAAGAAGCCCTGCGCGCCAAGCCCGAATATGCGGATGCGCGGCTGGCGCTCGCGGATGCGCTGCGGCAGTCAGGCCACCTCGAGGATGCCATCGGCAATTACCGCGATTACCTGCGGCTACGTCCCCAGGACGCAGTGGCGCGAGTCAGCCTCGCCAACAGCTTGTTGAGAACACGGAACTTTGACGCTGCCATCCGAGAGTACGAGCAAGCCATCCACCAGCAGCCGAGCGAGCCCATCACCCATTACAACCTCGCCGTGGCCCTCGAAGCCACCGGCGAGAAGGCCCGCGCCCGGCAAGAGTATGAAGCCTACTTGCAGCTCGATCCCACTGCGCCTGACGCAGGCGAGGTCCGCAAACACCTGCGCCAGTTGCCGTCTCCGAACAAGTGATCAGCCGCAATGCCCTGCGCCGGGGCAGCGCACAGCGCGGGTGAGGGCGTCGCTGAATTCGTGACCGTGTCTATGAAGCGCCCCACTTGGGAGAACCGGTAGGCAGTGGGCAGTAGGCGGTCGAAGGCTCCTCTTCTGAGTTGACCCATTGAAGGGCCCTTGCCTCGTCTTTTTCAATGAAGCAATGAATCAATGGTTCAATGGGTCAATCGCTGAAATCCCTTAGCTTTAGGAGTGCACTATTAAAGTTCACCAGTAAACCGAGCCGATGACCGGAAAGTTCAATGCACCGCATGAATCGTCTCATTTCAGGGTGTGGAGGTACTTCACCAGGTCATCGACATCCTCTTTACTCAAGCGTTGGTCAAAAGCGGGCATGGTGCCTCGGCCTTCGATGATGGTCTTGCGGACTTGCGCATCTGTTGCCGGGGCCCCGCTGGGTAACGATTTCGACTGGAAAAGTCCCTCCAACTTGGGAGGCTGTTTTCGCAGCTCGGGGTGGGTGTCTTGATGGCAGGGCGCGCAGTGATCCTCAAAAAGCGCCCGACCTTGCATCTCATCCTCACTAAGGCAAGCCCCTCCTTGACGCGAGCAAGCCATCGGCATCGCCAGGGCCGCGAGCCAGAAAGCGATACAAGCGATTCTCGGAAGGCGGGTCATGGAGTTCGCCCCCGACTCGCTCTTGCAGGAGCTGCTGCCGCCGCAGTCCCCGCCTGCCGGCGCAAGGCGTCCTCCAGTTCTGAGGTTGTCCACTCCTGAGACCAGTACTTGGCCACGGTACCGTCGGGCGCGATCAGCACGATATTCATCGTGTGCGAGATTTGGTTATCCTGTTCGAAGTACATCAGGCCGAATGCGTCAGCGAGCTTGCGCAAGTCGCCGGGCGTGGTGAACGCGAAGTCCCAATACCCAAAGCCTGAGGGGTCGTCGTCGAGATAAGCCAGCCCGTATTTACGAAGGACGGGAGCCGTGTCGTATTTGGGATCAAAAGTGATCGTCAATAAATGCGTCTTTCGGTAGTCGTCCGGTGTCTTCGCAAGGTCATCATGAATCTTCGCGAACTGACTGCTTAAGCGTGGACAAAAGTTGGGGAGGGGACACCGGGTGTAAATAAAGGTCACGAGCACGGCCTTACCCTTGAAGTCGTCCAAGTGGATTGTCTTTCCGTCCTGATTTACGAGCGGAAGATTGGGCACATGCTCACCTACATTGAGCCGATGGACCGCTGGCGCTGCGCTTGCGCTTTTCCGACCGCTCTGCTCCGTGATTCGGACATCTTCGAGCCAGTAATCGCTTCCGCCGTTTACGACGACAACTTCCGCCGTGATTTTGTCACCCGGTTCTACTTCCCGTACGGTGGCTGGGTCTTTAACTTTGTAGGGCATGGTCATTGCCGCCATGAAACCTGGGATTTCGTCGTGCTGAACGGTGATCTCATTCGCGGCTACATCCTTCGCGACTACTTGACCCCGCAAGTTGTACCGTTTGTTCTCCTGTTTCTCGAGTGCCTGGCGCTGTACGTTGCCGGGGTTGCTCTCATTCCTGCAGCCAGTGACCGCCAGACCGGACATGAGGACAATGACCATTGCGAGCCCAACCTTCAACTTGCTGCCTATCACGAGTTCCTCCTCCAAAACGCAGACTCAAAACCGTGGCCTGGGACGAGTTCAGCGCCAGTTCACCACCAAGACACCAAGGCACCAGGAGATCATAGGGCAATTCGGTGCGAATCTTTGTCCATTGGCGTCTCCCTTTGTGGTTGGCGGCTCTGGTAGTATCGCATGCAGAAGTTCCGGACCGTGCCGTCGTATATGCACCGAACAACACCGGGAGCGCAGAGCGCTCCCCTACCCAATTTCCACGCTTCCTGTCCATGGCCAATCGTCCGGATGCCTTGCCAGCCCGGCACGGACGGGATTCATGCGAATGTACTCGTATTGTTCCGCCAGGCTCTCATTCGATCTCAAACGGTGATCAAAGAAGCTGCGCTGCCAGAGGTCCTCGATGCGGCGCGTTTCGCGCGCCAAATCCCCAGTTTCTTTCTTGAACTCTGCGATGACGTCGATAAGCGACCTTACGCCCGGATTAATCAACATGTGCAGGTGCGTCGGCATCAGACAGTAGATTTTGATAGGGGTCCGGTACATCACAGCCAAGCGGCGCAGGATTGCGACCACCTCGTCGTTGAAGGTTCGCACGGCGAAATATCTGCGTCGTTCCAATGCGTCAATCGTGATGTTGAAGGCGCTGGCGGGATTGGCATACGCCTCGCGCGGAAGACGAATGCATTTCCGCTTTGGTAGGGGAGCCCTCTGGGCTCCCGTTTTGGTATCGTACATCGAGCCCCCTGACCATCTGATCGTACACTACCCGGACGCCGCTTTGGTAGGGGAAGCCCTCCGGGCTCCCGCTTTGCCATCGTGCGTGGGGGCACCAGGCCGTCCCTTGGTACGTCCACGCACCGACTGCGGGAGCGCAGAGCGCTCCCCTACCAAAAACGTGCCCGCCGGGTTCCTGTCGTGGTGTGCTGGGAAGCGGCGGGAGCAGGCCCCACTCGCCCCGCGGGGAGGGATGCCGCGGGAGAAGCGCGGCAGAAAAGGGGAAAGACGTGACCGAGGAAATCCCGATCCGGCAGACGACAACGGAAGCGACAGGCACAAAGGGTCGTCCGTCATTAAGATCGGCGGACTTCCAGCCGCGGCGGCACCGTGGCTATCCAATTTCATACTTACTTCTCGGAATTATGGTCCAGCAAGCTCTCGCGCAAGAACTCCAGCACTTTGGGAATGGCGTCGAGTGAGGATTGAGCGTCCCCTTGTGGCTTCCCACCCAAGTTTTCCTCTCTTCCCGAGGTGGGATTCCTGACGCTGCCGTGCCACGTGGGAACGATTTCGGGCCGGCCGGCCCGGTGCCCGGCATGAGGGTATTTCACTTGATCTGCGGAAACATGGACCCCAACTGTAGCGCCAGTTCGCCGCCGCGAGAGGTTCCCACCACGGCGATGCGATCGGCGAGGATTTCCGGCCGCTGCATCATCCAGCCGAGCGCACTGCCGAAGTACTCCAGCGGGATGCCTTCCAGCAGAGGCGGCAGGTCGTCGTAGCGGAAGTAGGCGAGCGCCAACGCCGCATAGCCCCGAGAAGCCAACCATGCAGCTTTGCCGGGTAGCAAGCCTCCTTCGGATCCTCCCACCACCAGCACGCCCGGGCGGCGCTCTTTCGTGTTGGGCAGGAAAAGCACGCCGTGAAGTTGCCCTTCAACTTTGATCCGCTGCACCCCCTCGGCGACCCCGAGTTGTTCCATCTGGGCGCTCGCCACCTGCTGTCCATTTCTCATCAACTGAAATTTGATAATCTGCGCGCCCAGGTCCCGCGGAGGCCGATACGACGCCACGTGTTTTGCCACCGGCTTCATGGACCAGATGAGGCCCATCGCCGAAAGTCCCTCGTAAGAGCCTTTCACGGGGGCTTGCTGGGAGGTATCAACGGCGCCTTGTGCGTCCGCGATGAACTCCGCCTGCGAGGACCAGGGCTCGTCCGCTCCATCGACCAATTCAGCCTGGATGGAAATGCGCTCGTTGGGCTCGAGCCCCCTGGCGCGGATCACGGCGGATTCATCCACCAGCACTCGATTGGGAATAAGCTCCAGAGTTTGGGCGGAAGCAATGCCGAGTCCGCCCGTCCAAAGGCAGGCGGCGAGAATAAACCTTTGCATCTTCATGCCGCGGCTCCGGTCGAACATAGATCCTTGAAGTGCTTCTTACTGATCTTTTGTTCTTCCTTGTATTGGTTTAGCCGGGATTCCTCACCGCGTTTGGACGCTCTTAGGGGGCTGCCGGAAGGGCGGGGCTGAAGCCCCGCCCTTCCAGACCTGTGGTGAGAAATGCGGTTTAGGGTTACCGAGGGAAAAAGCCACCACTACCGTCGTCATCCCTCCACCTCAGGATGACAGACGACTCCAAGTTCGAAATTCGGGATTAAGGCGCCACCTGTGAATCCGGCGCTTTCTTGGAAGCTTGCCCGACCTCTTTGGGCCTTTTTATCCTCTCGGTGGCCTCCACATTGAAGAGCTTGTATTCCGTGTAGTGATGCTCGTTGAGGAAGTGTTTGCCGTTCCAATCCACGGCGACGCTGACTTGCTGGGGAAGCCAGAATCCCTCAGCCATGCCTTTAAAGTGGACTTCGCCGAAAGCTATTTCGGTTGTTTCCTTTTCCAAATTGATTTCATTCAAGGGCCTCAGCAAGTCGGTGTGGAGGCGGGTGATTTGGTAGTTCTGGGAATCAATCCAGGCCAAACCCTGGGAAAAAGTCGTCATGCTGATTTCGCCAGATTTAAAGGTCCCGTTCAATCGCGCCTTCGCCGGTTGCTGGGCAAAGGCAATCACATAGGCATACCGGCCGTTGATTTTCTGCCGTCCGAGGTAACGAAAGGCGGATTGCGACTGGTACCTGGGATGGAAAACGAGTGGAGCTGAGGCGAATCCCGAAGTGAGCATGAACCCATCTCCCAGGCCCTGCGGTAAGGCTTCCTTTCCCAACAAGTCAGAACGGTACTCATCAAAGCCCGGCCCCCAAGCCTCGGCTGGGGTGAAGCACAGATAGCGAAACCTCTGATCGAGCGTGGCGACCACCTTCTGCTTGCGGCGCAACTTTTCCTGGTGAATCTTCTCCAGCGAACTCGTGCTGGGGAAATTCCCGAAAAACTCCGCCACGGTCTTGCCCACCGCGCTGAGGATGGAATCCAATTGTCCCTGGTCGGTGGCGGGCTCGAGCCCCTCGAGGAGGGGCGGAGGGTTGTGGAGATAGTCGAGCGCGCGATCGCCCTTTGGTTTCGCCTTTACGTAGGCTGCGTCAACCTTCTTGCGATTCTCAATCTGCGCCCAAAGCTGGCGGACCTGAATTGGCATCTTCTTCACGTCGCGCCCATCCAGGTAATGGGTCATCTCTGTGTTCGCTTCCTGGATTTGATCTTCGCCCAGCAAAGCCTGGACGCGCAAGAGCCGCGTCTCAGGTTTCGCGCCGGCAGCTATGGCCTTGGCCAGGTATTCATCGGCAGGCCCCCAATTCTCAATCAGCAACTGCGAGCGGCCCAGTTCCTGAAGGGCGAGGGGGTCTTTAGGCGCGTATTTGAGCGCCTCAGCAAAAAAGCCTGCCGCGTTCTTGGGCTCGTGCTTCCAGCTCTCCATCACTCCCAAAGCCACATAGGGTTCCGGGCGTCCCA
>Ga0326728_10016830_pt1 | contig 14808 bp, 9 predicted proteins | sample MB3enrmetagenome_FD_207602 | JGI IMG/M metagenome (GOLD analysis project Ga0326728, IMG submission 207602) | Lab enriched peat soil microbial communities from McLean, Ithaca, NY, United States - MB31MN | ecosystem: Environmental > Terrestrial > Soil > Wetlands > Peat | place: USA: New York...
AAGCCCTGATTCAGTCGGAGCTGCAGCAAAAAGGGGTTGGACGTGACGGTCTTAAAGTACGGCGTAACGTCGGTGCGGGGTACGGCGGTTACTTTGACGAACTTTGTTAGATCGCCTCCGGTGTGATGTGTCGGAAGTGGATCACTGTCTTTCAGGTTCGCATCAATTGTCCATTTCGCATTTGCCTTCGCCAGCAATTGACGAAGATCGCCTGCTTTCAGAGTACTTGGCATGTTCTTCTCTCCAATTCTTAGATTTTGCGGGGCGGTTTGCCTTCCGGCTTAAGTCGGTCCCCAAGTTGTCACTTCCCTGTCGTCGGCCGCCCACTTCATGGCTCGCGACCGTTGCCTGCGACGCTCGCCCCGATAGCATAGAGGTGGCAGGCGATACTTGCTCCTAGAGTCCTCCACGAAGCGGTGGGGGTCGTCGTAGCACTGGCGCACTCCGACTTCCCTCACGCCGCGAGCACCCTCTGGCTCGCTGCTTTCGCATTGAGTTTAGGTACTGCACAGGCTCATTCGCCCGTAGCATTAAAATCAATTATAGTCCTCGCTATGATTCAAATTGTACCGTGGAACTCCCGGACTACAAGCGCATTTGATATCCACTTTCTGCTATTCATATCCCAATCTTGCTAAGGGAGCACGGTTATCAGGTTTCGATTGTTTGGATATCAATCATGCGTCCAGCACCTTTCGGCGGTGCTTGGACGGCGTGAGCCCGTAAGCCTTGCGGAAGTCGCCGATGAACCGGCCGACGTGATTGAACCCCGCCTGAGCTGCCACTTCCTTGACGCTTAAGCTTGAAGCCTCCAGAAACTCCTTGGCGCCCGCGAGCCTAGCGGCCTTCAGGTAACGCCTCGGGCTCATCCCGGTCTGGTTGTGAAAGAGATGGCACAGCCGCGAGACGGAAAGCCCCGACGCGTCCGCCAGCTCACGGAGCGGCAACTTGCGGCGTATGGCGCAGTGCATAAGGGCTGTGACTTTTCTGATTCTGGGATCGACCGGGGCTGGCTTTGGAAATGGGCCGACACCACCCCAAAGGTCGGCTATCCGCGGAGCTGCCTGCCGGTCTTGCGCAACCGCTGCTGTGGGATCATTAAAGACCAACCGTCGATCCTCCCGGGCAGCGAAGAACCCTTTGCGAATATTGTGCCAACGCCCAAATGACCAAGTATAGTCTGGCAGAATACATACACCGACCAGTGACTTTATGTCAAGTATAATCTCAAATCAATAATTCGCGTCCCAAGGCCAAGGTCGATCGTACTCTGGCTGCGTGGGCTCTGTCCCTTCAGGGTTGACAGCTTCGCAGGCGCCGTCGAACCACGCGACGTAGTCATTCATCATGCCTTAGACCGTTCCAGATTGAAGGTAAAGCATTTACAATCAGTCTCTTGGCGTTATAATGCGGAGGTGTCCACCCTGGAATGTTATAGGTGCGCCGTCCACGGCGGGCATGTCGCCCGTTGATTCAGAGCCCCATCGAAGGGCGATGGAAGGGAAACACGATGTCCGAGATCGATGAACTCAAGGCCGATATCGAGAGACTCCCCAGCGAGGAGCTCGCCGGACTTTTCCGGTGGTTGTCAGAAAAGGAATGGGAGAGCTGGGGCAAGGAGATCGAAGCCGACTCTCAGGCTGGAAAGCTCGATTTCTTGGTGCGTGAGGCCCACGAGGAGAAGGCCAAAGGGATCCTCAAGGAAATGTAAATGCACCGCACCATCGCTCGTTTCTGGACCTCGCTTGCGCGCCTGCCCGAACCCATCCAGCGAGTGGCCCACGAAAACTTCGAGCTTCTGAAGAAGAACCCAGCGCACCCGTCCCTACATTTCAAAAGAACCGGGAATTTGTGGTCCGCGAAAGTCGGCATCAATTACCGGGCAGTTGCTGTGGAGGATGGCGCGGATTTTATTTCGGTCTGGATCGGTCCCCATGACGAATATCAGCGACTGATCAAACAACAGGGTTAACAAGGCGCCGCGGGCGACGGCCAAAAAACGCGGCGCGCCTGAGCGCCAGGCCTTGGCCGTCCGCCGTGCATCATGTCATGGATACGACTGGGCAAGCGGGATTTCGGAGGCGAAGCCCTAACCACGGTCGTTCTGCACCGGAAAGCCCACGCACAGAAAGTCACTGTCCGTGGCCCGTTATTCTCTGAACGCTCGCGCATCTGTGGTGAGCCGGCAGGAAACGTCGGGGTTTCGCACGAATCCCGAACCCCTAACCCCGAATCCCTTTCCCACACCGTAACTTATTGCCAGGTCGTTGGGAAAATGGCGATTTTGCTAGTTGTCACGCTGTCTCCCGCCTAACCCATTTTTGGCTGACCCATTTTGGCTTGACAAGCGACACCAGGTTTTAGTAGTCTCCGCCCGACCCGCAGGGTGCCGCTAGCTGCACCTGAAGGGTGGCCATTCTTTCGTCGTAGAGACGTATTAACTACTTTACCGCCGACTGATCCGCATTCTCGATTCGATTCCCGGTTTCCCTGAAGCGAGCCACTCGGCCAAAGCCTACGGTCAAGCCCGAAGGGACTTGCGAGGAGGGCATCAACATGAAGGCACTTGGCTGTTCTCTACCTTGCAGTTATTTCCATAGTTACACTTTCAGGCCCTCGAAGTATGGAACCAAACGGTTCCTGGGCGGGACTATCCTCTTGCTCTCTCTCCTCGTCCTCGGCTCGTCGGCGCTGGCACAGACCACCCCCGGCGCACGTGGCCGGCCGCTGACCTTGAGCGATAATCCCGCCAATAGCCTCCCGACCGTCAGCCTGGCGGGAACCCTCTCCTCGCCCGTCACCGTTTCCCCCGCACGCCTGACGTTTGCCAGCGGCGCCGTGGGCACGAAGAGCGGCGCGCAGACGGTGACGCTGACGAATCATCTGAATACCTCCCTGCCCGTCTCGACGATGGTGGCCACGGGAGATTTCGCGGTGGCCAGCAACACCTGTGGCTCGAGCCTGGGCCCAAGGCGCAGTTGCACCGTCGGCGTAACGTTTAGGCCTACGGTGGTGGGAGTCCGGACGGGCACCCTCACCCTTCCTTACCGCGCCTCCGGCAGCCCCAGCGTGATCCCCTTGAGCGGCGCCGGCAACGCCAATGGACTTATTTCCCTTGTCGTGACCCCGGCGAATCCCTCGATTGCCGCGGGAAACACGCAGCAATTTACCGCCACGGGTCATTTTAGAGGTGGCAGCACGCAAAATCTGACGGCCTCGGTCCTATGGAATTCGTCGGCGCCGGGCGTGGCCACGATCACGGCGGCGGGCCTCGCGAGCAGCGTCGCGCCGGGCAGCACGACGATAAGCGCCACCTGGGTGACGATTACCCCGGAAGGTCGGGCGACGCGAGTGACACCGGACCTCCCGATTATTAACAGCCCGCCGAGCAACATTAGCGGCTCGACCACGCTGACGGTCACGGGTGCCCCAGGAGTCAGTCTTAGTACCACCTCCTTAACCTTCGGTAATCAGGACCAAGGGACCACGAGTTCGGCCCAGAGTATCACCCTGACCAACACGGGGAACGCAAGTTTGACTATCACGAGCATTATGTTGACCGGCTCCGATCCCGGCGACTTTACCCTCACTACGACAGGTACTTCCTGCCCTTATGGCGGCGGCTCGGTGGCAGCCAGCGGTACCTGCACGATCAATGTGACGTTCACACCCACTGCTTCTGGGACCCGTACGGCCTCGGTGAACATCACGGACAACGCCGCGGGCAGCCCGCAGACGGTGAGCCTGACGGGGATGGGGGCGGCGCCCTTGTACATAAACACCAGAGGAGAGTTGCCGGATGCGACCGTCGGAATACCTTACAGCGTCTCGGTAAATGTCACCGGTGGTACGGGGCCCTACACATGGAGCATCGTCAGCGGCGGCGGCCCACTGCCGTCCTGCCTGTCACTGGCCCCCGGGAGGGGGCTCATTAGCGGCACGCCTGTGAACACCTGCCTGGGCTCCTCCAGCTTCACCGTGATGGTAACCGATGCGGACTCGGTTTCCGTGACGCAGCCACTCAGCATCAACGTCAATCCGGCGCCGTCCTCGACTTGCGAGTCGGGGAATGAGTCGGTTCTCCTGGGGCAATACGCCTTCAGCCTGATTGGGTACAATGGCAGTGGCTTCCTTGCGCGCATCGGTTCGTTTATCGCCGATGGCCACGGTAACATCACGGGTGGAGAATTCGACCGCAACAAAACGGGAAGCTCTCCCGCTAACTTTACTCTTACCGCCAGTACCTACACTGTAGGGGCGGACAACCGCGGTTGCGCCACGTTTGCCGGGAGCGGCGGGAGCTTCAGCACCCGCTTTGTGTTGGGGTCAACTTCCTCCGGTACGGCAACGCAAGGACGAATCATCGAATTCGATCCCGCGAACTCCAGCGCGTTTATTGCCACCGGCCAACTTTTCCAACAAACCACCTCAACCACGGCGAGCGCTTCCAGCTTCAGCGCGCTCAGTGGCGGCTACGTCCACCTCCTGACCGGCTGGGATACCGGTGGTAGTGGCGGCCGCATCGCTTGTGATGGGGTTAAGACGGACACGCCGACCTCCGGCGGCGCCGGCACTATTGCCAGCGGGGAACAGTACTGCAACGACGAGGGAGTTGCTCCCACTGGCCCCACCACGGCCCTCACCGGCTCGTATACTGGCGTCGACAATTATGGACGCTTCACCGAAATAGTGGGTCCGACGGCCCTCGCCGGCTATATGGTTTCCACGGGCGCAACCGGAGCGCTGGAGGTTTCCACCAGTGTCAGCGGTTCTAACACCACGATTCTGGCAGGCCAGGAATATCTACAGAGCGGCACCCTCTCGCTAGATAGCACCACCGCCAATGGCAACCTCGTGGGCTTTGGGAATGGGGTGAACAGCACCACCACGGGAAAGATATACTTTGCCCTTGCCAACGCCAGTGGAACCAGCTTAGCCGCTAACCCGTATTATGAGAACGACGGCGGCACCTGGACCGCCAATGGCACCACAAGCAGTTGCACCTATACTGTCGCCTCGAACGGCGGAGTGAGCGGATGCGGTGGTATGATGTACCTAACGGCTCCAAATACCGCAGTGGTGGTCGGCAATGACGCCGGTGGCTTTGCCGGATATTTGATGCCGCAGACGGTCCCGACCGGCGGATTCACCAACGTGTCCGGCGCTTTCTTTGGCGCCACGTCAGAGATTATCAACCAAAACGCCGAGGCCGATGACGATCTCGTTTCCCTGTCCACTTCTGGAGGCGCCCTCTCGGGTACGGATATTGGTGACGAATCCGCGACCGACTATCAACAGGCGGATGAAGTGGGACCAATCAGCGGTGCTACGCTCGGCAGCAACGGAATCATTACGGCAAGCAAACATGGTTCGACGCAACCTGTGGCGGTCGCGATCGACCAACAGCATTTCCTGAGTCCCAGCTCGACTGGCTGCTCGGGCTCGTCAACTTGCTACCCGACGATTGAGGTGTACGGGCCTTCGACCGCCGATACGGTGGCGGTCACCATTAACGGTTCTTCCTCCAGCTCAGCCAGCGTACGGGCGGGCACAACTTTGACCCTTACTGTCGCGGTGACGGACGGAGGCAATGCCGGCGTCACCTGGACCGTGAACGGCCTCCCCAGCGGCTCCGGCTACACGGGTTACGGGACCATCACCGGTACGTATCCGTCGTTCACCTACACCCCGCCGACCAGGGTGCCCATGCCGGCTACGTTCAGCATTACGGCCACCAGCAATGCGGATATCTCCCAATCAGCTTCGGTGAGCGTAACGATCACGGCGGCAGCGGCGCCTTCTCCCCTGAGCATCACCACCATGTCGTTGCCGAGCGGCACGCAGGGTAGCGAGTACATCCAGAGCATCCAGACCAGCGGCGGGACACTGCCGATCTCCTGGAGCGTGACCAGCGGCTCGCCGCCACCGGGGATTTTTTTGCCAGGCGTAGGCACACCCAACGGTGTGGAATTGATTCAGGGAATGCCCACGGCCACGGGCACCTATAACTTCACGGTCACGGCCAAAGACTCGAGCTCCTCCCAGCAGACTGCCAGCCAGCCGTTGAGCATCACGATCAATCCCGCGCCGTTGAGCATCATCACCCCTACGTCGTTGCCGAGCGGCACGGTGGGTGCGTCTTACGCCCAGTCGGTTGAGGCGACGGGCGGCACGCTGCCTTACACCTGGAGCTACACGGGTTCTCTGCCGCCCGGGTTGTCATGGAACACCTCGACGGGGGCCTATTGGGTCCTTTCGGGTACACCCACAACGGCAGGAACGTATGACGTCATGGTGACGGTGACCGATTCGACTACGCCGACCCACCAAACCGTGAGTCACCCGTTCGCCATCACCATCAATTCGGGAGCTGCAGCGCCTTGCACGGATTCGGGGAGCGAGTCGCTCCTCAGCGGGCTATACGCTTTCACCCTGAGCGGATTTAACCCCACGGGCTACCTGGTGGTGGTCGGCTCCATCACCGTCGATGGGAGTGGACACATCACCGCCGGCGAAGCTGATACCAACGGCGCCCTGGGCTACCAATCCTCGGCCATCAATACCAGCAGCAGCTCCTACTCGGTGGGCTCGAACAACCTTGGCTGTGCCACCATCGTAACCAGCTTTGGCACCTTCAACACCCGGCTCTCGCTCGGCACTTTCGTGTCCAGTGTGGCGACCGCGGGCCGCATGGTCGAGTGGGACGCTCCCACCTCCAGCACTTATTTCGCCGCGACGGGTCAGATCCAGCAACAGACCGCTGCCGACTTCAGCAGCGGGCTCAGTGGCAGTTATGCGTTCGAGAACAGCGGCGTGGATAGTAGTAGCGAGCGGGTAGGCGTCGTAGGGGTGTTATCCGTGAGCGACGGTTCCATCACTGCCGGCGAATTTGACGTGAACGACGCCGGAACTACCGCTAACGGCACAGGCGCAACCGGCACGTATACCAGCGCCGACAGCAACGGTCGCCTCACCTTAAGCTTGACGTGGTCAGGCCAGTCATCCCCGGACCACTCCGTGTTTTACATGGTGTCCAATTCGCAACTCCTGTTCATCACGACGGATGCTCTGACCACCAATGGAGTCCAGGCCGGCCAAATGCAGCAGCAGACCGTACCGGGGGGCGGCTTTGGCAATAGCTCCCTCGATGGCAATGAAGTCCTTTATATGACCGGGCTGAATGGCGGCGGAACGGGAGGGTCTGCGAATCTTGTCATTTTGAGCGCTGATGGAAACGACAACCTGACAGGCACCAGTTACTACGATGGGGGAGGCACGTGGAAAAGTCCTCAAGCTATCAGTTGCACCTACTCCATCGACACGAGTGGCCGGATGACTTGTGGAAGCGGGGCTCCTGTTTTCTACCTAACCGCTGCCAACAAGGCCGTTGTGATGAGCCTGGATACAGATGTTGCCGATGGGCAACTCGTACCGCAGGTGGTCCCCGGCAGCGGCTTTACCTCCGCCTCTATCGCGGGCACCTTTTATATGGGCGATCTTGAAGTGGTCAACCAAGCCGTAAATACAGGGGTAGGGGTAATGACGCTGAACAGCAGCGGCGGTATTAGTGGTGTCGCTGACTACACGGCAACCTCCGGCCAGACGGCCGACGAGGCCATCACCGGCACGATCACGGTGAATTCCGATGGGACCTTCAGCACTATTGGTGGAGCCATCAACGCCATCTTCATTTCCAGTACCAAGTTCGTAGCTGTCGACTTCTCAAGCAACACTTACCCCATCATAAATGTGGGGAAGCAATAGCAGTTGACTTCGCGGAACGGGGCCTTGTCGCTTCGGCGGCAAGGCCCTCCTGCCAGTGGCCGCTGGTCAGCCCCGAGGCTCGGTGTGGGGGTCCCGTCAGGACTAAGCCCTTTCCCGGGCAACGAAGTTCGTGTGAAGATGGGAGCCGGGTAAGCCCCCCTTCCGGTTGATTCCTTCTAGCAGACCCTTCATAATACGGGCCGCCGTCCGTTTCTCGGGCGGAGGGGCTCTTTCGTCTTATGCTGGCATACCTTGCTGGAGGAACCATGCCTCGCCTTATTCGTTGTTCTTTGATTCAGGCTTCCAACGCCGCGCCTCCCGAGGCTTCGCTCGAAGACACCAAACAAGCCATGATTGAAAAGCACCTGGGCTATATCCGCGTAGCGGCGGAAGCGGGAGCGCAGATCGTCTGCTTGCAGGAAATTTTTTACGGTCCTTATTTTTGCGCGGAGCAAACCACCCGCTGGTACGACTTCACGGAGCCGGTGCCCGGCGGCCCCACCATTCGCCTGATGCAGGAGGAGGCGCGGAGCCATCACCTGGCGCTGATCGTCCCCATCTACGAACGCGAGCAGGAGGGTATTTACTACAATACGGCCGCGGTGATTCACCACGACGGAACCTATCTCGGCAAGTACCGCAAGACGCACATTCCCCACGTCGCGCCCGGCTTTTGGGAGAAATTCTATTTCCGGCCCGGAAACCTGGGTTTCCCGGTGTTTGACCTGGGCTTCGCCAGGATCGGCGTTTACATCTGCTACGACCGCCATTTTCCCGAAGGGGCGCGGGCCTTAGGATTGAACGGGGCGGAAATCGTTTTCAATCCCTCCGCCACCACGGCAGGCTTGAGCGAATACTTGTGGAAGCTGGAGCAACCCGCCCACGCCGTCGCCAATGGCTACTTCGTTGGCGCCATCAACCGCGTAGGAATCGAGGCTCCGTGGAACATCGGCGAGTTTTACGGTTCAAGCTATTTCTGCGATCCGCGCGGGCGCATCCTCGCGCAGGCCTCCCGCGACCGCGATGAGGTGCTGACCGCCGACCTCGACCTCGACGTGATCGGGGAAGTGCGCAAAACCTGGCAATTCTACCGGGACCGGCGTCCCGAAATGTACGACGCCCTGGTAAAAGCGTAGGTTCCGAGGGCGGGATAAATAGTGAATGGTAAATAGTAAATGGTGGGTGGCCGGATGGCGTGAATAGGTAATGGGTCTGACTGGCATATTATTTAACCCTTCACCCTTCACTATTAACAGTCACCCAGTAGGATCGAACTTTTATGACGAAAAGCGAATTGACGCCCGGCAGTGTAAGTCCCGAATCCCAAGTCCCGAGTCCCGAACAGCGCTTTCCGGAGCTGCATCCCGCGCTCGACGCGCACGCCGCAGCCATTGAAGCGAGCCGCTGCCTCTTCTGTTATGACGCCCCGTGCACTGCGGCTTGCCCCACCCACATCGATGTGCCGCGTTTCATCAAGAAAATCTCGACCGGCAACCTGCGCGGCTCGGCGCTGACGATTTTGCACTCCAACGTGCTGGGGCTGAGCTGCGCGCGCGTGTGCCCGGTGGATGTGTTGTGCGAGGGCGCATGCGTGATGGTGCGTGAAAACTACAAGCCCATCGAAATCGGCCGTCTCCAGCGCTTCGCCATGGACCGGTTTTATGAAAAGCCGGACCCCGCCTGGAGTACTCCATCCCCGATCATTCACGCGGAGAATGTGGGGTGCGTGGGCGGCGGTCCCGCGTCGCTGGCCTGTGCGGCGGAACTGCGCCGGCGGGGTTACGCCGTCACCGTCGTTGACAACCGCCCGCTCCCGGGCGGACTCAATACTTACGGCGTGGCCGAATACAAACTCCGCCCGCAAGACAGCCTGCGCGAAGTGGAAATGATCCGCTCGCTGGGCGTGGACTTTCGCCAGGCCCTGGTGGGCGAGGCCGTGAGCCTGGAAGAAATTGAGAAGGAATTTTCACTCATTTTTCTCGGCATGGGTTTGGGCACCATGGAGCGCCTGGGCATTCCCGGGGAATCACTGCACGGGGTGATTGACGCGCTGCGCTTCATCGAACGTTACAAGACGTCGCCGGACTTACAAGTGGGCGGGCGCGTGGTGGTGATCGGGGGCGGCAACACGGCCATCGACGCTGCCATCGCGGCGCAGCGCCTGGGGGCAGAAGAGGTCCACGTTTTCTACCGCCGCTCCGAGCGGGAAATGCCCGCGTTCAAATCCGAGTACGACCGCTCCAAGGTGGAAGGCGTGCGCTTCCACTGGCTGGCCCAACCCATGGAGATCATCGGCTTCGAAGAGCGCGCGGCGGCGGTGCGGTTTGCCGAGACGCGTTTGGGCGCCCCTGACCATACCGGGCGCGACTCCGTCATTCCCGTGCCGGGATCGCACTATGAGTTTGCTTGCGACATGGTGATTCCCGCCATCGGCCAGGCAAGGCTCACGGCGTTGCTGGAAAACACTCGCGGCATTGCCGTGAAGAACGGCTTGGTGGTGGTGGACCGCCCCACCGGCCGCACTACCAACTCGCGCTACTTTGCCGGAGGCGACTGCATCAACGGCGGGCGCGAAGTGGTTGACGCTGTGGCCGACGGCAAGCGCGCCGCCCTCGCCATGGCGGCCCAATTGGAGGCGCAAAGAGCAGTGAACAGTGACAGTGAACGGTGAACAGTGGACAGTGAACCGTGAACCGTGAACAGTAAACCGTGAACAGAGGAACCCTCGTAAGGATAATCAACAGTGAATAGTGGATGGTGAACACGATGGCTGATCTTTCTACCAACTTCGCCGGCATTCGATGCCCCAATCCCTTCTGGCTGGCCTCCGGGCCGCCCACCAACTGTGGCGACCAGGTGATGCGCGCCTTCGACGCGGGCTGGGGCGGCGCCGTCTGGAAGACCATCGGCGAGCCCATCGTCAACACCACCTCGCGCTACTCCTCGGTGGATTGGAATAGCCAGCGCATGATGGGGTTCAACAACATCGAGCTCATCTCCGATCGGCCGATCGAGGTGAACCTGCGCGAGATTGCGGAAGTGAAAAAGCGCTACCCGCAACACGCCGTCATCGCTTCACTGATGGTGGAATCCCAGCGCGAGACCTGGCACGACATCGTGAAGCGCGCGGAAGACGCCGGGGCCGACGGCCTGGAACTGAATTTCGGCTGCCCCCACGGCATGAGCGAGCGCGGCATGGGCTCGGCGGTCGGCCAAGTGCCCGATTATTCCTGCATGATCACCGAATGGGTGAAAGAAGCGGCGCGCACGCCGGTGCTGGTGAAGCTCACACCCAATGTCACCGATATCTGCGCGATAGCACGGGCCGCACGGCGTGGCGGCGCGGATGGGCTTTCCGCCATTAACACCATCAACTCCATTACCGGCATCGATCTGGACACGCTGACGCCGCGGCCGGACGTGGGCGGTTATTCCTCCCATGGCGGCTACTGCGGGCCGGCGGTCAAGCCCATTGCCCTGCACCTGGTGCAGCAGATTGCTTCCGACCCGGAAGTGGGAATTCCCATTTCCGGCATCGGCGGCATCGCCGGGTGGCGCGAAGCCGCCGAGTTCTTCCTGCTCGGCTGCGGCACCGTGCAGGTGTGCACCGCCGTCATGCATTACGGCTATCGCATCGTGGAGGATATGACCGACGGCCTCTCCCATTGGATGGATGAGAAGGGCTTCGCCACCCTCGACAGTTTCAGCGGCCTCTCGTTGCCGCGCGTGACGGAGTGGAAGCACCTGGATTTGAATTACCGCATCGTGGCGCGCATCCATCCCGAGAAATGCATTGGCTGCGACCTCTGCTACATCGCCTGCTGGGATGGCGCGCACCAGTGCATTCACCGCGACGGTTACGCCCAGCCGGAAGCGGCGGAGGCAGCCACCCGCGCCCGCATCGCGGTCACGCCTATCGCCAAGCTCGATTCGCATGTCCGTCCGCCGATGGACAAAACACCGCCGGAGAGAATCCCCCACGTGGATGAGGACGAATGCGTGGGCTGCAACCTGTGTTGGCTGGTGTGCCCGGCTCCGGGTTCGATCACCATGGAAAAGGTTGAAACCGGCCGATCGTTTGAGAGCTGGGCACAGCGTACTGAGCACGCCAAGTAGTCGTATGGAGTGCGGCAGCTCGCTGCCGCTCTTTCGGCCGGAAGCTTGCTTCCGGCGTGTTTCCCGCCAGCAAGCTGGCGAAAGACAAAGCGGCAGCGAGCTGCCGCACTCCAAAGGTCGATACCCATGAGCATATTAATAGTGCAGGGCACTGTTGTAACCGCGAAGGAAACCCGCAGGGTCGACATTTTAATCGAGGGTGAGCGCATCAGCGAAGTAGGCCGGGAGCTTGCCGCACCTATCGATGCCCAGGTGATCAATGCCGCGGGCATGTACGTAATCCCCGGCGGCATCGATGCCCACACCCATCTCGATATGCCCTTCGGCGGCACCATGTCGAGCGACGATTTCGAGACGGGCACGCGCGCCGCGGCGTTCGGCGGCACTACCTCCATCGTCGATTTCGCCATCCAAGCGCGCGGCACCCGCATGCGCGACGCGCTCGACATCTGGATGAAGAAGGCGGAGAGGCGTGCCACCATCGACTACGGTCTGCACATGATTGTCACCGACCTCGCGGGCGCGGGCCTCGAGGACATGGACGACATGGTGCGCGAGGGCGTGGCCAGCTTCAAGCTGTTCATGGCCTACCCCAACGTGCTGATGGTGGATGACGGCACGATTTTCAAAGCGCTTTCGCAGACCGCCAAGAACGGCGCGCTCGTCTGCATGCACGCCGAAAACGGCAGCGTAATTGACGTGCTTGTGGCGCGTGCGCTGGCCGAGGGGAAGACCGCTCCCATTTACCACGCGCTCACCCGGCCGCCGCGGGCGGAGGCCGAGGCGGTGCACCGCTCCATCGCCTTGGCGGAAATCGCCGGAGTGCCGGTTTACATCGTGCACCTTACTTCCGAGGACGCCTTGAACGAGATCCGCGAGGCGCGCGACCGTGGCCTGCCCGCGTTTGCTGAGACCTGCCCGCAGTACCTCCTGCTTTCCATTGACGAGCTGGCGCGTCCGGGCTTCGAAGGCGCAAAGTACGTCTTCACCCCGCCCCTGCGCTCCAAAGAGCATCAACCCAAGCTCTGGGACGGGCTCAAGCACGACCACTTGCAAGTTGTCTCCACTGACCATTGCCCGTTCTGCTTTGCCGACCAGAAGATATTGGGCAAGGATGATTTCACCAAGATTCCCAACGGCGGCCCGGGCATCGAAAATCGCCTGCAACTGATTTATCACCACGGCGTGAATGCGGGAAAAATCACCCTCAATCGCTTTGTGGAAATCACCTCGACCACGCCGGCGCGCATTTTTGGCATGTACCCGCGCAAGGGCGAAATTACCCCGGGCAGCGACGCCGACGTGCTAATTTGGGACCCTGAGGCGCGACATACTCTCAGCGCCAAAACGCATCACATGCGCGTGGACTACTCGATGTTTGAGGGCTTCGAAATCAAAGGCAACGCCCGCACGGTGATTTCACGCGGAGAAGTGATTGTGGACAAAGGCCAGTTCCTCGGCAAGCCCGGCCGCGGGCAATATCTGAAGCGCGCGGCGCGCGGAGGGGCGTGGAAGTGAACGATTTTGGGTTTTAGATTTTCGATTTTGGATTAGGACTTGGCGGCGTGGCTGGGGGGCGCAACCCAGAAGGAATCTACCACAGAGGGCACAGAGACCACGGAGAAAACCACTTCAGCTTTTTCTCCGTCAGCTCTCCGTGACCTCTGTGACCTCCGTGGTGAATGTTTTGTCCGCGGTCGTGGGGAGGGAGAAGGATGATTACTACTGAATCTGCCGTGGGTCTGGTCGGTTTTTATATCAATGGGGCGTGGGAAAAGCCGTCGGGCCACAAGACCCTGGCGATCACCAATCCGGCCGCAGGGGCCGTGCTGGCGGAGGTCCCCTACGCGAGCGAGGCTGACGTTGACCGCGCCGTTCGCACCGCGCACGAGGCGTTTCTGAAGTGGCGCGACGTACCCGTGGTGGACCGCGTGCAGGTGCTCTATCGCTTCAAAGCGCTGCTGGAGGAGCACGCGGTGGAAGTGGCTGCCATCCTCACCCGCGAAAACGGCAAGACCGCCGACGACTCCAAGATGGAAGTTCGCCGCGCCATCCAGATGGTGGAAGTGGCCTGCGGCATGCCCAGCCTGATGATGGGCGATTCGCTGAACGACGTGGCCCGCGAGATCGACTGCAAGACCATTCGGCAGCCCGTGGGCGTCTGCGTGGGCATTACGCCCTTCAATTTCCCCGCCATGGTCCCGCTGTGGATGTATCCGTTCGCGATTGCTTGCGGGAACACCTTCGTGCTGAAGCCGTCGGAAAAGGTTCCGCTCACGCCCACGCGCGTCATCGAGTTGCTGGCGGAGGCCGGTTTGCCCGCGGGCGTCCTGAATTTGATACACGGCGGCAAGGAAACAGTGGACGCCCTGTTGCACCATCCCTTGGTGAGGGCTGTTTCGTTCGTGGGCTCGACGCCGGTGGCCAAGTACATCTACTCCACCTCGGCGGCAGAAGGAAAACGCGTGCAGGCGTTGGGTGGGGCGAAAAATCACCTGGTGGTGATGCCCGACGCCGATATGCCCAAGACTGTGGAGGCTATCATCGGCTCGGCCTTTGGCGCCGCGGGGGAGCGATGTCTCGCGGGCAGCGTGCTGGTGCCGGTGGGCGAGGCCGCGGGTCCGCTGCTCGATTTGCTGGCCAAACGCACCGAGGCGCTGGCCGTGGGTGACGGCTCGCAGGCGGGAATTGAGATGGGACCGCTGGTAACTTCCGATCACCGCAAGCGCGTAGCGGGCTACATCGAAAAGGGCGTCGCCGAAGGGGCCACGCCACTGTGCGACGGCCGCCGGTACAAGTCCGCTCATGCTTATCCGGTTGTTTCAGCAAGCCACAATTAGTAGTATGTGGGCATGGCACGCCCAGCGTTTCCGAAGAACATGCGTGAGTTCCGTGGGCCGCGAGCTGCACCAGGCCTATCTTAATGAA
>Ga0326728_10016831_pt1 | contig 14808 bp, 26 predicted proteins | sample MB3enrmetagenome_FD_207602 | JGI IMG/M metagenome (GOLD analysis project Ga0326728, IMG submission 207602) | Lab enriched peat soil microbial communities from McLean, Ithaca, NY, United States - MB31MN | ecosystem: Environmental > Terrestrial > Soil > Wetlands > Peat | place: USA: New York...
TTCAGGCAAAAATTAAAGCCGCGACGATGACGCAGGAAGGTCACGACAATCTCGTGAAGCTCTACCGCGATCTTGGCGGCGGGGATGTCATTCCCGCGCAGAACAGCGTTTTCAAGCCAATGGTAGCAGACTTGCTGATAAAGGCCTTGACTGTGTAGATTTCAAGTTAGCACCAGTATTATTTGGGGCTATAGTACACAAAATAAATGCTTTACTCCCCGATGTTTACTTCAAGAAAATTTTAGTGTATCATCAGATTACAGACAGCATCTAACCTGATATGGCGATTAGTTCCAGACTCGGTGACAAATACGCTTGCGAGGAAAAGCAGCAGGAATCCAGAATCCCGATCTGGGCCTGCCTGCTGGAGAATTATCGCGGCGGTAATGTTTTGATCCTACCTGAAAAGACAAGGCGTGAGCTTGATGTATTACTCGCTCACGGCGTACAGCCCAACTCGATACTTGCTGTGGATAAATCCCCCGCAGTGATTGCTACATTTACGCGAACGTTGACACTATCTGAACGTGCTGGGATTCAACGGCGCGGTACCCTTGTGTCCGAAGCTTGCAAATCTTGGGCGCGGGCAGGATTTAGCCTTGAGGCCGCACATTTCGATTTTTGTGCGAATGTAGAGGGATATTTTTACGGGTCAGTTAGGCAGGAACTTGAGGATGTAGCTCGCTGTGGGATCATAGACCATGCCCGGATCGCTGTAACCGTGCTGAAAGGTCGTGAGACCCGAGGTTTGACCAAGCAATTTGATCGTGTAGCGCTGTTAACCGCCGCGCTCAACAATGGTTTGCGCGGTCGTTCTAGTGTGGCAATGGTTGACTCTCGAACGTATCAGAACGGCCCCAGCCCCATGCTGTGGGTCGTATTCCAGATAGGAGAAAAGAGATGAAGATCGAGCAGGAAATTGAAATTTCACTAGACAAAATAGTAAAGGATTGGGATGTACGTGTACAAGCTGGGGCGGAAGACCCGCAACGAGTTCAACTTCTCCGGGGTCTCTATTCCGATGGGAAAGATGTCCCTCTGATTAAGGTTGCACCCGTTACACCAGAACTAGCACGAAAATTGCATCTTCCGAACAACGGAAAGGGCTACTATCGTCTCATTGAAGGGCGTACTCGGTACGCCGCTTTGCAGGCGAACAACGTCAAAAAGATTGTCGTCGCGGTATTGGTTCCAGCGACCGAAGCTGAATACTTGACCTACGCCTACAAAGAGAATTGCGAGGGGCCGAAACCTCCGGCACTTGAGGATTTGAAGCAAACGGTTGAACTGTTGATAAAAAGTGGCGTGAAGGAAAAAGCTATTATCAACAGCCCCCTCAACCAAGTAGAGAGTATGGAACGTCTCAGGCTGGCGTGCGATCAGGTCCGTTCTAACCTCAACAAGGCGGGCATTCGCGAGGCGAAGAAAATCCTAATGCACAACCTTGAGCCAAAGGGATCGTGAGAAAGCCGCCGCCGATGCTTGCCACATACCAGTCAGGGCGCTCAGAAAAGCGATTAGCAGTGAGCCGGGAAGAAAAAGACAGTCCTTGTTGAATGAGGTCAAGAAAGACCTCGGTGGTATGCACAACCGCCGCTCTCAGTTCGTTCGGGACTGGACAAGCAAACTGAATGGTCACCATGACAATGGGTGTCCAACTGAGCAAGTTTTTGAGGTGTTTGACCATATCATCAAGCAGCTTCGCACGAATCTTGACAGCATGACCGAAGCTCGTCACCGTTTTGAGATTCGGGTCAACAGTGGTGTCAAGGTCAAGGGGAAGTCCACTGGGCAGAATGATGGAATGAAAGGAAGTGCAGCAGGCGTGTAATCCTGCTCAGGCAAAAATTCAGCGAAAGGAGACCAGCATGAAAAAGTCCAAGGTGACCCGCAAGGTTGCTAATTTGACCAAGGGAGAAAAACACCAGATGGTTCGTAGCCATGAAGACGGCAGCACGGTGTACGAATTGTCGAAAGTCTATGGTGTAAGCCCTCAGTCTGTTGCGGCGTATGTTGCTAACGCTCACCGTTAACCGGGACGGGTTGGGATGTCCAATGTTCGATCCGCTGCTTCGATATACCAACGTAAGCAGGGTCAAGTTCAACACCTACTACATCATTCCAACCCGCCTGCAACCCTCCAATTACTTCACTGCCGCTCCCGCTGAAAGGCACAAGCAGTCTTGCTTCTCCCGCTGGTTTTATCAAAGTTGCTAACCATTTGCACGTGTCAAGGGGCTTGACGGTTGGATGGATATTTCCGTTTAGACATCCTGCTTCTCTTTCTTTTTTAGATGGTTTCGAGCAAAAGAAAAATTTGTCCCACGTGTCGTTCTCTTGAAAAAGAATATTTCCGGGCCATCGTCCGGTGACTGTTTTTCCAGTCTGTTTTTCAGCGGCGTACTGAGGGCGCATCCCCCATCCAGAGCCTCTAACATTGTTAGCTGTCTTGTTCCAGCGTGTCTCATTTCCGATTCGACACGCGTCGATATTCAAAGGCAGCATCGTGGGACCACGCTTACACGCCAGCACGATTGGCTCCCAAGAAGGCTTCAAACAAGATTTGGCTTTTGGGAACCCACTGGTGTAACACCACATCAGTACGTCGCGCAACTCGAATCCGGCGTCTTCTATGGCTACCATCAGACGATGATGCGTGCGTGGAGCGCCAAAGGCCAGTAAATATGCCCCCGGCTTCATCACTCTGAAAACGTCCCGCCACAGTGAAACGTTAAAGGCGACTCCACTCGAATCCCACTTTTGGCCCATGTAATTTAACTCATACGGGGGGTCAGTTAAGCAACCGTCAAAACTGTTGTCAGGGCAAAGAGGTAGAACATTAAACACATCATCACATTTGATTTCAAAGCTCATTCGAACACTCCTAATGGAGTGGTACGTAGTTCCAATTTCAGCGATTACTGTAAAGGATTGTAAACGCAAGACTTCCGAGCAACTTTTTTGACAACTACGGGTTCCTAGTATTAGAGTAGGTATGTGGAGGTTCTATGCGAAAGATGTTTCTCTGGTTGTTCTCTGCGGTTCTGTTTCTCACTCTCCCGGCTTTAGCGCAACATGGCGGACACGCATCGGGCGGTAGCCACGGCTTCGGCGGCGGTCGTGGTGATGCGCACGCTACGCAGCACGCACAGGCTCCTGTTGCGCACGGCGGCGCTCGTGCAGCACTCCCGCACTCTGGCTATCACTACAGCACAGGCGGCGCTCGTGCAGCTTGGCGCGGTGGACGTTTTGACCACGAGTTCTTTGTTGGACACTGGGGCGCGTATCACCCGTTTTACTGGGGCGCTTGCAACTGGTGGGGTCCACGTTTCTATCCCGGCAGCTACTTCTGGTTCGGCGGCGCGTACTTCGTGATCGTTGACCCGATCCCCGATTATTGGTATGACGATCAGGTCTACGTCGATGAGTACGATGGCGGCTACTGGCTTGTGAACCCGCTCTATCCGGGCGTGCGTTTCGCGGTCACCGTCCGATTCTAGTTTTCGGATTTTCACGGTATTATTAGAGGGCTGGGACAACTCTCAGCCCTTTAATTTTCCCATGATTACTGAGAATCCCAACGCCGAAGAAGTCCGCATCCTGAACTCCGAGAACAACACGCACTACTATTTTCGGCTGCGCAAAGATCGGATCAAAGCATTCTTTGACTTTGCCCTCGCGCATCGTGCTGTTCGAGTGACACCTTCGTCAGCCCCAGCCGCCATGCCGGGAATCAGCGGCGCGGCACACTACGGATTAGACTGCATTTTCTTCGGTCCCAAGCCTTCACGATTCCCAGCGCAAGACATCCTTAACTGGATTCAGCATGAGTTCAACACAGGCTGGTCTGGACATTCCCCAAACTTCACCACGGCCGAAATTGAAGACGCGCTTGGACGCTGGGCTGGCACTGTTTCCCAACTACTTGCGGATGGGAGCGAACGCGCATGATGACTTACCACGCTCGTATTCGTGAAATCCAGCGCAACTTGGTAATGGGGCAAGCTGATCGAGAAACATGCTTCTCAAAGTTTGAGCAAATCCTTCATGAATATGGGCTGCTGCCTGTGGAAGAAGAACTTGACCGGACGATCACGAACGAGAATTTTTTGAACTTGCTCAACATGGCATTGGCACACAATGATGTGCGCTCCAATCGCGACCCTGAAAAATCTAATGACATCCCGACACAAGGGGCCTTGCTTGATTCCCCGCTGATGAATGTCGATGACGGCTACAGACTGACTGACAGCATTCTTCACCGTTGCCCTGTCTGCCACAAGCAAATCCCGCAAGGCACCGGACTTTACAATCGTGTGCAACTGCGGGAGAAAGAGCCGCCCGTTCCTATCGACCCGCCACGCTGTCACGCGTGCATGATGAAGTGGGCAGAGGATTACGTCATGAAAAGCGGCATCCGTTCGAGCATCCAGCGGGATGTTTCATTCAGCCTTGACACCAGTGCGGTTAGCGACTTCGACAAGTCAGAGACGGACTTCTTCGCTAAGTACGAAGAACAGATGCGAGATTTTAAGCCCTAACCGTGGTATTATTAGGGTATGTTTGAGCGTTACACTGAACCTACTCGTCGGGCGATCTTCTTTGCCCGGTACGAAGCGTCGCAATTCGGCTCCCCATACATCGAACTTGGTCACCTTTTGCTTGGCTGCCTGCGCGAGCAGAAACTTCTCTTTGTGCTTCGTGAGATGGGGGTCAGGCTATGAGCCTTTCCAATTTCATGATGTCAATCCCTCCCGTTTCCCGTTGGTGGAGACGCGAGCATAAAATCCAGATCACACTGTGGCCTGATTGGCTCGCGCAGGCGCTCTGTCCGCACAAGCCCAAGACGTTCTTCGGACCAAGCGATGAGCCACAGGACAAAAACATGTGGCGCTGCGAAGACTGTTTCAAGATGCACTTTCCTAACTCCAATAGTTTTGAGGGCCCCTTATGAATCAATCTTGGTACTGTGAAGCCTGCCAGACGGAAGGCTCCGTTCCGTTTGAAGAACACACCGATGTTTACACCGTTGTGAACTCGCTGCGCGATGACCACGCCGCGCAAAGCCCAAGCTGCGAATCCGGCACCTTCAGGATGCGCGTAAGGACGCCAGACTGCACCGACGCAGAATGGCAAGCATTGACAGGAAGTCAGAACGTATAAGGAACCCATGGAAAATTCACCGTTACAGAATATCCTAGAAACTCTTTCTCTCAACGTCCGCGCCGGGATCACCACCAAAGAGCTTGATGACCAAGCGGCGGCTCTTTGCCGTCTTCATAACGTCACACCCGCATTCCTTGGATACAAACCGCCGAACTTTGGCGGCAAGGAAGGTTTCCCAAACGTGCTCTGCGTGAGCATCAACGATGAAGTGATTCACGGCATCCCGTCTGACCGCAAGATCGAAGAAGGCGACGTCGTGAAGCTCGATCTGGGGATTGAGAAAGACGGGCAGTTCGATGATGGCGCTACGACCGTGCTCTGCGGTGAAGTAGACGAGCAGGGACGCATCCAAGGCTGTTCTGCAACCGCACGCAAGCTCGTGGCGGCAACCAAAGAAGCTCTTGCGGCTGGCGTGGCGCAGGCGAAGGTAGGAAAGACCACGCACGACATCGCCAAAGCAATCGAAGAAGTCGCCAAGAAGCATGGGTTCCACGTTGTGCATGGCTACGGCGGGCACGGCATCGGTGAGCAACTTCACATGGAGCCGCACATCCCGAATGAGCTTGACGGCTCGCACGCGAAGCCACTGGAAGCCGGGAAGCGTTATGCGATTGAGCCGATGTTTGGTTCCAACCACGGATTCACGTCCGTCCAAAAGGACGGCTGGACGGTGAAGCTCCGCAACGGCGGACTCGCCGCGCACTTCGAGCAGACGGTAACCGTTCAGTAAGGAAAACCATGCCTAAGAAGACGAAAGTTGCGCAGACCGTAATCATCTGGGATGAACTCAACGCCGATCTGGAATATTTCGTTCTGGACGGCGACTACACTCATCTCGACCGCGTGTACATCAACCAAGTCACCGACGAAGATAGCGAGAAGAAGGCTGATGAATTGAACGAGCTTCTGTACAACCAAGAAGACGGCACGTTCCTTCATAAGTCAACGCAAGACTTTCCCTACGATGCTGTGTTGAATGGCGCGAAAGTCATTGTGGCCGGGTTCTTGCCGTGAGCGAGAAATTCACGCCTGCAATATCGCGGGCGATTCGCTTAAAGATCATTCGTCAAAACATGGATACCGTTCGCGATCTGATGCGTCAGATCGAAGAACGTCTTCAGAACACGGAAGCAAATCTTTCCCGACTTCAGGAGAGTTACGAAAAGTGCATCGTTGCGAAGTCAAAATGAACACAGGCGAGTCGGCTTGGCCCTGCGGCGATGTTGCGATCCGCAAGCTGGGAGAAGTTTGGGTCTGCCATTACCATTGGCGGAAGTATGCTGACATCAAGCATGTCGAACTCTCTACTGGTTTTGTAGACTGTCTGCCGCTGGTGAATGGCTGGCACTGGCACGACTGACCGGAGAAAACTATGGCTTTAGAAAAAATGCTATGTTCGCGCTGCCACGGTACGGGCGGGAAGCGTAGAGTCCCGGCGCTGCCCCGGCGAGTAGTAAAGTGCAATCTAGGGCACAAGCACACGTTACCAGCGAAGAAAGCAACTTACGCTTACTGCCGCGAGTGCGGCGGCTCCGGCACAGTCCTTGAACCCAATTTCGGGAGACAGTGACCGTCAAAAATTGAACCAGATGTGCCCCTAACGGCATCCAATAGTCATGCTGGGTAAGTTACTAACGCTACTTGCGCTCCTCGTCGTGCCAGCCGCCGCTGACATCCCAGCCGTCCGCCCTCCCCAACCCTTGCAGCGCATCGTTGATCTAAACGTAAAACTTGAACAGAAGGGCAAGCACAAAGGCTCGTGGTATTTTTCCGTTGACGGTCATGCGGTCTATTGTTACGGGCCTACAATGTTTGTGCAGGCGAATGGCGGTATCCAAAAAGTTGCCACGTTCTGCCGGGGGGATCGGGTAATTGTTCCGCTTCATGAATAATGCAGTATTATAGGCATATATGACACCCCAACCGCCCGCGAAACCGAGCAAGAACGCCACACGTAAAGCACTCGAAGCATACCACTCCGAACTGCGCCGTTGGGCAAGAGAACTCGAAGAGCAGCAACAGCAGCTTGAAGAACGTGAAGAAGCACTTAACGCCGCGATGGAAGACATGGACTCGTCTTTCGACGATGACGGCGAATTGATGCTGGAAGACGAAGAAGAGTGCGAGTGCGGACCAGAAGAAGCTCAAGCGGGCTGTCCGTGTTCAACTTGTGTTGAGTGGCGCAAGCTTCAGATCGAATGTGCCATGTCACAGGACAACCACAAGGGCGATGAAGTGATGTTTCTGGAAAACCTGTACAAGCTGAAAGACAAGCGGAAATCAAAAGATGCGAGTCACGTTAGTTAACAACGAGAACAACCTGAGCATCCCGCTGCAACTGGACATCCTACCTCACAAAGATGACAGCATTGAACTCGACGGACAATGGTTCACCGTCGTGCGCGTGCTTCACAGAGTGACGCCGCGACAAATGTATGTTGAAGGCGTTCCCGTCTGTACCACTACCGACCAAAACATTGTGTTGATGGTAGTCCCCCAAACACACTAAGACCCCCACGAGATACACTGCTCCCGCGAGGGTCTACGTGTAGATGTAGGATCACCCCCTTAGAGTGCGTATTCGATTGTAAAGCGTGATCTCCCGTAGGATCGTGTGGTGGTTAAGGCGAGAAGCTGGAAGCTCATAAGCGTTTCGATATTCCTCCTCGGGATGCAGAAAGCAGTATTTAGTTGTTTGGGGGCGATCATTTGCCCATCACTACCTAAAGGGGCTTGTAGCGGAGAAAATTTGTTTGCCTTGCGATTGTTGAGGGCTTTCGCAAGGCAACCGCCCCGCAGGTAAAGTTTTGCCAATTTCAAAGGACTAATCATGAGCGATAATCAAGACCTGTTGAAGCGCGTCTTCGGAATGCTGGACGACAAAGTTCGTATTTACCAAATTCTCGAAGACCGGGAAGTGCAGCGTGACGAGTTCCAGTATTGCCAGATCATGTTTAACATCGTGTTTGGCGACAAGGGATTCGCTGAAACTCTTGGCCCGACGTGGCGAATGATCCACGATCCGCGCTTCGTTGAAATCGAGAACCTGATGGTGGTGAACCGTAAGGCGATCTTCGGCGGCGACGCACGTCTTGGTAAGCAGTACATCATGGATGACGGCGGCTTTAGCAGCACTGTTTCTGACCTTGAAAAGTACGCTGAGATTCTAGGCGAAGGCCGGAATTTCCACAACGTTCTCGTCCACCCGGACACCAAGTGCCAAAAGCGACTTTGGCTCGAACGCATCTACAAGGGATTCACCAACATCAAGCCACACCAAGAGTTCGGCTGCACCTGCACTGGGTGTGCCACGGAGCCAACCACGTTCTTCCAAGCGCCAGATGAAGACGTATGGGCGTTGATTAAGCAGGAATGTCCGAACCGCGCCTTCAATCAGGATGGTACGCCGAACGCATACGGCAAGTTGATTTACAGCCTGATCCGCGCTGACCTTATCGGGCTGGTTCATGACTACGCTGAAACCCCGTTGATCGACAGCTACGTCTACTTGCGCGACAACGGCATCGTGACTGCTACAGAATCGGTCGCCTTCATTGATCCGCACGGGCAAGAAGCTCCCCGCGTACTTCAGGAAATTGACATCCTTGAACAGGCTTTAACGCACCGCGCTACCATGCGCGTGACAGCGTACAAGCTGCTCAAGAAGATTGGTTTTGAAAAGAAGCTGGCGGAACTAACCGGAGACGAGTTCCAGCTTACAGACGTGGAGCGCGACGAACTTCTGCGCATCGTCTACGAATCTGATTACCCGGAAGCTCACCCACAGATCACCTTCCGCGCTCGCCTGCACGAATGGGAAAAGGAAATTGAAAAGAAGCTACTCGAATTCGCAGCGGATTGCTTGCGAAACTCTTACGAGTTCCGTCAACAGGATCAGCTTGGCTTAGAGCAGTTGAAGGCTCAGCGCACTATTGAAGGCCTTCTGCGCGGCGTGATCCAGCCGATTAACCATTACACGGAGCCGACATCGGAAATTCCAGCCGATGAAGGCGAGTCCGATGTTATGAGATACGCTACGATGCTCGAAGCGATCATGAAGAACGAGTTCAAACAAGAACTCTACCTCGTGCTCGTGGAAGCTGAGAAGCAGAATGACACCGCTGTCATTGACATCTTGACACCGATCTTCCATACCCCAGATTATCCGCTGGACGAACAGGAATTCTATCGGGTTCTCGAACGTATCCGCATCGGCAGCAAGAGCCTGCGCACGGAGCGCATGGATACGATTCGTGGCACCAAGCAAGTGAGCAATGATCGCTTGCCACAACTGCAAGAGTTCGAAGGGGAGTTCCACAGCAAGGACAATCCGGGCGGCATCTTCAGGAGATAACATGAGACAGCTATGTGGTTGGCGAATGCCGAAGACTGGTGAGGAGTGTGGGGCACCCGCTGTTGACATGTGCTATGAGTACGGGCGCTTAGACAGAGTGGGTCTTTGCGCGTATCACCTTGACGCAGCGGTCAAAAGGTGGGGCAATAAAATTTTCAGCAGGCAAGGTATGGCATGAAGTTCATCATTGCGATGCAGGACATGTGCGTATACGATGAAGTTGCATCAGCGATCCGTGGAGTTGCCAAACAAAGCGATCTGACTGAAGACGAAGTTTGGGCCTACGTCAGCAGTTTCATCGGCAACGGCGAGTTCGCACGCCTTCAGTTTGACACGGACGACAGGTCGTGTCGTGTGCTGAGAACTGCCGAAGCTGGCGTGGACGAGTACGTGCCAGAACGCAACGTAGTTGCAAAGTTGGTTCGCAGGGGAGATACACCCATAGCGGAGTTGCAGCGCCGTCTGGACGAGGCTGTCAACGCTTTGTCTCTGGAGACGGATAAGAACAGCCCAGCGGCCATCAACCTGTGGCGTTTCATCATCGACACGCGGGACGAGTTGAAAGCTGTTGAGCAGAGTGAACAAAACATTCACGATTGGAATACTGATTGGCATGACGAAGACGAAGAGTTCCAAAACGAAGACGGGATCGAAGACGAGTTTGTCGGCGGCGAGTTCGAAGACGACTTCATCTAAATGGCGCAGACCACAAGACCAGTGTGGTGCGTACTGGACGGCTAAGGCTGTCCCCAAGTGGGGCGTCATCATTTACAGGTGTCAGTATGATCTCGGACACGAAGGCTCCCATATCACCTGCAAAGGTAAAAGATTCAAAAAGTAGCGGCCTATCGCATCTTTAGCCCTTGTTTGGGCATCTAACTAAATGATGACTATCCACACCATTCTCAGGGAGAATTCTATGGACAAATGCCCGTGCCTTATCCCCGACGAGAATGACAACTGCATCGACTGCGGAAAGCACATCGAAATGCCAGAAGTCACTGAGCCGCCCGATCTGGGGAACATCCCCGGAATCTGCAAGCTGATCGACAGCACCGTAAAGACTTACGAGCAGCTTGTCCAAGAAAACACCGATCCAAAGAACCCCACACTCCCGCGCCTGCGTCTCGTAGGCGGTCAACTCATGCGCATCTCGCACAAGGCTCTCTACAAAGACCTGCTGGGGCCGTCCTATTTGGCGGCTAAGGCTATGGGCTACCGGGGCACGTTTGAGCGCTGGGGCGAGATCATCTGGGAAGCAACGCCGTTCCCGGCTACAAAAATCCCATAAAACCTGCTATATTGGGAGCATGAGAAAACTTCTCCCACTGTTCTTGCTCCTGCTGTTCGTGGTTGCCTGCGACGACATGACGGTCGTTAGCAAAACGCCTGTTGGCTCGCCACGGCAAGAGACCCGCAGCGTATCGTGCAGTTACGCCGGACTCTGCCGTGCCTGCGAGTTCACAACGGGCGGGCATACCAAGTGTTACCTTGGCTTTCACCAATCCTGCGACGGTCACCGGGATGCACGTGTCAACGTGCAGCAATACTCGCTGAAGTACAAGAGCGGTCGTGTTGACACCGAGACGGAAGCAACCACCGACTCTTTCTTGACGGAGTGCAAATGAAGCACACCGTTGAAGTCAAAGAGAACTCCGCTGGCTACATCTGGGTCTGCTCGTGCGGACAAGTGTGGTCTTACGGAATGCACAATCTGGACGCCGTTAACGCCCACACAGGTGTCGGCACAAAGTCAACCAAGGCGAGCCAAGGTGAAGAGACTTGGGCCGAACGTTGCGCACGAGAAGCAATTCTCAGTCGGTAGAGACATGCTGAAACGCAACGGCGACGAATTTACCTTCGGAACTCACATCTATTTTCGAAATTTGGGACGCCGTAATCCGGTGACCGGGGTCGAAGAACCGAAGCGAAAAACGAATCTCTACGGTGTCTGGAACAATGATGAACCAGACCACCCACTAGGTTCGATACTCTGGAACTCCGGCTGGCGTAAATACGTTTTTCGTCCTTTAGCTGGCACGGTGTATGAGGAAACATGCTTGCGAGAAATAAGTCAGTTCATCGAAGAAGAAACCAAAGCCCAAAAGTCAAAAGGCAAAATCCAAGCATGAACAGGGTCGCAACGTCAGGTCGTGCGGCGGCGGAAGGCGCTTTGTCGCTTCGCCGCGCCAACAAGCCGGAGCAGGTTGACAACGCGTCATTGTACGCCGGGTCGCCGATGTACTTTTACTGCATCTCCTGTGGTGCTCAATGTGACTGTCTGCCAGAAAATTATTTGGGCACACCGAAGAAGCTGTGCTGTGATTGTCAGGACATGAAGGACATGGGATGGCTGGAATAAACCGAGACCTTGTTGTCCAGCTACACGCCGACATCATGCAGAAACTCGGCTTGTCCTGCCGCCTTGTCTTCGATGACAGATTCAAGATTGGTGGACACGCGTTTGATGACGAGCTAGGTTGCGTCATGCACGTCAATCCCGCCGTAGAATTCCAACGGCCGGAGCACCTAATCTTGCATGAAGCTGCGCACCATCTGACGGACAGTGGACACAGTGTTGAGTGGGCTGAGACTCTCTGCGGGATATACCGGAAGACCGGATACGCATTGCCATACAGCACTGGCTTTGAGAATTTTGCTATCGCTGCTGGTATTAAACACAAAATCTTCGAGCAAGCGGGAAAGACAATCGCTTTAGTGATGGCGGACGGAAAACTATGACAATCAAAAAGCTGCAACAACTCAGGGCTGAATGTGCGAAGCTGCGGGAAGCGGAAAGCAAGCTGATCGCTGGGGCGCGAAAAGCACTGAAGCTGAAATATCCAGAGGGCTATCACGCTCGCGTGCTGCACGACTACCTTCTTCTGGGAAGAGGAACACCGGAAGAAGTCTTGACTCTGGCGAAGGAAGGCGCGAAGGTCGTCTAATATGTCTCAAAAAATGCCGTATACAGATGGTGATTCTTTCACCGGACAAACAATGCTGATCCTGCCGCACGGCATGACGATGAGTGTCTGCTGGGGCGATAACGAAAAGGACTGCGCCATTCTTAATGAGATGATCCGGCGTTACATCAAAGCGCACGCAAAGACAAAGAGAAAAGACAATGGCCGAAGCAATTGACATGGTAGACGGACATGCGGCGTCAGTTTTGTATCACCGCACAAAAATTGAAGACCCAGCTTTGCGCAAGAAAGCCGTGGACGAATTCTGGAAGACCTGCCAAGAGATGGCGGACAAGGTAAACAATGCCTGAAGTCCATAACGCGTACCAGTGCGATTTCTGCGGCGTGCTGATGGAGCCGATTGAGATAGTCACGCTCCGCTGGCACTCAAAGTATTGCTCCAAGTGCGGTCGCCGTGTTTTTGACCTGTTCATCGGCGAAGTCAATTCGGGCCCACGTGATTTCGAGCCGCATACAGACGATTCAGATCAGTAAAATCAATGCTTTACATAGAACTGGACGTTTTCTCTTCTTCGGTTGTATACTAGGCATGGGAAGAAGGGGAGAAGATGAAACTAGACATCGCCGGAACACCCACAGTTTCCACGGGCGTCAACGATGAGTTCGAGTACGCGATTGCAAATAACGCCGTCGCTTTTGAAGCCTACTCAAGCAAGCTCTACACCGACAAGGCCCGCGCCATCATTCGTGAACTGTCCTGCAACGCATGGGACGCGCACGTAGCGGCTGGCTGCGCTGACAAGCCTTTCGAGATTCACCTTCCAACGAACCACGAGCCTTATTTCTCCATCAACGACTACGGCACCGGATTATCCCACGACGATATGAAGGCGCTCTTTGCGCTCTACTTCGGATCGAACAAGCGCGGCAGCAACAAGTTCGTCGGCGCTCTTGGTCTTGGCTCCAAGTCTCCGTTCGCTTATGACGGCAACGGCGGCAGCTACAGCATCATCAGCCGCAAGGATGGCAAGACCCGCATGTACGTGGCGTCCAAGAAAGACGGAATGCCGCACATGGAACAACTGGGGCCGGAGATGGAAACGCCGGACGCGCCCAACGGAATCGAGATCAAGTTTGCCATCGCTACCAAAGACATTTGGGAATGGGAGAAGAAGGCGCAGGTTGCCCTTGAGTGCTTCCAGCCGTCACCTGTAGTCAACATCCCCGGCTTCCAGCCGAAGCGCTATGAGTACGCGCTGAAAGGCGAAAATTGGGGACTCCGCAAGGAAGCGCAGACGCCATTTGGTTACAACACACGCGCCATCATGGGGAACGTGCAGTATCAGGTCGGCTACCTTGACGATGCGCAAGGCGTGACCGCCATCCAGCGCAAGATTCTGGAAATGCCGATTGACATGTTCTTTCCGCTTGGCGCTCTGGACTTTGCCATCAGCCGGGAAGCCTTGGAAATGAAGCCGCGCACCGTGGCGAACATTCTCAAGATGGCTGACAAGATTTACGACGAACTGATCGACGTCGTAAAGAAGCAGATCAACGGCTGCAAGCACGCTTGGGAAGCAAGCATCCTGCTTTACTCGCTCATCAACTCAACGTCTTCGTCCGCGTTTGGTGGAGCTTCGATGGGCGGACTCATCAAGGCGGCGAAAGACAAAGGCTTGCTCTACGGACAGTATGACAACTTTGTCTACACCGAGCAGCAGACCTACATTGACGAACTGGCGTATGACCACGTTACGGTTATCGCGTTCGGTCACAACTCCCGCGCCGACCATCGCGCACGCAAGGCGTCCAAGTTCCTTGGCGCGGCATCGCAGTATGGCGATCTCGCCGCCGCCCGTGTGAAGGCGAAGACTGACTCCACAGTCAAGAAAGTATATCAGCATCGCATTGATGTGGAGCCGAACGTGCAGTTCATAGTGAATGACACCAAGATACCGGGAGACAAGTACATTCACTATTTCTTGCAGGAAGACAGGACTCAGCAAGGCAAGACCACGGTCTACTTCATCACACGAAACAGCAAGGAAGTGAAGCCCGCAGCCGCCGTCAAGGAAGCGAAGAAACTGATCGCTGATCTGGGGTCTCCGAGCTATCTTCTGATGTCCGAACTGGTGACAAAGTATCCGCAACTTGCTACTGTTCGCGGCTCCGGCCCGAAGCGTCTCAAGCGCAACATCGTTGTGTTGAAGGCGCACTTGCATGACAAGGTGCGCTACACCGCAACTGGCTGGACGCGTGCGTGGCGCGTGCCGACCGATGTTGAACACCAGCTTGCGAAGAAGTATTACGTGGTGCTTGACAAACTGGTTGCCACAGACACGAAGTTCTCAGACGTGTGGG
>Ga0326728_10016832_pt1 | contig 14808 bp, 9 predicted proteins | sample MB3enrmetagenome_FD_207602 | JGI IMG/M metagenome (GOLD analysis project Ga0326728, IMG submission 207602) | Lab enriched peat soil microbial communities from McLean, Ithaca, NY, United States - MB31MN | ecosystem: Environmental > Terrestrial > Soil > Wetlands > Peat | place: USA: New York...
CACGACCGGGTCTCTCCGTATCGGCGATTTCTCGATTGTTGGGGATGCTTTGTCTTCTCTGGGCCGCGCTGCTGGGTGGCCTGGGACCGGCTGGAGTGTGGGCGGGCGATGAGCCCGAGCGCATCACGATTGACTATCCGCTCGACGGGTCGGTGTTTCCGCCGGACATGGCAGCTCCCACTTTTCTGTGGCGCGATCCTGAGCCGAATACTGACTCCTGGCAGATCGATGTATCGTTTGCGAATGGTTCGGCGGGGATTCATGTGCCGTCGACGGGTGAACGGATGCGCATTGGCGAGATCGATCCCCGCTGCGTATCAGACACCAACAAACCGCCCGCGCTGACGCCGGAGCAGGCCGACGCACACACCTGGACGCCCGGCGCGGGAACCTGGGCCGCGATCAAGAAGCAACCCGGCGGGATTACGATTACCATCCGCGGGTTTGCGGCGGGAAGCAAGAGCGCGACCGTTTCGCGCGGAAGCATGCAGATGCATGTGTCCGCCGACCGTGTGGGCGCGCCCATCTTCTACCGCGATGTGCCGCTGATGCCGTCGGAGCTGGAGAAGGGATTCATCAAACCGCTGGCCACGGCCGCGATTCCATTGATCAATTGGCGGATGCGCAACGTGGCCGACACCAGTAGCCATGTGGTGATGCACGACCTGCACACCTGCGCCAACTGCCACTCTTTCTCAGGCGACGGCAAGACGTTGGGCCTTGACATGGACGGTCCGCAAAACGACAAGGGCCTGTATGGGATCGTGCCCGTGCAGAGGCGGATGACCATTCGCAACGAGGATATGGTGTCGTGGTCGTCGTTCCCACCGAATCGGGCAGCCCGGCGCGCGTGGGCTTCATGTCGCAGATCTCGCCCGATGGCCGCCATGTGGTCACGACGATCCGGCCGCCGGGGACAAAGAGCTCGCAGTTCTATTACGTGGCCAATTTCAAAGATTACCGCTTCCTGCAGGTCTTCTATCCCACGCGCGGAATCCTGGCCTGGTACGACCGCGACTCAAAGAAGCTGCAACCGCTGCCTGGCGCCGACGATCCGCGCTTTGTGCAGGCCAGCGCAGTTTGGAGCCCGGATGGGAAGTACCTGGTATTTGTTCGCGCGGGGGCGAAAGATCCCTACCCCGCGGACGGAAAGATGGCCGCGTACGCCAACGATCCGGCCGAGATTCCGATGCAGTACGACCTTTACCGCATCCCCTTCAACGGCGGCAAGGGAGGCAAGGCCGAGCCCATCGCCGGCGCATCGCAGAACGGTATGAGCAACAGCTTCCCGAAGATCTCGCCTGACGGCAAGTGGATCGTGTTTGTGCAGGCCCAGAACGGACAGTTGATGCGCCCAGACAGCCAGCTATACATCGTTCCGGCCGCCGGCGGCGCGGCGCGCCGCATGAACTGCAATACGCCGCTGATGAACTCCTGGCACAGCTTTTCGCCGAACGGCCGCTGGCTGGTGTTCTCGTCGAAGAGCCGCTCGCCCTACACACAAATGTTCCTGACGCATATCGACGCGCGGGGCAACGACACGCCGGCGATCCTGATCGAGAACTCGACAGCAGCCAATCGGGCGGTGAACATTCCGGAGTTCGTCAACATGGCGCCCAGCGGCATTGAGCACATCGACACGCCGGCGGTGGATTTCTACAAACAGTACGATGCGGCTGCGGAGCTGGCCAAGAAAGGCCAGTATGCTGCCGCCATTCCCGAATGGAGCAAGGCATTGGCAATGAGTCCCAGCGACGCGCGGGCTCACAACAACTTCGGCCAGACCCTGGCGCATTTGGGCAAGACGCAGGCAGCGATTGCCGAGTATCGCAAAGCGCTGGCCGCCAAGCCCAATTACCCTGAGGCACACAACAATCTGGCCATCTCGCTCGACGCTGCCGGCGATACCCGTGAAGCCATCGAGCATTACCGGCAGGCGATCGAGCAGAATCCCGGCATTGCCGAAGGGCACAGCAACCTGGGGCGCGCACTGGCCAAACAAGGCCGGCTCAACGAGGCCATCGAGCAGTACGAGGATGCGCTTGACATCAATCCGAGCTACGCGGAGGCGCACAACAATCTCGGTTTCGCTCTGACCGCGCAGGGCCGAATGGACGAGGCCGTGGATCACTATCGTCAGGCGATCGAGAGCGATCCCAAGTACTCCCACGCATACAATAACCTGGGTCTGGCGCAGGCCATGCAAGGGAAGATCGATGAGGCAATCGGGGATTTTCGGAAGGCGGTCGAGTTGGACCCGTCCTACGCGAGTGCGGAGGGCAACCTGGGTCATGCGCTGCTCGAGAAGGACAATGTGGACGAGGCGATTTCGCATCTGAAGAGAGCGTTGGAGCTCGGTCAGGGAACGGCGGAAGTTCACACGAACCTGGGAATCGGGCTAGCGCAGAAGGGACAGATAGACGAGGCGATCCCGCATTTTGAGAGCGCCTTGCAATTATCGCCCGACAATGTGGACTCGCACTATTACCTGGGGATGGTGCTGGTGATGAAAGGCCGCGGAGCAGAAGGGCTGGCGCATTGGCGGCTGGCTCTGCGCAAGGAACCGGACAATCTCCAGGCGCTGAACGACGCCGCGTGGCTTCTGGCAACCTCTTCTGACGCCGCGCTTCGGAATGGGAGCGAGGCTGTCTCTCTGGCGGAACATGCGGTGCAGCTCACCTCTGGACACGAGCCGGCGCTGCTGGGCACGCTCGCCGCTGCCTATGCCGAAGCCGGCGAGTTCGACAAGGCAGTCGAGTTGGAGCAGCGCGCAACCGACCTGGCCGCGCAGCAGGGGAATACGCGTTTGGCGGCAACGCTCGAAGGCCGCCTGGCGCTGTTCCAAGCCAAGACCCCAATCCGTCAGCGATAATCTGGTTTTTGAACCGATTCGCTGGAGCGGAGATTTCCAATTTGCGTTCGGCAGAACAGAGCCTCACCGCGCGCGTTATCATCGTTGCACTCGATCTCCAGCTATGAGCGTGCGCCGAATGCGGATTGTCTATGTGGTTACTTCGCTGGGCATGGGTGGAGCGGAACGGGTGGTGGTGGCGCTGGCCGGCGGCATGGCACAGCGCGGCCACGCGGTCGCTCTCCTGGTGTTGCGCTCCCGCCTGGAGGAGGAATGGCCGACCGCGCTCCCCGTCGTTTACCTGGAGATGCGCAGATCGCCCCTGACCGTCCTCATGGGCCTGGTTTGCGGCCGCCGCTTTCTGCGCGAGTTCAGGCCGGATCTGCTGCACAGCCACAGCTTTCATGCGAATCTGGTAGCGCGACTGTTTAAGCTCTTCGTTCCGGAAGCAGCCGTTCTCTCTACCGTACACAACGTCTACGAGGGCGGCTGGTTGCGAATGCTCACCTACTGGTTGACCGACGGCCTGGCACGGCGCACGGCCATCGTCAGCCGAGCCGCCGCCGACCGGTTTGTACGCCTCAAAGCTGTGCCGCAAGAGAAGTGCGTCGTGCTTACTAATGGAATCGATACCGCCGAGTTTGCACCAAGCGCGGAGCGGCGCGATCGCATGAGAACTGAAATGGACGCGGGTGCCGGGTTCATTTGGCTAACGGCAGGGCGCATCGCCCCCGCCAAGGACTACCCAAACCTCCTGCGAGCCTTTGCGCTGGTGAGGGTGGCGCGCCCGGATGCCCGGTTGTGGATTGCCGGCGAGGGGTCCGGTAAGAGTTTTTCTATGGTTCGCAGTTTGGCGGCGGAACTGGGTGTGGACGATTCGGTGCGCTGGCTGGGGCTGCGCCGCGATCTGCCTGCGCTGCTCGACGCAGCCGACGGCTTTGTGCTGGCCTCGGCCTGGGAGGGTATGCCCCTGGCTTTGGGCGAGGCCATGGCCATGGAGAAGCCGGTCGCAGCCACCGATGTGGGCGGCGTGCGCGAACTCGTGGGCGATGTGGGCGCACTCGTTCCGCCCAAGGATCCAGAAGCGCTGGCCCGCGCCATGCTGGAGCAGATGCAAAGCACGCCCGAAGACCGGCGCGCGCTGGGCCAGGCCGCGCGCGCCCGCATCCAAGCCAGCTTCAGCATGGATGCCAAAGCCGGCGAGTGGGAGGCGCTCTACGGAGCGATCCTGGAGGCGCAACCGTGACCCGCCCGGCGTCTTGCTCAAGGCCATCGTGATAACCTTATCGGCGGATTGAAAGAGCCAGCCTTCGCAAGTCACGGAGAGGATTCGGCGGAGCGCTTTGGAGGAATGGAATGCGGGGATTGGTGGTTTGGGGAGTGGTCTGTGGCGTCCTGGTTGGAGAGGCTTTGGACATGGGAAACGAGTTGGCGAGGGCGCAGTCCAATATTGCGCAGAATGCGGCTCTGGTTCTCGATCGCGGCTGGCAGTTCCGGCAGGTCACAGCGGGAGCGCAGGAGGCGGAGAGCGGCTGGCTGCCGGCCACCGTTCCCGGCGACGTTCACCTGGATTTGCTGGTCAACAAGAAGATTCCCGACCCCTTCTTCCGCGATAACGAAGCCAAGCTTCAATGGATTGAGAACGAGAGCTGGGAGTACCGGGTGAACTTCGACGCGACCCCGGAGTTGCTGGCGCGCTCCAATGTGGACCTGGTCTTCGACGGCCTGGACGCGGCCGCGCAAGTCTACCTGAATGGCGCCGAGGTGCTGGCCGCGGACAACATGTTCCGCGTGTGGCGCGTGCCGGTAAAGGGCCACCTGAAGGCGGGCAGGAACCTGCTGCGGGTGGTCTTTCCATCACCCATCAAGGCCGCCGCGGAGGTGGCTGCCGGGGATGCATTCCGGCTGAGGTCGAAGACCGAGGACAAGACCTATATCCGCAAGGCGGCCTACGAATACGGCTGGGACTGGGGGCCGCGCTTCGTCACCAGCGGCATCTGGCGGCCGGTGCGGCTGGAGGCCTGGGACAAGGTTCGCATCGCAGACTTCGTCGTTCGCCAGCGCGACGTGAGCAAGGAAGTGGCGCACGCGGACGCGGAGGTGGAGATTGAATCGGCTGGAGTCACACAGTCCACGCTCGCAGTAAGCTGTAGGGAATCGGGCGTGATGTATCGTGTTTTCCCTCCGCCTACTACGCGTGTCGTCACACTCCATCCCGGGCGCAACGTGATCGATATTCCCATGGAGATTCGCCAGCCTAAGCTGTGGTACCCGGCCGGTTATGGCGAGCAGCCGCTTTACGAATTCACCGCGCAGGCGGGTACAAAAGGCCAGGTCGCCGACGAGCGCAAGGCGAAGGCCGGATTGCGCACCATCGTGCTGCATCGCGAGCTGGATAAGTGGGGCCGATCCTTTGAGCTGGTGGTGAACGGCATTCCCGTCTTCGCCAAGGGCGCTGACGTGATTCCCTTCGACAGCTTTCCGAATCGCGTGACCACAGCCGACTATCGCCGCATTCTGGAGTCGGCGCGCGACGCCAACATGAACACGATTCGCCACTGGGGCGGCGGCTACTACGAGACCGAAGAGTTCTACTCCATCTGCGACGAATTGGGGATCATGATCTGGCAGGACTTCCAGTTCGGCAACGACTGGCAGCCCGGAACCTACGCCTTCAAGCTCAATATCGAAGCGGAGGCAGAGGACCAGGTGCGGCGGCTGCGCAATCACCCCAGCATCGTTCTGTGGAGCGGCAACAATGAGACGGAGGCCGCCATGAACTGGGGTCCGCGGCCCACTCTGCCGGCGGATGTGAAGTTCCTTATCTGGCAGGACTATTTGACCGAGTTCAGCGGCATTTTGCCAAGAGTCGTCGCGCGGCTCGACCCGGAGACGCCCTACTGGCCCAGCTCGCCCAGCGCTGACTATGAACCGCTGAGCGACCACTACCAGAGCGGGGACGCCCACATCTGGGACGTATGGCACGGACGGGTGCCGTTTGCGACCTACGAAACACACCATGCCCGGTTTGTCACGGAGTATGGATTTCAGTCCTTCCCTGAGATGAAGACGGTGGAAGCATTCACGCAACCCGAGGATCGCACCGGCATCTTTACGCCGGTGATGCTGGCCCACCAGAAGAACAACGAAGGCAATTCGATCATCCACGACTACCTGCTCAGGGACTACGCCGAGCCGAAGGATTTCGCCAGCTTCCTGTACGTGAGCCAGGTGCTACAGGCCGAGGGGATCAAGATCGGAGCCGAGCACTTCCGCCGCAGCCGGCCGGAGACCATGGGATCCATCTTCTGGCAGTTGAACGATTGCTGGCCGGTGGCCTCGTGGTCGTCGATCGACTACTACGGACGCTGGAAGGCGTTGCAATACTATGCCCGCCGCTTCTATGCGCCCATCCTGGTCTCGCCGCATGTTGAGGACGGTTCGGTGAAGGTATACATTGTCAGCGACAAGACCGAGGCCGCCAATGCCACGCTGCGGGTGCGGCTGATGGACTTCGACGGCAAAGTGCTGCTTGAGGATTCACGCGCCGTGGACGTTTCGCCGCTTGCCAGCAAGGTCTATCTCGACTGGCCCCTCAAGAAACTTACCGATGCGGGCGCCGCGGATACTTCGCGGGTCTTTGTGGTCGCCGATCTCCAGATCGGCGGCGCAACTGATTACGCGATGAATGGTACGGTGATTTCACGCAACATTGTCTATCTGGCGCCCGTCAAGGAGATTCACCTGAAGCCGGCCTCGCTCAAGGTGGAGACCGTGGGAGCGAACGGAAGATATGAAGTCCGCGTGACCTCTCCGGTGCTGGCGCGCAGCGTCTATCTCTCCTTCGGCGATCTCGACGTGAAGGTCTCCGACAACTACTTCGATCTGCTGCCGGGCGAGACGGTGGAGATCGCGGCAACAAGCGCCGCATCGCTCGAAGCTTTGAAGGCGCAGTTGAAGGTCGTCTCGCTCACCGATGCATTTGCGAGCGATCCGCAGCCTGCCGTGGTGTCGGCGGTCAAGTAGAGCATCTTCACTGCTTCTGCAAGGACGGATGGTTCATGCTTTCAGCAGACGGAATTGTCGCCCTGCACGACCGGCTGAACCGCGACTGGCACCTTGCGCCGGGCGGTGGGGGCCAAGCCGCCGGGGTGAGCGCGGCGGCCGGAATGGCAAGCCCGGCAAGAGATACGGGAGCTGGCGACGCGGTGGATTGGCTCACCGCGGTCGCCCGCCAGCATGGCGCCAATTTCGATCTTTGGCACATCGAGGACGAAGCCCGCGCTCCGGGCGCAACCGACGCCGAACTGGCCGGGATAAAGCGCCGCATTGACCTGGCCAACCAGCGCCGCAACGACCTGGCAGAGGAACTGGATTGCGCGCTGCTTGCCTGGCTTGCGGCTCGAAAGCTGCCTGACCCAGCGGCCGAGCTGAACTCGGAGTCGCCGGGACTGATCATCGACCGGCTTTCCATTCTTTCTCTGAAGATCTACCACACGCGCGAGGAAGCGGAGCGCGCGGATTCGCGCCCAGGCCACGCCGAACGCAATCGTGAGAGGCTGGCCATCCTGGAAGAGCAGCGCAACGACCTGGCCGGCTGCCTGGACACCCTGTGGCGCCAGACCCTGGCCGGTGAGCGGCGTTTCAAGCTTTACCGGCAGTTGAAGATGTACAACGATCCCTCTCTCAACCCTGCCATCTACCGGAAAACTGATGCCGGGAGAAGCGGTTAAGCGGCGCCTTCGAGCCTGCCCATTGACGGAAGGCGGGGTATTGCGTATAAAGATGGCCTAGCAGCGCGATTCTCAAATGCAGGTTTCCGGCCGGCGTATATCCGGCACAGCCGTACACCAAGGAAGGCGCGTTGGCGGCAAAGACATGATGCAAGAGGGCAGATCCGCGGCGGCGAGCCGCAAGAAAACACCTCCTCCGGCTGCCAAGCCCAGCGGGCACCCACCTGCGGGCACGGTATCCGCCGGCCAGCACTATCAGGCAGCGGTGCAACTGCTGCAACAGGGAAGGTACGAGAAAGCGCTGGCCGCATTTGAGAAGCTGCTCCCGGCCGCGCCGCTCGAGATCAGGGAACGCTGCCGGATGTATATCCAAACCTGCCAGCGGCAGTTGGAGCAGTCGAGGCTGACCTTCCTTACCCCCGAGGAGCACAACGACTACGCCGTCTCGCTATTGAACACAGGCTATTACGAGGAGGCGCGCGAGCAGTTCAGCAGCATTCTGGCCGACCATCCGCTGGCCGATTATGCTTCTTACGGGCTTGCCCTGCTGGACTCGATCACCGGGCGTTCGCAGGATTGCCTCAGGCACCTGGCGAGGGCCATCGAGTTGAACCCCAGGAACCGGCTTCAGGCCCGCGTCGACAACGACTTCCAGAACATGATGGACGATCCGCGGTTTACCGAGCTGCTATACCCTGAAGTTCCGTGAAGAGCTCGCGGCAGGGCGATCCGCTGGCCGGCTGTCGCGACTCAATCTGTGCGCCAAGGAATGGAAGAGCCAGCACCCGCCCTTGGGAGTTGCCGGAGAGATTGCGCCGCCTGGGGCAATCGCACTTGAATTAGGAAGCAGTTTCCAGCCCATTTCGGTGCGCCCCTCCGGGGCGCCATCGATGGATTCGCGGCCTACCCAGGGCTTCCGCCCTGGGCTAACCTCGTGTCGTCCCTCCAGGACGATAATTGTCCGCGACGGAATATATCCGATGCGATCGACTTCGGCTTCAAGTGCGATTGCCCTGGGGCCCAGCGCGTTCTTCTGTTCCGAAGTGCGCGGGGTTGCTACAATCGGATTTGGAGCTTCGCTTTCCCCGCAATCTAGAAAGACAAGTTTTTTAAGGAGTGAAGGGAATGGAACTGGCAGTGCCTGGCGCTGGCGAGCCGGGGACGGCTGTCGCCTTTGGTGGCCTCAGCCCTCGACGGATGGTCGAAATCTACCGGCTGATGTTCCTGTCGCGCCGCGTGGACGACCGCGAAATCCTGCTTAAGCGGCAGCAGAAGATCTACTTTCAGATCTCGGCGGCCGGCCACGAGGCGCTGCAGGTGGGCGCGGCACTGGCGCTGCGTCCGGGCTATGACTGGTTTTTCCCTTATTATCGCGACCGCGCGCTTTGCCTGGCGCTGGGTGTGACCGCGGACGAGATGCTTCTGCAATCCGTGGGCGCGGCCACCGATCCGGCCAGCGGCGGCCGCCAGATGCCGACCCACTGGAGCAGCCGCCCGCTGCATATCGTGAGCACCTCCTCGTGCACCACAACGCAACTGCTGCACGCGGTGGGCTGCGCGGAGGCGGGCCGGTACTTCAGCCGCCATCCCGAGGCCGCGGCCAAGTCCGATGACGACTATCGAGCCTTCCATGACGTGGAGTTCCACGGCGACGAGGTGGTCTTTACCTCGCTGGGCGAGGGCTCGACCTCCCAGGGCGAGTTCTGGGAGGCGCTTAACACCGCGTCCAACCAGAAGCTGCCGGTGATCTTCTGCGTGGAGGACAACGGCTACGCCATCAGCACCCCGGTGGAGGTGAATACGCCGGGCGGGAATATCTCCAGGCTGGTGGCCAACTTCCCCAACTTCCACTTTTCCGAGGTGGACGGCACGGATGTGGAGGCCTGCCTGCATGCCTTTGAGGCCGCGGCGGCGCACTGCCGTGCTGGGCTGGGGCCTGCCTTTGTGCATGGCCACTGCGTGCGCCATTACTCCCACTCGCTCTCCGATGACGACCGGCTTTACCGCTCGGCGGATGAGCGCGAGGCCGACGCCATGCGCGACCCTCTGGCCAGGATGCAGATGCGGCTGCTGCGTGAAGGAATCCTCACCGAGGCGGAGATCGACGCGCTGGAGCGGGAACTGGACCACGAAGCCGCCGAGGCCGCGGAGCGCGCCCTGGAAGCGCCGCTGCCCGACGTGGAAGGCATTACCCGGCACGTCTACTCGGAGGATCTGGACCCCACAAGTTCGGCATTCGCACAGGAGCGTGCGCAGGCGCCGGGCTCGGCTGGCGGGGGAAAGGCTGGAGGCGAGAAGGGAAGCGATCCGCGCACCATGGCAGACCTGATCAACGCCTGCCTGCACGACGAGATGCGCCGCGATCCGCGCATCGTGGTCTACGGCGAGGACGTGGCCGACGCCAGCCGCGCCGACGCCTTGGCCGAGGTGAAGGGCAAGGGCGGCGTCTTCAAGCTGACCGCGGGCTTGCAGACCGAGTTTGGATCGGAGCGGGTCTTCAACTCGCCGCTGGCCGAGGCTAATATCGTGGGCCGCGCCGTTGGCTACGCCATCCGCGGCATGAAGCCGGTGGTCGAGATTCAGTTCTTCGACTACATCTGGCCGGCGATGCACCAGATTCGCAATGAACTGGCGGTCATGCGCTGGCGGTCGAATGGCGAGTGGGCCGCTCCCGCGGTGGTGCGCGCGCCCATCGGCGGATATCTCAGCGGCGGCTCCATCTATCACTCGCAATCGGGCGAGAGCATATTCACGCACATTCCTGGGCTGCGCGTGGTTTTTCCATCGAATGCGCTGGACGCCAACGGGTTGCTGCGCACGGCCATCCGCTGCGACGATCCGGTACTGTTTCTGGAGCACAAGCGGCTCTACCGCGAAGCCTACGGGAGGGCACCCTATCCGGGGCCGGAGTTTGCCATTCCTTTCGGGAAGGCAAAGATCGTCCGGCCCGGCTCACACATCACGCTGATCACTTACGGCGCCATTGTTCCCAGGGCATTGCAGGCCGCGCAGCGCGCCCAGCGGTTGCATGACATCGAGGTCGAAATCCTGGACCTGCGCACCCTGAATCCCTACGACTGGGAGGCCATCGCGACCTCGGTCCGCAAGACCAGCCGTGTGATCTTGGCTCACGAGGACGTGCTCAGTTGGGGCTACGGCGCTGAGATCGCGGCGCGCATCGGCGATGAGCTCTTCGACGATCTCGATGCGCCCGTCCGGCGCGTCGGAGCAATGGATACCTTTGTGGCCTACCAGCCGCTGCTTGAGGAGGCTATCCTGCCTCAGCCCGAGAGCATTCTGAAGGCGATCGTGGAGCTGAAGGCGTATTGACCAGGCCTTGCTGCGCCTCAATGCAAGCAAGCACCGAGCCTATGGAGAAGCGGCAGCCGGAGCGGAAGGCCGCATGGGCGGCCGCGTGGCGGGAAGCCAGTTTTTCTCTCATGAGGTGAAATGGATTCAGGGTTGTGCAACCGATCCTTGCGCGCGGGCTCGCGGCGCGGCGCTTGCCGACGAGCCCCTTCGGCAAGGCCCGAAGCCCGCTCCATTGCCGACTCATGAGAACCCCCTAAGAAATGCGCGAAAACCTTTGCCAGTCGCGCTCTGCGCACATTCCAGCCTTTAAGTACCTTGGTCAGCTTCGCGGCCTGGAATGAAGGTTAACTGCGAAGGAACCTCTGCTAGATTAAGGGTACTCGCCCGCTTGACCCGGCTCGAATCGAAGCCAACAATCGGATGATAGTGCTTGCTTTCAGCTAGGGAGCCTCGACCAGCGTGGAGGGTTATCCCGATCCGGCTGGCGGGGGCTATGGAAAACCTCCATCTCAGTGAGGATGGCGAAGCCTTGCAAGGAATTCCCAAACCAGACTTTTCGGTCTGAGCGAATGGCGATGCCGGACGGTCTTCCGTCCGCGCGCCTTCATCGAACCGGCGGCCTCGTTCACTTCGCATGGCTTCGCGCCCTTCCAGCCAGGGGCGCTGGAGGGATGGGCTCAGCTTCCATCGTTGCCAATGGGCAGCGCACGGATTCTCCGGTGCGCGTCGAATTGCGGCGATTTGAGTGCATAGCCTTCGTTCTACGGCGTCTCCGATCACGCCATCGTTCTCGCTTGGCGGCGGTGGCGAGCTGGCAATTTGGCGGGTTTCCCATCCAAGGCCGGCTTCGCGACTAGCGCCAGGGAAGGGACACCCCCGCTCCGGCGGCAGCGAGGAGGCTCAAGTCCAATGATCGCGCAACAGAAGGAAACTATGGCAGCCATATCGAATCCCGGACGGGGCGGCGCGGACGAGCGCATACTGCTCAGCGCGGCGGGGCTCTTTGCGAACTTCGGCTACAACGGCGTCAGCACGCGCGACATTGCCGCCGGGGCGGGCGTCAACGAGGTTACGATCTATCGGCATTATCCGCGCAAGCGCGACCTTTATCTGGCCGTGCTCGATGCGGAGTTGCAGCAGGTGAAGCTGCGCGGCGATCTGCTCAGCCGGATTGCGGAAGCCGCCGACGGGCGGACCGCGCTGGAGCGGGCCTTCGAACTGATTGCCGCCACCTTGACGCACAAGCCCGAGCTTCTCCGCCTTATGCAATTCAGCACCCTCGAACTGGGCGAAGATATCGATCCAATGCTGCGCAAGCACCTGGGCCAGTTGGTCGAGGTGGTTGCCCGCTATCTGGAGCCATGGGCCGAAGGAGAAGAGCTTCGCAATGCAAATGCCAAGTCAGTTGTTCTCGCTCTGGTTGCGATGGTTGTGAACTATCGTTCCCTTCATCGGCTGTTTTCAGTCGGCGGCTCCGGACAGAAAGCTATGTTCAAGGCATACGCGGATTTCTGTGGCCTTGCCAGCGATTCGGCCGGCCCGATCGGCATTCCCGGCAACGAGGCGCCGGCAAGAGCGGGCCCGGGATAGCAGCCGCGCTTTGCAACTCCTGTCTGTCGTGGATAGGCAGGATGCCGTATGTGACCATGCGGCGGATTGAATTCGCGATCCGCGATGAGGGAGCCCATCTCGAACTTACTCATGACGCCGCGGTCTTCTCTGCATATCCTTCACGTGATCACCAGTCTTTCCCCCGCGGCTGGCGGTCCGCCCGAGGCGGTGCGCCAATTGGTGGATGCCTATATCGAAGTGGGTGACGGTATTGAGCTGGTTTGCCTGGACAAGCCGGGCCAGAGCTTCTTGGCGGGCATCGCCTGCCCAGTACATGCTCTAGGCCAGTCCTTTCTGGGCAAGTACGGATTCTCACCGCGGCTCTGGCGGTGGCTCCAGGCCAATGCACATCGCTTCGACGCCATAGTGATGAACGGGATCTGGACCTTTCCCGGCGTTGCGGTTCGCTTCGCGGCGCGGCGCGCTGGCAAGCCCTACGGGATATTCACCCATGGCGCGCTCGATCCCTGGTTCAACCGGAGGTATCCGCTCAAGCACCTCAAGAAGTTGCTCTACTGGCCTCTGCAGCACACAGTCCTGCACGATGCGGAGGCGGTCTTCTTTACGGCCGCAGCGGAGCGCGATCTGGCCATGACCAGCTTCCGTCCTAGCAAGTGGAAGAGCGTGGTCGTCCCCTATGGAATCAACGATCCCGAGGGGCGCGGGGGGAATTCGACAGAACAGATCGAGGCGTTTTACCGCAAGTTGCCGGAGCTTCGCGGCCGCCGTTTTCTGCTGTTTCTGGCGCGGATACACCAGAAAAAGGGCTGCGACTTGCTCCTCCAGGCATTCTCGAGGACGGCAGCCCTGGTTCCGGAAATGGATCTGGTGATCGCCGGTCCCGACCAGGAGGAAATGCAGGGGAAACTACAGCGCCGGGCCGAAAAGCTTGGCATTGGGGGCAGGGTGCATTGGCCCGGGCTCATCGGCGGCGATCTGAAATGGGGTGCAATCCGGGCCTCGGAGGCCTTTGTCCTTCCCTCTCACCAGGAGAACTTCGGCATCGCGGTGGTCGAGTCCCTTGCCGCCGGGCGTCCGGTGCTGATCAGCAATCAAGTGAATATCTGGCAGGCGATCGAGGTCGACGGGGTGGGCCTGGTCGATGACGACACGCTGGACGGCACGGAGCGGCTGCTGCGCCGCTGGTTCGAGTTGCCCGCAGCCGAACGCGATGCCATGGGCGCGCGCGCGCGGGGGAGTTTCCTCGCGCGCTTTGCCATGAATCGGGCGGCGGTGGCCATCAACCGGACATTCATTTCTGCCGGGCAGGGATTGTAGAGACGATGAACCGCCAGCGCGCAGCGTGTGCCTGCGGCTTGTTTTGGCATGGAGTCTTCCCGGTTGCACATTTGAGATTGTACGGCCTCGCCTCCGCCATGGCGGAATGCGAAGGATGAGCCGGGTTGAGCCCGGAGAAAAGCGCGAGGTTGACGCGGTGACGGCAACACGAACTGGTTCGAAGCAGATAGAGGTGCGTAAATGACCATTGATCCTAAGCCCGAGTCGCAAGCCGGCCAGATTGCTCGTGCCCGGGCGACGATCGTTCCCTCCGAGGAGCGGCTCTCCCTGATGGATGTCTGGCGGGTTCTGATGAAGCGCAGCTTCGTCATCCTGACGGTGACAGTCCTCAGCCTGGCGGCGGCAGCTATTTACTCGTTCCGGACCAGGCCGGTCTATGAGAGCGTCTCGCGCATTGAGATCAAGCCCAACGCGACTCCTAACGTCGGTCTGCAGGGTTTGATCGAAGAAGGGCGCAGCGAAGAGTCCGGTTCTGCCTTGCAGACCGAGATCCTTGTGCTGCAGAGCAACTCGGTGATGCTGCAAACTGCGGAGAGCCTTAATCTGCTGGATAGATTGAGAGCTGCCAATCTGCAAAAAGGCAATGCCGGCGCTGCCCCTCCAACAGGCGAGATGACATCGGGGGAGCGCGTGGCCCTGATCGGGCTGATCAAGAGCGGATTGCATGTCCAGATCGTGTCGGGGACGCAGATGGTGGACATTCGCTACCGAAGCAACGATCCGAAGTTGGCCCCCGAGGTGGTGAACAAGCTGGTGGATACCTATATCGACGAGGATCTTCGCTCGAAGTTCGATCGCACCATGCATGTGTCGGTCTGGCTGCAGAAGCAACTCGAGGACTTGAAGCAGGCAGCGGGGGATGCACAGCGGCAGCTCGCGGACTATCAGAAGCAACACAACATCGTGGGCACGGACGAGACCTCGAATCTCACCATGCAAAACCTGGCGCAGACCAGTTCGGACCTGGAGAGCGCCGAGGCAGACCGGATCATGAAGGAAGCG
>Ga0326728_10016833_pt1 | contig 14808 bp, 9 predicted proteins | sample MB3enrmetagenome_FD_207602 | JGI IMG/M metagenome (GOLD analysis project Ga0326728, IMG submission 207602) | Lab enriched peat soil microbial communities from McLean, Ithaca, NY, United States - MB31MN | ecosystem: Environmental > Terrestrial > Soil > Wetlands > Peat | place: USA: New York...
CCACGGCCACTTATGTGTTGGCCAGCGGCGCGGTAACAACAGTTACTTACACTTACGATGCGGCCGGGAACCGCACCACGGTGGTGGCGCAATGAACGGCCGGTTTGGGAGGTCGGTCATGAATCGCGCGCCGTGGGTTTTCGCAGGAACACTCGTCCTGACAGCCATCCCCGCTAATGCCCAGCGGATGATTGCACCCACCACCCGCAGCCATCTGGTGGCGCAGCCCACCCCGTTCGAGGAGGCTCGACGGAACACGCTGCAGCAGGCTGCCCGGAGGGCGCAGCCGCATTCTACCATCGGCCTGGCCGCGACTGCCGCGCCCGAAATCGTGCAATTGGCGCGCGCACTCAAGAACGATCCGGATCTAATCTACCAATACGTCCATGACAATATCCAGTTCAGCCCGCTCTGGGGCTATTTGAAAGGACCGGTCGGAACGCTGCTCGATGGGCAGGGCGATGCCTTCGACCAGTGCTCCCTGATGGTCGCGCTTCTGAATCAGGCCGCTCTTTCCAATGGGAGCATTTCGAATGCCGGTTTCGAAGTCGGCCAAATCCACCTGACTAATGCCCAACTGCAAAGCTGGCTGGGTGTCGACAGCGATCCCAACTCGATCGGCGGGGTACTTGGCTCAGGCGGAATTCCGGGGACGACATACTCCGACGGCAGCGCCGACGTAGGCCACGTATGGGTGCAAGTCTCCATTGGCGGAACGGCCTATGTGTTCGATCCGGCGTTGAAGACCCAAACCTGGAAGACCGGTATTGTCTCGAGCCTTGCGGGCATCATGGGCTACACCCAGGCGCAATTCTTGGCCGATGCAGGTGGCACCGTAACCAGCACGTCCATTCAGGGTGTGAACCGGACCGCTTTGCGCAACGATTTGACAACTTATGCCGGCAAACTTGCCACTTATGTCCGCGCCAATCTTCCCACCGGCGGAGTCAGCGACCTGATCGGAGGCGGGACCATTGTGCCCACACCCATCAGCAACGGCCAGACCATCCGCCAGGCCACGAATCCCTATCAGACCGGTCCGCCGACAGAATCGGCTGCCGTTCCCAGCGAATACTACGCCACCTTATCGATTACACTGCCAGGCGCCGCGGTCCAGACCTTTAATTCAGTCGATATCTACGGCCACCGGCTCTCGATCTTTTTCAGTGCTTCGTTCGTTCCCACCTTGTACCTGGATGGAATCGCGGTGGTCAGCGGCACCGCGCAGCAGCAGGGAAACCCAATGCCAGTGGTGGAAAGCACCTCACTCCCCTTCGCCACCTTCGCCGACCAGTCCGTCACGCAGTATGTGAGTGCCGAAACCAACGCCAACGGCGGCAGCGCGGGCTATGTCGTGTCCACCGGCTGGGGCCAGGTAAGTCGGGGTATGGTGGAGAAGCATCGAACCTTGTTGACCCAGGCGATTGCCAGCGGCGCCGCCCCCAATTCCGAGCTGGCTCTCGGCGAAACCGTAGCCATGCTCGGCTATGAGTGGCTCGCCCAGTGCGCCTCCCAGCAACAGCTGGCCGACCGGGTGCTCGGCACCGCCACGCAGTATTTCTATGGCGGCGGCATCACCGGCGAGGCGGTCGGCAACGGTGTCGCCAGCCCTTACGTCGATTTGCCGCTGAATTTTATCAATACACCCGCCCGCATCAACGGCAGCACGTCGACAAGCTCGCAGGCGGCCTTTCTGGATAGTTCCGGCACCAGCAGCTCTTTCGAATCCACAACCCTGGAACAAACCCAGGCCAGCATCCCGGGGTTCACGGCGGCCTCGACCGTCAAACTTCTCGATATCGGCCTGCAAAATAACGATACGATTTTTGATATCAACAATGGCAATACCACCGCCACGCAAAACACCTATACCAATACCATCCGGCCTCAACTCGTTCCCAACTACAATGCGGGCGACCTAGACACCATCGACGGCTACGTGAATGCAGGTTATCGGGTGATTGCTCCACTGCACGGCATACTTACCATCGGCGATTGGCAGGGCGTAGGATTCAAGACTCTTTCCAACAGCGGTTTTGGCTACGGCGAAATCATCTCCGGAGGTCTGGGCGGCGGCTCCCGTCGGTCGGCCGGGGGCTTCGGAGGCGTGAACGACCCGCCGGTGAACGTGTTGCTGAATACCTCCGATACGATGGTTCCGGTCTCCAACGCACCCGGGTCGAACAGCCCGGGCAGCAACGGGCAAAACGTGGGCGATCCGATCGATCACCGCAAGGGATCTCTACAGTATCAGAATAACGACCTGGTAGTAGGGCCCAGGACGTTCCCCTATAGTCTGGGTTTCACGCGCCTTTACGATTCCGGAGCCCAGGCGATGGCCGGCCCCCTGGGCAATGGCTGGTCGCATAACTTCGCCATCACAGCCACAGTGGGCAGCGACGGCTTTACCGGCATGGGCCAGGGATCGCTGCTCAATGCGGTCAGCTCAATCGCGGCCCTCTATGTGTCTTCCGACCTGATGCAGGGGCAATCCCTCAGCGGGCAGGCTAATTTACAAAACTTCGTGCTGGAGACGGTGGTCAACCACTGGTTCACGGATCAGTTGACACAGACTGTGGTGAACTTCAGCCAGGGCTGGAATACCATGGAATTCGCCAAGATGCCCGATGGCAGCTACTCTGCGCCCGTCGGTTCGGCGGCGATCCTGGACGCGCCCTCCGGTACCTTCCGTTACCGCGACAAGACGGGCGTTACGATGAGCTTCAATTCGGCGGGCCAGATTTCTTCCTGGACCAACGCCGCCGGCGCATCCGTTAGCTTCATCTATTCCGGCGGTCTCCTATCCAGCGTCGCAAACCCGGCCACCAGCCGGCAGCTCACTCTGACTTACAGCGGCAACCTGATTTCATCGGTCTCAGACGGAACCCGAAGCGTCTCCTACAGCTACACCAAGGGCGATCTCACCACTTTCACCGACGCCTTAGGCCAGGCAACCACTTTCGCTTACGACACCAGCGGCGCGGAGGACACGGCCGGGCACCTTACGCAGGTATTCTACCCGTCCAACCCCACCAACCCTTTCGTAACCACCTCTTACGACGGCCTGGGAAAAGTCAGCCAACAGGCCGACGGCAATGGCAACGTGACGCAGACGTTCTTCGCCGGAGCACGCACCGAAACCGACGACCCCGCCGGCAACCGGCACGTCTGGTACAGCGATCCGCGCGGTAACCTCCTCATGGAAATTCAGGATTACGGCGCCTCGCCCCATCTCAATATCACTACTCAGAATACCTACGACGGCCAGAGCAATCCGGTGACAATGACCAAGCCCGAAGGCAACGTCACTACTTATACCTACGATGCCTTATTCAACTCGTTGACGGTCACCCAGACCGCAAAGCCGGGTTCGACCCTGTCGCCGCTGGTGCAGACCTTCACGTATGTGGCCCCGGTAGCCTCACTGCCAAATTTCGAAGAAGTGCACACATATACCGACCCGAACGGTAATGTGACTACGTCCAGCTACAGTTCCACCACGGGGAATCTCTCGACCCTGGTACAACCCACGGTGACGAAGCCAGGCGCCGGCGCGAGCGCGCCGACAGAGAATTTCACGTATACATCCATCGGCTTGCTGCAAACATTCCAGGACGCCGAAGGGCGCATTATCAGGTATGACTACGATGCCACCTTCGCCGATCAGACTACTAAGATTACGCTTGACTATGGGCGTCTGAACCTCATCGAGCAGTTTACTTTCGACGCCTACGGCGATATCGCGACCGTCACCGACCCCAACGGCCATGTTACCACCAGCACCTTCGATAAGCTGCGCCGCGCGACCGAAGTAGATAAGGCCATTAGCGGCGTGGTAACGAAATACACGTACTATCCGGACGGGCAGGTCCAGACGGTCTCGCGTCAGGTTACTGCTGGCACGTTCGAGACCACCCAATACACCTATACACCGTCCGACAAGCTGAAGGTACTGACTGATCCTCTCGGCAATACTACGACAACCACGTACGACGCCGATGACCGCAGACAAACCGTAACCCAGCAAGTAACCGCGTCGCAGAACCGGCAGCGGACCTATAGCTACGATGCCTTAAGCCGCCTCTCTCAAATCAGCGACACCACCGCGGGCGCTCCGGGCACGGTGCTGGAATCGCATACCTATTCGCCGAACAGCAATCAACTTACTTTTACCGACGCCAACGGACATACCACCGCGTTTATCTACGACGGCTTCGACCGGCCCAGCCAGACTACGTATCCCGATAACACTGCACAAAAACTTCAATACGATCCCGACGGGAACGTTCTCCAGGTCACGGCCCGCTCCGGACAAACTATCGCCTTGACATATGACGCGCTCAATCGGCTGGCGACTAAGACGCCGTCCGGCGAGGCGGCCGGTCAGGTGACCTACGGATACGATCTAACGGGGCTAATTTTACAAGCGTCGGACCAGTCGAGCGCCAATCCTTATCAGATGAGCTACGATACGGCCGCCAGGGCCATCGGTTCCACCGATCAGCAGGGGCGCAATATGCAGGTCCAGTATGACGCGGCTGGCAATCGGACCCGTATCCAGTGGCCCGCCAATACCAATGGGTCAAACAACTATTTCGTCACCTACAGCTACGACGCGCTCAACCGTATGACCGAAATCGACGCCAACGGATCGACGTCCACGCCGCTGGCCAAATACCAATGGGATGCTTTATCGCGGCAAACCATGGTCACATTCGGAGACGGTACGGCGGATTCCTATTCGCAGTACGATGCGGACGACAACCTCCTCACCTTGACGGATAGTTTCGCCGGCGGCGCAAATGTCGCGTTCAGCTATAGCTGGCAAAAGAATCATGAGCGCCAGGCGGCCAAGGTGAGCAACACGGCCTTTCAATACACGCCCGCCACGGGCACGGCAAGCTATGCCGCCGACGTGGATAACGGCTACAGCAGCCTAGGCGCGACGAACCTCACCTACGATGGCAGCCACAATCTCACTTACGATGGCTTCAACACGCTGAGCTATGACGTGGAGAACCGCCTGGTCCAGGCGCAAAACGCCTTATCCGGAACCAGCCAGTATCTCTACGACCCGTTCGGCCGCCGCAAGCAGAAGGTGGTAAATGGGGTGACCACGCAGTTCGTCCTGGTGGGGATCGATGAGGTTGCCGATTATTCCGGCCCAGGAGCGGGTACGGCGCAGACGCTGTACGTGAGAGGCGTGGGCGGGTCGGTGGTGGCAGCCGTCACTCCCTCCACCGGCGCCGCCGTGTATTACCACCATGACGGACTGGGCAGCACCGTCGCACTCACCCAAGCCGGGACATCGGGGGCTGCCGAGACCTACACATACAGCGAGTTCGGAACGCCGGCCGGCGGCAACTCGGCCGCATACAGCTATGCCGGGTACCGGTACGATCCCGAGACCGGCCTCTACGACCTTCATGCCAGGGTCTATTCGCCGCAATTAGGCAGATTCCTGCAAACCGATCCCATCGGCTTTGCCGGCGGCCGGAATCTCTATGCTTACGCCACCAACGATCCCATCAACCGGACCGACCGGTGGGGGACCTGCGACAACCCGCAGGGCTGCGGCCAGCCAATAGGATTTGTGGCCAGCGGCGGCTTTGGATTCCCGGACTTCATTTACCTTGGAGGCGCCGTCTCCTCCAACACCTGGTACGACCCGGCCCTGGTTTTCGGCGTTTCCACTCCGGGACCCAGCGCCTCGCTGATCTTTACCAACGACCCCGACTCACTCGCCAGTGGTTTCGGTGCTTCGGGTGGCTTAAAAGGACTAGGCGGGGCATATGCGCCGCCCAACACGGGGGGTGGGGGTATCTCTACATCGGGCGCAGCGGCGACGTACGGAATCAATCTGTCGGACATGTTCGGAGCTTATTCCGCATACCTGAAATGGCTTTCCCAGCAGCAGATTGAGGTTACGCCCGATCCTTTCGACCAGTAACTCTACGCGACCCCTGATTCTGATTAGTTCGGTCCGGGCAGCGGTGTGAGTAATGCTAACCGGCAAAAGGCGCATCAACGCCGGTGGGGAAACTCCGTGAGTGGGAGCACGAGGCCCGCCAATTCGCAGTGAGTGTGAAAGATTCGTGTCGGCGTCGGGGTATCTCCGCACATGCGAGGTATATACGACCGATGCCTTTGCACCGTTGGCTTGGTGCCGTGTGGTGCATCCGGACAGGCAGACCGTTCGACTCGGTCTTTATCGTGCTCTATCCGGAACTCCGATGCCCACCGCCACGCGGGGGGACACCCGCCGTGGATTCATCCCAATAGCACCTGGATTGCGAGGTCTCCGAAGAGGGCCAATTCGGAAGGGGACCCGGATCGCGGCACCGGCAGTCATTAGTCCCGATTCGGCGGCTCGTTGAACACCGCCCTTCGTGCGCTACAATGACGATGTCGCATGCAGGTACTCCAGGCGGGAACGCATAAACTGATTTACCTGGAACTTCAGCCCGACATGGTCACGAGCATCGCCCGCCAGGCGGGATTCGAGACCCGGGCGAAGGATACCGCGCGTGTGCTCCAACTGGATCTCACGGCGCGCGACCGGCAATCGCCGCTGCTGCTGTTCGACGCCGCCGATCCGGCCAACCTGGGATGGTTTTCACGCTGCCAATTCTACGTGGAAGGGCGCACGGGGTCGGTGATGCAAACCCCCATTTCGCTGGCCAATAAGCACGATCGCGGCGGGAAGGTGCAGCGCCACAGCGTGCGCATCTCCATCGCCAAGGAATTGCCCGCCAGTTTCCGGCTGCCCGGAAAACAGCCGCTCACCGAGCAGGTTTTCTATCACCTGCTGTTCAATTTCCTCAATGCTCTCACGCAAACCGGCGTGGCGTTGTGCGGCGGTGGGGTGGTGCAGGCGCTCGCCGGACGCACCGAAAGCGTCGGCATCCGCCAATAGCGCCCCCATTCCGCGCGCCGCATCCGCTAGAATAGTTCCATTACCAGAAAGTAGAGCGCTCCGTTGCCGCCCAAGCCCACCAGTGTAACTGCCATCTACCCCGGGTCGTTCGATCCGATCACTAATGGGCATCTCGACCTGGTACAACGCGGCGCACGGATGTTCGATACTCTGATCGTTGCGATTTTGCGCAACGATTCCAAGCTTCCGCTCTTCTCCGTCGAAGAGCGCATGGACATGCTGCGCGAAGTGGTGCACCCTTACGCCAACGTACAGGTGGACAGCTTCGACGGCCTGCTGGTGGATTACGCCGCCGCGCGTTCCGCCACGGTTTTATTGCGCGGCATCCGGGCGATTTCGGATTACGAGTACGAGTTGCAGATGGCATTGATGAATCGCAGGCTGCGCCCGGATATCGAAACCGTGTTCATGATGGCGAATGAAGCTTATTCCTTCATCAGCTCCCGCCTGGTGAAAGAGGTCTACCGGCTCGGCGGGAATATTACCGGCCTGGTGCCGCCTTCGGTTGAAGCCAGGATGCGCGACCGGATGCAGCCAGAATAAATAAGAAAGGTTCCCTAGACCGATGCAGGCAGTCACCAACCCAATCGCGGAACGCATCTCTTCCATCAGCGTGTCGTCCACTATGAAGGTTTCGGCCGACGCTGAGAAGCTTCGCGCGCAAGGCGAAGACGTGGTGGATTTCGGAGCCGGCGAGCCCGATTTTCCCACGCCCGACAACATCAAACAGGCGGCCATTCGCGCCCTGGATCAAAACTTCACCAAGTACACCGCGGCGGGCGGAACACTGGAATTGAAGAAGGCCATTTGCGAACGGCACGCCCAGGATTTCGGAACTTCGTACGCGCCCGCCGAGTGCATCGTCACGGTGGGCGGCAAGCATGTGATTTTCAACCTCACTCAGGCGCTGGTGAATCCCGGCGATGAAGTCGTGATTCCGGTGCCGTATTGGGTGACTTACAAGGACGTGGTGAATTACGCCGGCGGCAAGTGCGTTTTCGTCGATACCGAGGAGAGCGAAGGCTTCGCCGTGACGGCTGCGATGATCGAGCCGCACTTGACCGCGCGCACTCGCATGGTGATCGTCAATTCGCCCTCGAACCCGAGCGGCGGGATTGTCGACCGCGAGGAGTTCGAGAAGATCTACCGGCTCACCTCCGACCGCGGCATCTATTTGATGACCGACGAATGCTATTGCAAGTTTCTCTACGATAGCGAGCCGTTTTCCATCGCATCGCTGCCCGGTTCGAAGGAGACGGTGCTGGTGGCCGGATCGCTTTCGAAGACTTATGCCATGACCGGTTGGCGCATCGGCTTCGGGCTGGTGCCGGCGGCGATCGTCACCGCCATGACCAAGCTGCAGAGCCACTCCACCTCGAACCCGACGTCATTTTGCCAGAAAGGGGCGGTAGAAGCCTTGCGCGGGCCGCAGGAATCGGTATCGGCGATGCTGGCGGAGTATCGCAAGCGCCGCGATTTCGTGGTCGAGCGGCTGCGCGCCATTCCGGGAGTGAGTTGCGCCGAGCCGCGCGGAGCTTTCTACGCGTATCCGAACCTGGGCGTGGTGATCGGCAAGAACGGAATTGCCAACACCACGCAGTTGGCCGAGCGGCTGCTGGCGGAGCAGCGCCTGGCGGTGGTCCCCGGAGAGGCTTTCGGCACCGACCATCACGTGCGCATCTCGTACGCCGCGTCGATGAAGGATCTGGAGCGCGGTTTGGATCGGCTGCATCTGTTCGTGGTGAAGAACTCGTAGCGATGGGTAGACCTATTCGCCTCGAGCCTTCCCTCCGGGAGAAGGTCTGGGGCAGGACGCACCTGGGGCCGTGGCTTCCGGATTCCGGCGAGAAAATCGGCGAGGCGTGGTATCTAACCGATCGCGAATTGCCGTTGCTGGTGAAGCTGATTTTCACGTCGGAGCGGCTCTCGGTACAGGTGCATCCCGACGACGGCGAAGATGGCCCGCGGGGCAAGACGGAGATGTGGCACGTTCTGGCGGCCGATCGGGGAGCGGCAATCGCGCTCGGGTTCCGCCAGCCTCTGACGCGCGAGCGGCTGCGCGAGGCGGCGCTTTCGGGCGAGATCGAACAGTTGATCAACTGGATTCCGGTGAAGGCCGGCGACACCTTTTTCACGCCGGCCCACACGGTGCACGCTCTCGGCGCGGGTCTCGTGCTGTGCGAGATTCAGCAGAATTCGGACGTCACGTATCGCCTGTGGGACTACGGCCGTCCGCGCCCGCTCCACGTAGAACAAGCCGTGCCGATTTCCGACCTTACGGTCCACCCCGGCGCCGTTCGGCCCACCGCGATCGGCAAGGGCCACGAGGCGCTGGTGCGGTCGAAATTCTTCGTGACGGAGATGGTACGGATCGAGTCCACTGAGGAATTCGTGCCGCCGGCGGAAACATGCCAGCTCTGGATTTGCATCGCGGGCGCGGGCGCGATCGGCGGTGAGCCGGTGCGCGCCGGCGAGGTGTGGCTGCTGCCCGAGACGGGCGAACAGCCGGTAGTTACCGGGGATGGCGTAAGCTTTTTACGAACGTACGTACCCTAATAGCTGCAAACCGCTCCCCTACTTACGGTCGCGGCTTGGAAACGCAGTGTGGCCGACACTGAGCTTTCCACTGGGCCCGTCCTGCCGAGATGGGTCTCGGCGCTGCAGACAGGAGTGTCTGCGCCACATCGTCTATCGTAAGCTTCTTACTAATTTACGTGCGGGGATTGCTGCCGCGAGGAGCAGCATCACGAGCATCGGGGCGGAACTGATGGCCAGCATCAGCGGTGCGAGAAAGACCAACAGAAACACGGCCAGCGCGAACGGCACGTCGCCGTCGTCGTGAAACGCCTTTTCGTCCGAGGCGGTTCGCCAGCGGCGCAGCAGGAAGGCGCCTGTCCCCACGGCGAGGAGTGCGCATCCGGCCAAACCGCATTCCGCGGCCAACTTGGCGTGGCCCGTTTGGTTCAAACAGACCACCAACAGAAATACGAAGATGAGGCCGAAGAGGAATCCCACTCCTTTGAAGCCCATGGACACGATTGTACTATTCGGCCCGGAGAGCGGCGGTGGGATCCATCCTCGCGATCCGCCCGGTCGCCGTCCAGACAGCCAGGGCCGCTGCGCAAGCAAGGGTCGCGGCAGCGGCGACGCACGTCCAGGTTCCAGTCGCTTCCGCGCCCGCGATGAGATGCTGTAAGTACCGTCCCAACAGGGCCGCCCCGGCAATTCCGGCAGCCACGCCGCATCCCATCGGCAGCATACTCTGCCGCAGCAACATGCCGCGCACCCCGCCCGCCGAAGCTCCCACCGCGATGCGTACGCCGATCTCATGCGTTCGCTGCGCAATGGAGTACGAGGCTGCTCCGTAGATCCCCACCACCGCCAATAAGAGCGCGAACATGCCGAAGAAGAGCACCGCCGTGGTATAAAAACGCGGCGTTGCCAACATATCGCTCAAACGCTCGTCGAGCGTTTTCACGTCGTACACCGGAACCTGACGGTCCACCTGCTGTACCGCGTCGCGGCACAAGGCCAGGTAAGGTGCTGCCGCTCCGTACACGCGCGCCACAAATGTCACGAATCCCGGAGCGGACTGCTCGATGGGCAAGAACATCTGGGCGGCCGGCGCGTCGCCCGGTCCGCGAAGCAATGCCGATTGCACCACGCCGACGATCGTGTACTTGTGCTGCGGGCCAAATCGTATGCTGACTTGCTTACCGGCAAGGTGGGGCCCGATGCCCAGACGGTCGGCGAATTCCCGGTTCACGATGGCGACGCGTTCGGAACCCGGCCCGTCGCTGGCATCAAAATCGCGGCCTTCCAGCATTGCCGTGCCTATGGTGCGAAAGTAATCCGGGGAAGCGTAGTCGAACAGCGCGGGGGAAACTACATGGGCGGCATCCAGTTCGATGGCGGCGCCCATGTACGAGTAATAGTCCGTCAGAGGCAGATAGCCCACCGCTGCCGCCGACTCCACGCCGGGAACAGTCCGCAAGCGAGCCAGCGCCTCGTCGTAGTACTGTGCCGTTCGCTTTTCGGAATCCCACCGTGTTCCGGACAGGGAGACGTTCAGCGTGACCGCGCCGCCGGTGTGAAATCCCAGGTTCGTGCCGAGAAGCCGGAGGAAACTGCGGCCCATGGTGAACGTCCCAGCGATCAGCACCAGCGTGAGCGCCCCCTGCATTGCCAGGAGAACTGCCCGCATTCGGCCGGTGCCCGATTGACCGGCATCCCGGCTGCGCAGCGCGTCGGGCGCCGATTGCGAGCGGCCCATCAGCCAGGCCGGCAGCACGCCGAAACCGATGCCGGTGAGCGCGGCAAGAGCGGCGGCAAACGCCACCACCCGCCAATCCAGCACGGAGTATTCCTGGAAGGCCAATTGCGCCGGCTGGGCCGCTGCCGCGACACGCGAGGCCCACCGCGCCACCGCCAATCCGGCGCCCGCGGCCACCAGGGTCAGCAGCGTGCTCTCGGTCATTAACTGCTGCACCAGGCGCGCCCTGCTCGCGCCTAGAGCGTTGCGGATGATGAGTTCCGGGCGCCGCTCCGCGGCCCGCGCCAGCAGCAGGTGCGCCACGTTGGCGCAAGCGATCAGCAGCACAAAAGCCACCAGCCCCATCAGCACGAAAGACGCTTGGCGGATGGAGCCGGCAAGCCGGTCCTGCAGCGGAACTAACTCGGGCGGCTGCGTGCCCATCATGGGCGAGTGTTTGCGCTCGGCCTGGAACATCGCATTGGCGCGGGCAACCGCCAAGCCGTTCCTCAGACGTCCGATGGTCTGGGCATAGAATACTCCCGATTTCGGCAGGTGCTCATAGTCGAACAGGGTCGGAGTCCACACCGCCGTCTTGCCGGGGAAATCGAGCGTGGCCGAGGCCACTCCGATTACGGTGGCAGGCGCGCCGTTCAGGTAAATGGTGGCGCCGAGTACGCGGGGATCGCCCCCGAAGAACTGCTGCCAGAAAGCGTGTCCGATGACCGCTACGCCGTCGCGGCCGGGTAAGTCCTCGTCGGGCGCGAAGGTGCGGCCAAAAGCCGGCTGACATCCCAGCAAGGCGAAGAAATTCGCGGATACCTCGGCGATCTCCACGCGCTCGGCCTGATTCGTTAGACCCAGGTTGACTTGCGTGGGGAAGTAGCCGGCGACATCGTTCAGATAGGCGCCGGAAGCGGGCCAGCGCATGAATTCCGAGCGCCCCTGGAGCGGCGAAACCGGCGGGTTCAGTATCTGCACCAATCGTCCCGGCTGCCGGAAGGGCAGGGAGCGAATCAGCAGAGCATTGACCACGCTGAAGACGCCGGTAGTGGCGCCGATGGCCAGCGTCAGCGCGCTGAGCGCGAGGATGGTGGAGAGCGTCCGCTTTCGATAGACGCGCGCGGCGTAGCGCAGGTCCTGGCCGATCTCGCGGAGCAACTCGGCGGGGATGGTAACGGCCAGGTCCGCGAGCGAGCGTAGCCAGAGCCATGCCCTCCCGGCGGCGGTTTCCGCGTCGCGGTATTCGTCGGCGAATTGGCGTTCGAGCGGCGCTCCGAATTCCTCCCGGAAGCGGGCGGGGTACAGTTTCAGCAGCAGACGATAGAGACGCTCCATATATCCTCAGGCCAGCTCGGGAAGTCCGAGACTGTCTTCCGCCAGGCGCACGAGCTGTTGCAGGCGCACGGCTTCAGCTTCCGCTACGCGGCGTCCCAGCGGGGTGATGCGATAGTAGCGGCGGCGCTCGTCGTCGAGGTGGAGATCGGGCCGTTCTTCCGACTCCTCGATGAGGCCCTGATCGAGCATACGGCTGATGGTGCCGTAGAGGGCGCCGGCGGCCAGGTTGAGTTTGCCGCCCGTGCGGCGGAGAATCTCGCGCTTGAGGGCATACCCGTGGCGCTCGCCTTCGCTCAGCGCCAGGAGCATGTGAAAGGCGGGCAGAGGGAGGGGAAGAAAGCTCTGCACGGATTCTTCTTTGATTCTTGCCATACTAGATCAATATATGACATAGTAAGGCAAAATATCAAGGGTCGTCCGCCGGCGCCGTCTTCAGACGACGAACTGAACTCCGGTCAGGCCCAGGTGGCGATCAGTCGACCAGCACGAAGTAATCCGCCGCTCCGCGATCACGACTAGCCCATGTGCGTCGGCAAGCGTAAGTTTTCGATCCGCGAACTTCCTAACGAGCCTCGCCGATTTGGCCATGGAATCGGCATCGAACGGCTGTATCGCGAGGACCGCCAGGGCCTCGATGAAGCTGAGGAATTGCACGGCGCGGGCTGGATCGTACCGCCGGAGGAACCAGCCGTGGCCTTCGGCGATTCGCGAGAGCGGAGGTCGCCAGGCGCGGCGGATCGGAAAAGAGCCTTTTGAAGAGGGCGTGGTAGCTATCGGAGCGGTCCAGAAAGGCAATCAGCGCGGAGGTGTCGACATAACATTCAGTCTTTTGAGCCATACACGATGTCGTCAATGGTCTGGCTCGACCGGCTGTTCCCGGATTCGACGAAACCGGCATATCGCATCCAGGGCGCATCCGCTCGCGCGGGCAGCACCTCTCGAATCGCGCGGCGAACGTACTCCGCGACGGATATGCCCGCGGCCTTGGCTTCGCGCTTTACGATGGTGTACTCATGCCGGTCCAGGCTAATTTGGGCAATAATTTACTTGACTAACCGCCGCAAACCCATTATTCTAAAATCATGGAAGCCGCTTACGAACCCAAAACTTTGCAGGACGCAATCATCTACTTCTCTGACGAAGAGAATTGTCTTCGATATCTCGCGCGCAAGCGCTGGCCGAACGGCGTCACCTGCCCTACCTGCGGCTCCGCGTCCGTTATCTTTCTTGCAAACCAGAAGCGCTGGAAGTGCCGCGAAAAGCACGACCGGCCCCAGTTTAGCGTGAAGGTCGGAACCGTGATGGAAGACTCCCCAATCGCCCTTGGAAAGTGGTTGATGGCGATGTGGCAGATTGTGAACTGCAAGAATGGCATCAGCTCCTACGAAGTTCACCGCGCTATTGGGATTACCCAGAAGTCGGCTTGGTTCCTGGATCATCGGATTCGGTTCGCTCTCGGCATGACTCCTGGCAATAAGATGTCCGGCCAGATCGAGGCCGACGAAACCTTCATTGGCGGGAAAGCTCGCAATATGCACCCCTACAGGCGGGCTGCGAAGATCACCGGCACTGGTGGCAAGGACAAGACCGCCGTCATGGGGATTTTGGAGCGCGGCCCAAAGACCACCGGCAGCAAGGTTCGTGTGAAGGTTGTAGACAACACCAAAAAGAAAACTCTTCAGTCTGAGGTCAGAGAACATGTTCTGGCAGGTTCCGCACTGTTCACTGATTCGCTGAATTCCTATAACGGCCTCACTGAGTTCCAGCACGAAGTTGTAGATCACGCCGTGGAATACGTGCGCGGCGAAGTCCATACCAACGGGCTGGAGAATTTCTGGTCTTTGGTGAAGCGTCGCCTGAACGGAACCTACATCAGCGTGGAGCCATTTCACTTGTTCCGCTACCTTGACGAGCAGGCCTTTCGCTACAACAACCGCAGGATGGACGATACAGACCGCTTCGATATGGTAGTCCGCCAGATTGTCGGCAAGCGGTTGACATGGGATCAACTCACGGGGAAGCAGACAGACGAGCGACCGAACCTTAACTAAAAGGGAATCGCAACGCCAGAAGCGTGGTAAACCGAAAGATGACTCCTAGGCCCTATTCTTCCTGCTACGTTTAGCGTGTAGCTGTTTTGCAAGATCAGTCAGACGCTCGCCCCCCCAAAATGGCTGACTGAAGAACCTCAATCGTTGCTCCTGGTCCTCCCGGTTGAACTCCTCGAACAGTTCCCGAAAGTCGTATTGTAGCCCAGTGAATCGTGAAGCGGCTTCACACC
>Ga0326728_10016835_pt1 | contig 14806 bp, 9 predicted proteins | sample MB3enrmetagenome_FD_207602 | JGI IMG/M metagenome (GOLD analysis project Ga0326728, IMG submission 207602) | Lab enriched peat soil microbial communities from McLean, Ithaca, NY, United States - MB31MN | ecosystem: Environmental > Terrestrial > Soil > Wetlands > Peat | place: USA: New York...
CCGACAAGAAACGCGAGCACGAGTCCGTGGCAGGGGCGGCGTTGGCCGAGAAGGACTATGCCAAGGCGTTCTTTCACACGGCCAAGGCCGCCGATTTTGGCCTCCGGCTCGCCGAGCAAAGCGAGGGTCTCATCGCGCGGCGTTACGTCGAGGATGCCTTCGAGCTCATCGAAATCGCCGGCAGGCTCAAGGCCAAGGCCCAGACCCAGGACCGGCAATCGGTGGACAAGGTCCTCAAGGAGACGTCCGGCGGGGCAGCGGAGGATGCCGCCGCCGCAGGCTGGGTTTTGCAGGAGAAACCGACGGCAAAACTGGCCGACGTGGCGGGCCTGGATGAGGTCAAGGAGACCCTCAGGGAGAAGGTCCTTCTGCCGTTCCAAAGGCCCGAGGTCTTCCAGCGGTTCAAGGCCAAGTCAGGCGCCGGGGTGCTGATGTACGGTCCGCCTGGCAACGGCAAGACCTTCATCGCCAAGGCCATTGCCGGCGAACTGGACGCCGCGTTCTTCCCCGTCAACGCCTCCCAGATCAAAGACAAGTACGTGGGCGAGAGCGAAAAGAACATGCAACGGCTCTTCGACGAAGCTCGCAAACACGAGCGCGCCGTCATTTTCATTGACGAAGCCGAGCACCTGCTCTCCAGGCGCGGCAACCGCAAGATCGGCGTGGTGACCCAGTTCCTGATGCTGGCTGACGGCCTGGTGGAAAACAAGAACTGCCTGTTGCTCCTGGCGGCCACCAACAAGCCCTGGAGCCTGGACGAAGCCGTCGAGCGGCCCGGCCGCCTCGGCACGCACATCTACGTAGGACCGCCCGACGCCAAGGCCCGCGAAGCCATCCTCGCCTACAATATGCGCGGGGCGCCCGTGGGCAGCGACGTGGTCTTCGCCGGCATTGCGGCGCGCACCGAGGGCTACAGCGGTGCGGACCTGGCGGAAACCTGCGATGCGGCCAAGATGCTCGCCATCAAACGCCAATTGAACAGCGGCAGCGCCGAGCAAGTCACCGCCGCGGATTTCGCCGCCGCCCTCGAGCGGGTCAAACCCTCGGTCACCGAGGCGCACGTCAGGCAGTACGTGGAATGGCAAACATCGGGGCAAAGGCCGCCGGACGCGGCTGGGGAGGAGGATTGAGGCGTGGAGCGCGGGCAAAGTCGCCACGCCCCAGCGCACGACCCTATAAAAACAGAGACAGGTTATGAAACAAGCGGCATTGCTGGTCGGAATCAATCGCTACGAGGATGACTCCATCGTCAACCTGGCTTACGCCGAACAGGACGCCCTCGAGCTTTACGCCTTCCTGAAGCGGACGGCCCTTTACGATGAAGTCCACCACGTGCCGGCCTCCGAGGCCAACGAAGACCGAATCCTGGATGCCGCCGCCCGCCTGACCAAACATCTGAGACCAGGGGACCTTTTCCTGTTCTACTTCGCCGGCCACGGCGTCCAACATCACGGACGGCACCTGCTGTTGTGCCCGCAGGTGCGGTTCCACCGGCTCGAGTTCGGCCATCACACGGTTCCGGTGGATTTGCTCAAGAGGGAGACGGGCCGGCCGGGGGTGTCGCGCGTGTTTGTCCTGGACGCCTGCCGCGGAAACCTGCTCGCGGGTCGTGAAGGCCCGGCGCAGGGGTTCCGGGGCGTGCGCGGCCTGCGCGATATTGTCTCCTCGTCCCCGCCCCAGGAAGGCCCGCTGTCGATTCTTTGTTCCTGCGACGAGGGGCGGCAAGCCCAGGAATTGCCGCACCTCGAGCAAGGGCTGTTCAGCCGCGCCTTGCTCGAGGAGTTCGAGAGCGCGGCTCGAGGGGGCGGAGAACTGAGATTGGACGACCGCCTCGAACAGGCCCTGTGCGAGCGAATGTCCCGTTTGGCCCGCGACCACGATCTGCCCCTGCTGGACCAGCGGCCGTGGATACAACGCAGCGGAGAGGCGCCAGCCCTCCTTTGCGGCCGGCACAAGGACCTGCCGGCTCCGGACCTTTTGCCTGCGCAAGCTGGAATTCCCAGCCCGCCCCCCGCGCTGCCGGGCCGGCCGGAAAAGCCGCCGGAAATTCGTAAGCCCGACGAGGGCCGTTTGGCCGAGTCGCAGAGCGCGCCGGCCGTGCAAGCGACAATCAATACAGAGACTCCTCGCGTCGTCTCCGACAAAGAGGGGCTGCCGGGCCGGCCACCTGCTCAGGAGGCGACCAAGGGCCCTGGCGTTGAATCGAGGCCCGCGGCGAGAAACCCGGTCATCGCCGGTGAAGGTCCCCAACCCAGCCCCCGGATTGGCGCCGGGCCCGCGCGGGACAATGCGAAGGCGGAGCCCGCCCGGCTTGCACGGCTGACGGTTCGCAGCGAAAGGCGGTGGCTTGAAGAGGAAGCGGTCTATTCGGTGTTGGTGGACGGCGTCGAAGCCGGCCGCATCGGCAACGGCGCAGTGAGCTCTTTCTCCCTTAGTCCGGGCCGTCACACGCTGGCGGTGGGCTATTCCCGCTATTCGCGGGCGTGGCGAAGGTATCTTTCCCGCAAGACGCTCGACGTATCGGCGGCCCCGATCGATCTGGATTTGGGCCCGGGCATCGAGCAGGTGGTCGATTGCGACGTAAACGAGTTGTCCTGGCTTTTGGCCGTCCCCGGCCTGCACGTGATATTGATGCTCCTGATCGAGTTCACCCCCTGCCGCTGGCTGCAACTTCGCCGGACCGCCACGTGCCTCCCCGTGCCCGCGCAGCCGGCGGCGGAAGTTCCTCCTCCCCTGCCGGCACACCACGGTTCGGCCCCATACGACCGGCCGCCTGTGCCACCCGCGCCGCCTCGTCCCCTGCCGCCAAACCAGGCGCCAGCCCCGCCTGCCCTCGCGCTCAAGGCACATCGCGCCGGCACGATCCTTGCCTTGGGCATTCTCGGCTTTTTTACCTTCGGTTTGGCTGGCATCAGTGCTTGGGTCGAAGGCACCAAGGACCTCCAGGAGATGAGGGCCAGGACCATGGACCCGAGTGGATGGCGCTTGACGGCAAAAGGCCGGAATCTGGGCATCCTGGCCACCATCCTGTGGGCGGTCATAATACTGCACAAGCTCGGGATGCACCGATTTCGATTCTGAATTCCGTAAGATTGCGCACTCAACCGAACAGCGACTCAGATTATGGCGCCTGAACTCCCGGATTCAAAAGGCGGCTCCCGTCCCTTTGTCGAACCATGCGCTCCAGAGGCCATCGGCGGGCCGGCCACTGGCAGCCCAAGGCTGCTGCCGCGCCAGGAAAGCCAGTGGACTGAGCCGGGCTTTCTTCGGGTTCTCCGGCAGGAGGGACGCGACCGCGAAGGACGGCTTCTGGCGGCAGGCACGGCTGTCCTTGGGCACCCTTCCGAGCCGGAGGTTTTTTGCGAGGACACTCCCGCCAGGCGCAAGGAGTTCCTGGACCTGGATTGCGCCTGGTCGGAACCCGCGCGGCAGGGAATCTGGTTCCCGAAACCGGCGGCCCTGCCCGCCGAGTTGAACGCGCGCTTTGACGAGTTGCGTTCCTTCAAGCGCACATACCTGGCGGCGATTGAGGAGAACCTGGCCTCTTCGCGCGGGCGCCCGTTCCCGTTCGTCCGTGTGCCGAAGTGGTTTCACGCCCTGCCTTATGAATGGGAACCGAAAGTCAAGCGCGTCGAGCCCTGCGCCGGCCTGACGGATGGGTTCTTTGAGATTGCCAGGAAGCAGTCTGGCGCGCGCCCCGACCTCAATTGGCCGGCAGAGTGGGTGGCGCAGTTCAAGGAGTTGAATGCGGTCAAGGTCTATTGCTTATCCGGCTTTGCCTCGAAGGCGCATGTAGTGGCGGCCTTTGTGACCAGGTTCCATTTCCAGCGCCAGGGCATGCCCGAGGCGCTCCCGCTTGATCAAGCCTGGTTTGCCGCCCTCGAAGACGCCTACAATCGATGGATGGCGGCACAGGCCAATGGCCGGCCGAACTTCACGTTTTTTGCGATCGGCATGGGCGGCGCCCCGGCCGGACCTATGGAGAATGTGACAGCCGGCGGCCACTGGGCAGTGCTGGCTTGGCCTGGGCCGGATGGAAGATGGACCAGCCCGGAGCTGGAGAAATTCCCACGCCGCCTCTCGTTGCGGGATTTTCTGGAACGTCTGCTCCCGGAGACTCAAGAACAGCGCCTCTGCCGGGTCAAGGAGTGCGTGGACGGGTTGCTCATCGAGGGGGGGAACGTCACAGTGGAGCGCGTGAAACGGGAAACCGGTTACCGCCGCTCTGCGGTGCGCGACGCCTTCTTCCAGCTCCAGAAGGGCGCTTGCGACCTCTATCGCCTTTGGAGGAAGGACGACGAATTGGCCATCCGCAAGGCGGCCAAGGGCGAGCCCGTGAGAATCGCATCGGCCTCCTTCGGCAGGAGATTCCTGCGCCGCCACTTCCTCGGCATAATCGGCGTCGCAGTAGGCTCCGCCCTGGGCCTGCTTGCGGGCTGGCTGGCAACGCAACTGGGTCTGACCGGCTACGTCGGTTTTATGCTCGGCCTGCTGATCGCATACGCGGGGAGTTGCGCCCAAAACGAGATGAACCGCCGCGCCGATATGCAGAAAGAGTGGGGATGAGTCCTGAACCGTCACCAAGCACGATTTTCCCCCGAACTGACTGGGAGGCCCTGGGCCGGCCGATCGAGGGGGATGCGGCGCCTCTGGACCGCCTTATCCGCCTTTATTGGCGGCCTTTGAAGGTCTTCCTGGCTTCGACTTTTCCGGGCCTTAAGGAGGACCAGGCGGACCTGTTTCTGCAGGATTTTGCCGAGGACAAGCTGCTCAAGGCGGGCTGGCTCCAGCGGGCCGACCGGCAGCGCGGACGATTTCGCGAGTTCCTCAAGACGAGTTTGCGCAACTTCGTCCTGGACCGCCTGAGCCGGGCGGACGTGAAGAACGCGCCGGTTTCGCTGGAAGCGATTGAAGAGCAATTGCCCCAGCCCGAGGCCGGAGCGGAGGAGTTCGACCTGGAGTGGGCGCGCGTGGTGCTCGCCCAGACCTTGCGGCGGATGGAGGACGATTGCCGGGACCCGGCCGGGAACCAGCCCCGGCGCAGCCATATCTGGGAGCTATTCCGCTTGCGCCTCCTGGAGCCGCTCTTCCACGATGCGGCCCAGACGCCTTACGAGCGGTTGATCGCCCGGTTCGGGCTGAAGTCGCCACTCGAGGCCTCGAATATGCTGCTGAGCGCCAAACGGATTTTCAAAGCGCACCTGCTCCAGGTCATCCGTGAATACACCGAACAGGATGACGCCGCGGCGGAGGAAATCCGCCGCCTGGAGGAGTTCCTGGCCCGGTTGGCGAAGCACAGTTGAATTGGCGCCCGTTGGTTAGTGTGCTGTTCGCGGACACCACGCTAGCGCGGCTTTGCGCAGTTCTTCAACGAAGACGGCGAGCGGCTTGTCCTCCGCCCGATTGGCGGGACGGCCGACGGCGATGCACAGCGGTTCAGGCGCGGCGGAGAGCGTTTTGAGCCGCACGTGCCTTGGCAGGAGACGCGCCGTTCGTGTGGCGACGATGGCTACTCCCAGCCCCGACTCCACGGCGGCCATCAGGCTGTCCACGCCGTCATATTCGCCCGCGATTCCTGGCCGCTGCCGGTGCTCACGCAGCCACCCGGAGATGATGTCCCAATACTCCGGGTAATCGCGCCGGCAAAAGACGAGCAAGGGTTCGCGGGCGACCTCGGCGGGCGTCACCCGCGGCCGCCGGGCGAGCGGATGATTCCGGTTGACAGCAAGCTGCCACGGTGTGCGCACCAGCGGCGTCCATTTCAATCCGCGCGTTTCGCGCTGTTGCCCGACGCCCAGGGCGACATCCAGTGTGTTGTTTTCCAGTCCGGCGAGCATTTCGGCGCTCGACAAGTCGAATAGCTCCACGCGGGCGTTGGGATGGGTCTGGGTAAAGTTCTGCACGCTGGCAGACAACATCCCGGCCGCGAGCGAGGGCGCGTAACCGACGCGCAAGCGCGGCCCGCGACCCGCCAGGCGCACCCGTTCGAGCGCCAACTCGGCGTGCTGGAGCAGCTCGCGGGCTTCGCCGAGCAGTGCTTCACCGGCGGGCGTGAGCCGGATGGAGTGGGCTTGGCGCTCGAGCAGGCACTGGCCGATCTCGTCCTCCAGCGCCTTGATCTGGCGGCTCAAGGCCGGCTGAGTCAGGAAAATCTTCTTCGCGGCGCGGCTGATGTTGCCTTCCTGAGCCACGGCCACGAAGTAACGAAGTTGTCGCAGTTCCATGCCCGGCAGCATAACCGAAAGGCAGTCTCAGGCCAATAACCCGGCGCTGGCCGCCCGCGCGAAACGCGGCTGATTTGTTTTCAACCCGCCAGGAATATGTTGCGCACGGCATCAATGAAGGCGTGGACTATCGCCGGAACGCCAAGGTTGCCGCTGCGCCGCCAGCCCTCCCCCAAAAAGACACCCACCACCACGTGTCCCGCCACCACCCTGAGCAGGAGCGCGATGAACTGTCCGACGCCGGTTGAGCTCAGGAGCGGCAAGTGCCACAGCCCCCACAGCGCCGAGACATAGATGGCAGAGGGCAGGGGACGCGATTCACCCGCGTGGTACACGTGCGAGTCCAAGGCGCCCCGGAAGACCACTTCCTCCAGCACGAAGCAAACCGGCACGTAGAGCGCGAAATCCACGGCGCCGGAGGCCACCCGGCGCCAGGGGACGGCCAACGAACCGTGGAGCATAAAGGCGGCCGTCAGGACGGTAACGCAGCCTACAAACCCAGCGGTCATCAAGCAGTAGCAGAGTGACCGGACAGAGGCTCGGTTGAAATGGCAAAGCGCGAAGCCGGCGCCGAGCGCGCCCACGGCGCAGGCCACATACCACAGGATGACCGGCCAAGCGGCAGACCGAGCTTGGGTCATGAGCTTTGCGCAGGGCAGCGCGGCCCAAACCACCCCAACGAGCAATCCCAGCCAGCCGGGGCGAAAGCCAGTGCTCTCGCGCAGCCACAGGCTGGACAGAGGCTGCCGCCGGACGCCCAACTGGAAGACCACGACCAGCGGCACGCCAACAAGCAGGTAGGCGTCCCCGCCCAGTTTGAAGACCCAGCCGATAGCCATCCACAACCCGACAAAAACGGCTGCATGGCAGGAGCGCAGACCTCGATCTGTGAAATGCACGTTGGCGCAGGGTATCAGGCCGAGCGGGTTCCAGCCAACCTCTTATGCCGCACGGCGTAAGGGCGTCAGTGGCCGGTTAGGCTGCTATCGGGTTGCACGTTGCTTGGGCCTGAGTATGATAGCCGCAATGAAGATTATTGTGGATTGACAGGCGAGGTAAGAGGGCTACGCTGCGATTCACAAATTCACCTGGCCACACTTGCCCGCAGACTTCGGCCTTGGGCGGCAACCAGGTGAGGACTGAAAACACCGAACAGAAAGGCCAGCAAATGAAACCAAAAGAACAATTCGCGTTGGCGCTTCGGATTATTGGCGTCCTGGGTATCGCGTATCTCGTGCGGGCGTTTGCAAGGAATTCTTGCCCGCCGGCCTTCATTCTGGTTCTGCGCGTGGTGAGCGTCCTCGCCGGGGCGTATTTCATTCGCGGAGCGCCCCTGCTGCTGAAGTTCGCCTACCCTGAATCGACGCCGGAACCGCCTGATAAACCGAGCGCCTGACCCGAACCGGCGCGCCGGACCTGGTATGCCCGAATTTGACTCTGCGGCCGCGCTGTCCCGAAGCGGCCCCGAACCTCTGGCCGCGCTCCTGGCTGCGGGCGAGCCTCCAGGCGGACTGTGGCGTCCGGAGGAGATGGCGGCCATTTTCCGGCACCAGATGGCGGCGCCGCTGCTGGCAGACTTGGAGGGCTCGGCTCCGCCGGCTGCGCGGCCCTTGGAGGCCCTGGCGGCGGGGCAGGATGGGCTCCCCCGGAGTTTCGCGGACCTGTTGCGCCACCCGAGCCCGCGCCTCGAGCTGCTGGAACTGGTCAAGGATTTTGCCAAGGCCAACGCCGACCATCCCGAGAACGGTTTGCCCAAGGAGATTGCGGCGGTCCTTTATTACGCCTGCATCGCCGCCGCGCTCCTCCGGCTTAAGGCCCGCATATCGAAGCTCTCGGACGCAGACCTGCGCCGCGGTCTGAGCTGGGCCGCCGAACAACCCTGGCTGGATGAAGAGACCAAACAATTGCTGGCCCGCGCCTTGGCCGCAATGACGCCGGCCGCGGCCCGGGATGCTTCGGGCTTATGAGCGAGGATGCGTCCCCACTGCGGCCCCCGGACGCGGCCCTGCCGCTCTCGTCCGTCCAGGGACCGATTGGGGAACTCATCGCGCAACGGATGCTCTCGGCCCCGTCGCGGCCGGGGGTGCTGGCGATGCTGGACCGGTTCGAGATTCTGCGCGAGCTGGGCCGCGGCGGCATGGGCGTCGTGTTGTTGGGGCGGGACCCGGGCACGGGCCGGGAGGTCGCAATCAAGCTGGTCCGATCCGATTTGGTGAGCGACCCGCGCGCGATGCAGCGGTTCGTGAAGGAGGCCGGGCATTTGAAACGGTTGCGTCACCCGAACGTGGTGCCCGTGCTCGAGATTGCCGACCGCCCGCGCGGCCCCTATTTCGTCATGCCCTATTTTGAAAAGGGGAGCCTGGCCGGCCGGCTCAAACCCGGACAACCCCTCGAACGGGAAAGCATCTTGGAACTGGCCTTGCCGGTGGCCGAGGGGCTCAATTTCGCGCACCGCCGCGGCATCATCCACCGCGACCTCAAGCCGGCCAACCTGCTCCTAACACCGGACGGTGGGGTTTGCCTGGCCGATTTCGGCCTGGCGCGGAGCCTCTTTAACGACACGCTGGTCGAGGTGGAAAGCCGGTCGTGGGAGGGAACGGCCCCTTATATGTCGCCGGCAGTCGCCGCCGGGGAGGCCGAAGACACGCGGTGCGACATTTATGCCTTCGGGGCCTTGCTTTACGAAGTGCTGACCGGGCGCCCGCCTTACCAAGGCGAACGCACCAAGGAAATCCTCGACCAAATCCGCGCCGGCCCGCCCAAGCCAATCGCCAGCCTGAATCCCAAGGCCGATCGGGGCCTGGCCGCCATCGCCAGCGGCGCCCTGGCCCGCGAGTTGCGCGATCGTTATGCCCAGATGCAGGATATCCTGGCCGACTTACACCGGGTCGAGCAGGGGCGGCCGCCACTGGGGCCGCACGGGGCTGGGCGAACGGGGCGCCCCATGCTGCTCCGGGTCCGGCGACTTGCTCGAGTCCTCTGGGTTCCCGCCTGCCTGGCAGGGGCGGCGGCGCTGGGTTGGATGCTCTGGCGAGCGCCGGGGCCCACCCGCCACTTGGTCCCCGCAACTCGGCCCCCGCCCCAAGGGAGGCCGGAAAACCCGCCCCCGGACCACGCCCCGGGTGGCGCGCCGTCTGCGCCGTCCGTCCCGCAGCCTATGCCGGCCTTCCAAACGCCTTGGGGCATCGCGGCGGACCGGGAGGGCAACGTGTTCGTGACGGACAAAGACCAGGGCGTGATCTGGAAGATCACGCCCAAGGGGGTGGTGACAAATCTGGCCGGATTGGAGGGCAATGCCGGCGTCGGCGGCGGCTTTGGCATTGGCGCCCCGTTTACCCTGCCGCGTGGAATCGCCGTGGACCAAGCTGGCGACCTGTATGTAGCCGAGGCGCACCGCCTGCGAGAGGTAACGCCCTTGGGCGCTGCCAGCCTCTTCCCGCCACGGCCACGCAGCGGCGGCCCCGGCGGCGAAACCTCTTTCGATTTGCCTTCCGGGGTGGCGGTGGACCGGGAGGGCAGTGTTTTTGTGGCCGAGCGGTACACGATTCAAAAGATTGCGCCTGACGGCGCGGTTAGCACCCTGGCGGGAATTGAAGGCCAAGCCGGGCGACAGGACGGCAGGGGCGCCGAGGCGCGGTTTAGCGACATGGAAAAGGGGCTCGCCCTCGACCTCGAGGGCAACCTGTATGTGGGCGACATGCTCAATCACGCGATCAGAAAGCTCACGCCGGCGGGCAAGGTCACCACTCTGGCCGGGCCCGGCCAGACCGTGTCCAGCCTGTCCGGGAGCGTCGATGGTCTTGGTTCGAGGGCTCGCTTTCTCAAACCGTGCGGCCTGGCGGTGAACAGCGCCGGCATTGTGTATGTGGCTGACAGCGGCAACCACACGATCAGAACGATCACGCCGGAGGGCATGGTCGGCACGCTTGCTGGCATGGCCGGAAAGGCCGGTCATGTCGACGGCCCGCTCACCAACGCGCTGTTTCACACCCCAATGGGCCTGGCCCTGGACGACGCGGGCAACATCTACGTCGCCGACACCGGCAACGGTCTCGTGCGAAAAATCACGGGCGGACGGGTGTCCTCGCTGGGCCGTTCGGCCGAGCCGCTGCCCTCGGCGCCGGGCGTTCCGGTGGCCTTGCCCGAGACGGCGCGACGCTGCGTGAGCCTGGCACGGGCCGGGGTGGGCGAGAAGGTGATCCTGGCCTTGGTTCGTCAAGACCACAACGCTCCTTACCACCTGAATGATGACCAAATCATCTACCTGGAAGACCAAGGCGTTTCCGAGAATGTCATCCTGGCCTTGATCAAATAAAGAAACCCTCTTCCGTGGATTCCGCAAACGCCGTGGTTGTCAAAAAAACCCTTGGGCGGGGGTCACGGTCTCTGTTCCAAGGTCCGCGCGGTTCTGACCGGGTCAGGGCGAAGTACCCTCCGCCGGCAGCGGCGGCCCGGTTTGGATGCCCGGGCGTCGTTGAACCGAGCCGTCGACCAGGAGGACGTTCTTGCAGAGGGGGCAGACGACCAGGACCGCCTCCGGGTTGGTATCGTTGACGTCCGGTCCGGTGTGCAGGAGGTAGGTCACGTTGGCGGGTTGGAGATTCCGGAAATCGGAAGCGGGCGACCTGCCCTTGGAAGAGTCGTTGGGGCAGATCAGGATTCGAGGGGTGGACAATTCATTGGCCATGACCCTGAAATGGAGGGCGGCATTGCGGTCATAGCCATCGGCGCGCCGGGCGCACAATTCGAGTGTGCCGCCGGAGTTGGTGCTGACGTTGAACGGGAACTGATCATTGTGGTCGAGCGCCCAGGTCTTGAAGGCAATGCCGATCTCCTTCAGATGATCGGCGCAGTCAGGAGATGGGGCCTGCTCCTGTTGCCATTCCGGGGCGGCGGTCCCCTCAGTCGGGTGAGGTCCCGGCAAAAACTGATATGTCGGCAGGGACATCGCGGCCATGGCCGGAGCCGTCGACCTGGCGATTTGCATGCCGTTGATGTGAGTGTACCCCGAAAGACCAGGATGGGCGATGATCGTGACTGGCGCCCCGCCGCCGGCCACGGCCACCCTCCGATAAACCACATACTGGGCTCCCTCGACCCAATGGGTTACGTTCTTGCCAGGGGCATCCTGTTGGAGGCCGCGGCGGCCCGGGGCTGGCTCGGCCCAATGGGTCAAGCTCCAGTCCGAATTGGTGGCCGTGGAGCGCAACCCGTAACCGTTTTCGCCGACCCGAAGCTCGAAGAGCGTGTTCGCATTGTCGGCCCCTCCATGGCCATAGAGGTAAAAGTCATATTGGCCGCCAGGCAAATTCGTCACTGTCACCGTGACATCCCCAAGGTCCTGCGCATAGCAATAAGTGCCATACATCACGTCCACCCCCGGGTAATTGAAATACCAGTTTCCGGCGCCATTTCGGACCGTCATCCCAATCGCGGTGGGTGTCCCGTCGGCCGCTTTCAGATTGCCCAAGCCGGCAAACGCCTGATAAGGCTTGGTGAAGCCGTTCCAGTAATCATTGGCGCTCAGGCCGGTCGCGGCGAAGCCGACTTCGATCGGGTTGGTGGCGGCGAAGTTGACGTTCACCAGGGTCGGCTGCAAGGCCGCCGTTGCGGGCAGCCCATGCTTTCCCAAGCTGCCGGCGGCATAGGCCGCCCGAATCTCGGCGGCCGAAAGCCCCCGGTTGTAAAGGCCCACTTCATCCATCTGGCCGGCATACCGAGACCCGGTCCCGAGGCGCTTTGCCGTGAAATGGGTGGCGCCCGAGGCGCCGTATATTCCGTTCATCCCTGGGAAACGGCCAGGCTGAACATTCACCTGGCGCGTGAACGTGATGATGTCCCCTGCGACCACGCCCGAGAAAGACACCGTGCGCCCGCCATCCGGACTGTCGCACTTGAAGGAGACCTTGTTTCCCTCGATGGCGCCATCGTAGATCGCGGTGGCCCCGGTCAACGTCGTTATCATCGCGCCACTGGAGCCTCCTTGGCTCACCGTGCCCGTCACTTTGGCGCCCTCCGCCTTCAAGGTGAAGGTCCAGGGGGCAAACGCAACCTCCTCAGCCTTCCACGTGCCTGTGACGCTACCCTGAGCCGGGAGATGAGGCGCCGGCAAAAGGTTCGGCGGCGGCATAATGGTCGTGGGGTTGGCGGCGTACTTGCGGGACAGTCTGAGCAGCGGGGCCTGGTCGGCAAACTCGCGCAGGATGCGGGCGTATTGTGAGCGGGCCTCCTCCATCCTGCCCAGCCGGCGGTAACACTCGGCCATACGGAAGATAGCGTTAGCCGCCAATGGCCGCTGGGCGTCAAACTGGCTAACGAGCGATTGGTAGGACTGAATAGCGGCGTTCAGGTCGAGATTGAGGTCCTCCTCGAGGATGCCCGTTAGCACCGCGGCCGATTCCAAGGGCTGGACCGCGGGGGCCGACGGCACACGGGCCTCAACAGACTGCTCCATCGTGCTCGCCGCCCGCGGGGCCAGGAGGGAATAGAGCGTCGACGGCACACGGGCCTCAAAAGACTGCTCCATCGTGGGGCCCGTTGTCCAGTGCCCGACGGGCGTTGCCGGCAACGGCGGCGGCGTCGTGGTCCAGGACGGAGCCCCATAAGGCCCGGGCAAAACTGTGTCGGCCGTCATTACGAAATTGCTGAGCCTTATCCCAACTGCCTGCCGCCCAAAATCCGAACTGGCTGTCCAGGAGTGAACGAACACCTGAAAATCGTTGGTGAACACTGGATCGCCTGTCCGCGACCCCACCAGCACCCACGTCCCGCCGGTCAGATAATAGCCCAGCAGCTCCCCTCCCTTGCGCACAAGCCGCAACGTCCCCTGCCGGTCGTCCGTTGGAATGTTCGCATAGGGCCCTCCGCCGAAGGTGTGCCACTCTTGCGTTGAAGGCCCCTGCCCCTGCCGAATCATGCAGATCGATGGCCAGAGAACCAATCCCAGCCGGACCCCGCTCGAGGCCGGCCAGGTCGTCAGCGTGTAGTCGATGTCCAGCGTGAAATCCCCCCGCAGGGCGAAGGTCGAGAAATAACCGGCACAGATGTCGCCCTTTGCGTCCGGCTGCGCCTCGGCGGCATAATCCGCTTCAAACCCGTTGCCCGCCGGCGTCAATTGCACGCCGGAGCCGAGCATGCAACGGACCCAGGTCGACGTGTCGGCAAAATTGGAGTTCTGAGGGGAACCTCCCGGGTCGGCGGCGGAGGAGGCGCATACGGCCGCCAGCGCCAGCAGGCCGCCGAGAAATGCCAGGGAACGAAACGGACCTTTTTGTTTCATACTCAATGTGTTTTGGAGGGTTGATTCGTCATATCGTTTGGCATCCTGCCCCATCCGCGCGCGCCGGTTGTTACGGTTCTGTAACTTCCGCCGGCAATTCCAGCCGGTAGCCCACGCCGTGGACGGTGGTAATCCAGCGGGGCTGTTCGGGATTGTCCTCGAGCTTGTGGCGCAGCCCCACAATGTGCTTGTCCACCGTGCGCGTCGTCGGGAAGGCTGTGTAGCCCCAGACCACGTCCAGGAACTGGTCCCGCGAGACGACCTCGCCGGGGCGCTCGAGCAACAGGCGGAGCATCGCAAATTCCTTGGGGGTCAGCTCGAGCGGTTTGCCGGCGCGCCAGGCGCACTGCCCGGCGAAGTCGATCTTCACCGCGCCGAAGGCGACAGTGGTGAGGGTTCGGGTTTGGCGCTGGGCGCGCCGCCAGAGCGCCCGGACCCGGGCCAGCAGTTCCTCCCGGCTGAACGGCTTCACCAGGTAATCATCGGCGCCGGCATCCAGGCCGGTAACGCGGTCCTCCACGCTGGCCTTGGCAGTGAGGAACAGGACCGGCGCCGTGTTGCCCAACCGGCGCAATTCGGCGCACACGGCAAAGCCGTCCAGCTTGGGCATCATGATGTCGAGGACGATGAGGTCCGGCTTTTCCTGGAGCGCCTTTTCCAGCGCACTCAACCCGTCGGCGGCCAGCAGGACCCGGTAGCCGCGGCGCTCCAGGCAATCGCGGAGGACCGTCCGCATGGGCAGTTCGTCTTCCACCACCAGAATGCGGGGGAGGGGATTCATGGGGCCGGCCTCGGGACGGCGAAGGGCAGTTCGAGGGTGAAGCGGCTGCCTTGGCCAACGGCGCTGCGCACGGTCACCTTGCCGCCATGGGCCTCGGTGACGTATTTCACGATCGCCAGCCCCAATCCGATTCCCTGGGTCGAGCGCCGCAATTCGGAGCCGCAGCGATAGAACCGATCAAAAATCCGCTCGTGCTCCTCCGGCGGGATGCCCTCGCCCGCATCCTCGACCCAGAGGCGCAGGGTTGCCGGCGCCGGCTCGACCGGCGCAGGTTGCAGGGGGCAAGCCGGGCCAAACTCGACTCCGATGGTGACGTCGGCGTTGGGGGGCGAGTGTTTGATGGCATTATCGATGAGATTGACCAGCGCCTGCCGGAGCGCCCGGCCATCCAACTGAGCCGGCCGGCATTGTCCTTGAAACGTTGCCGTCAGGGTGACGCCCCGTTCCGCCGCGCAGGGCTGCATTAGGTTCACGGCCGCCTCGACCAGCGGCTCCAGGTCGGTCGGCTCGAAGCTGTATTGT
>Ga0326728_10016836_pt1 | contig 14805 bp, 9 predicted proteins | sample MB3enrmetagenome_FD_207602 | JGI IMG/M metagenome (GOLD analysis project Ga0326728, IMG submission 207602) | Lab enriched peat soil microbial communities from McLean, Ithaca, NY, United States - MB31MN | ecosystem: Environmental > Terrestrial > Soil > Wetlands > Peat | place: USA: New York...
TTTGCTCTCGATTCATTGAACTCTCTCCCCCAACTGTGCCTTCCACTCCAATCCCCAATCCCTAATCCCCAATCCCTTATTTCTCTCCCGCCAGGATGACTTCGACCGTCTTCTCGTCCGACTGGGACATGGTGCCCTCGAACTTCTCGTCCGGCTTCAGTCCGTCCATGAGCTTTTGCAGGTCGGCCAGGTCTTGCACTTTCTGTCCCTTGATCGTCAGGTGGCGGACGATATTCTTGCGGTGGACTTTCAGCGCGATCTTGTCGCCGGGGTGGTGCTGGGCCACGAGATCGGCGAGCTGTTTCCAGGAGTCCAGCGGGCGGTTGTCGAAGCTGAGGATGCGGTCGCCGGGGCGCAGGCCGGCCTTTTCGGCGGGCGAGCCGGGCTGCACGAGGCCGAGGACCACCTGGTCGCCGAGGGCCTGGCGGGGATCGACGGCGGCCCCCAACAGGGCGCCGGCGACGTGCTGGACGCCCTTGCTCGCCTTGAGCCCCTCCAGCGCGGCCGCGAGCTTGTCGCTGCGGCCGGCCATGGCGACCCCGGAGTTGGGGGCGGCCAGCCAGGCGTGCAGCTCGTTGCCCGAGAGCAGGCGGCCCAGCACGGGCCGCGGGCTGATCGGAGCGCCGGCGATGCCCAGCCACTGGCCGCTTTCGGAGATGATCGGCCCGCCGGAGTTGCCGTAGTTCACGGCCGCGTCGATTTGGAAGTGCTGCCCGCGGTTGCGGCTGGCCGCGCTGACGATGCCTGGGTTGAGCGTGTACGGCGGCGTCCCGCCGCCCAGGTAGCCCAGCACGCCGACGCGCATGCCGAGGCGGGGCTCGGCCTTCTTCTGCGGATCGAGGAACTTGGGCGTCTTGGCTTCGATCTTCAGCAAGGCCACGCCCAGCGGCTGGTGCTTGGCCAGCAGCTTGGCCTCGTGCCGGCTGCCGTCCGGCAGAACGGCCCACATCCGCACGATGGGATTCTTGTCCTCGACCAGGTCTTGCGCAGCGTTGCGGACCACGTCGACCAGGTTGCCGGCCAGCTCGATCTTCCGCGGCGTGCCGGTCTTCTTATCCTTGAAAATCGTGTCCTCCTCGACGTTGAACTCGCTGGTCAAGAGGTGGCCGTCGGGGGAGACGGCCACGGCGGTCAACGGGGCGGCAGGCCGGCGGAGCATCTGGTTGGCCTCGAAGATCCGCGAGGCCGTCAGGAAGGTGTTGTGGATCGTGGATTGCTCGACCAGGGGCTTCTTGCCCCAGTCGCTGATCTTGTCGCGATACTGCGGCCAAGGGACGCGGCGCACCGTCTCGGGCGGAAACTTCCGCTCGATCACCAGTCCCACCAGGCAGGCCGACAACTCGGCGGCCTGCTGCGCCAGGGCGGTAAAGCGGCCCGGAACGGGCTGGGCCGGTGGCGCGTCGCGCAGCTTCACCTCGCCCGAACGGAGCTTCTGGAGCTGGGCCAGGAGTTCGGGCATCGGCACGCCCAGCCCTTGCCAGCGGAGCGGCGAGATATTCAGACTGACGATGCCGCAGAGCTGCCCCTGCGCATCGACGATGGGCCCGCCGTCGGAGCCGGGGTTGATGGCCGCCGAGGTCTCGATGGCCGACCCGGCATACACGCTCTCGCCGCCCTGGTTCTCCACGCGGTACAGGCCGCTCACCAGCCCGGCGCTGACCAGGGCCCGGCCGTTGATGCTCATCGCGTTGTGGGCGTTGCTGAAGGTGTAGGCCGGCTGGCCGACGGCGGGGAGCTTGCGGGCGGGCGCGAAGCACTCCAGTCCCGCGGCCTCGACCTTGATCAGCGTCGCCTCGAGGTCCTCGCGGACCTCGACGATCTTGGCCTCGCGGACCACGCCCCCGTCGAAGACGGCCTTGATTTTCGTGGCCCCCGCCGGCACGACCGTGGTGGAGGTCAGGATGTACCCGTCGGGGCTGAGCACCGCGCCCGTGCCCATGTAGGTATCGTACTGGTCCTTCACCGAAGAGAGGCCGACGGTGGCCCGCATGCAGTGCTCGATGAGGCGCTCGGCCGGATCGGCGGGGGGCGCCGGAGCCCCGGCAAGTCCGCTGCCGGCCGCCGCCAACAGCACGCCGAACGTGGTCGAAATGAGAAACAATCGCCGGGCTGGCACGAAACCATGCGCTGGTCGCATCACTGGCAGTTCCCCCGTTACTTGGCAGGGCGGTTCGAGCAAGGCGAGCGTGTACGGCGGGTCGCGCCGGCGAGAGCCACCGGCAACGGCGGCCTCGCTTGCGCGTCGGGCTTCTATCTCATGTGGGATTTTCGCCCGGAAGCAGTATAATTCAAGCCGTATCGCTTGGCAAGTCGCGGGGTATCAGGCGGAATCCGTGCGCCGCATAGACCCCCGTGAGGCAGCCCAAAAGTGCGCCGCCGACCACGTCGCCGACGAAGTGAAAGTTCAGGCCCACCAGGGCCACACACAACCCTGCGCCGGCCGCCGCCCAGAGCCATCGCCAGCGGGGATAGGCGATCCACAGCACGGAAATCACGGCGAAGGTCATCGCGGCGTGGCCGGACGGAAAGGCCCCGACCCCCGGGAGTGCCCCGAAGGGGCGAAAATCGTACGCCCCGCTGCCCACCAGGGAGATGCGCCCGTAGGCCCAGGTGTCGGGCCAGGGACGGCCGAACGCCCATTTCAGGACACACTTCAGAAGCGTGGCCGCCACCAGGCTCACCGAAATGGCCAGCAGCGCGGCCTGCAATCGGCCGCCCGACTTTCCGAGCCGCCAGAGCACGACCAGGACGATCGCCGCCGCAGCGGCGTCCCGCAGCCAATCGGACACGACGGCCGGCCATCGCAGGCTCTCCCGCGGAAGCAGCGGGTGCGCATGCACCCAGAGTGCCACCGGGCGGTCGACGAAGTAGTAGCAGGCCACTATCGCGACGGTACCCAGCGCCAACGCGACAAGCGTCCCCAGCGCGAGCGATTTCACCCTCTCGCCTCCTCTCCCGTTAGCTTGATTATAACCGGCGGAGGGTGGTTGGGGGAGGTTCGCCGCCAGAGCGGAGTTGCTCCGCCCGGGCGAGATCGCAACGGGCCCCGGCGGCGGCCAGAAGCTCGCAGGCGCGGGCCAAGCGGGCCTGCCGCTGCGGGTGTTGCGGGGGGAGGTGGCGGGCGATTTCGAGCTGGGCCAGCCCTTCCTCGTAGGGCATGTGCAAGCGGGTCGCGGCGCGAATCGCCGCCTTCCAGGCCCGCATCGCCGCTTTCGGCTTGCGCACCAACCAAGCCGCCCGGCCTTTGGTCAGCCGGGCGACGGGCAGGCCGACGGGCAAGATGCGCGCGAAGCGGGCCAAGGCGCGGCACGCCTCGCGAGCCCGGCCGGCAAGCGGCAACGCGCTTGCAAGGCCCGCGTCCCCGGGCCACTTCGCCTCCCACAACCCCAGGTAGGTGGCGGCCACGCCGTGGCAGCCGGCCAGCATGTAATAGGCGGTCGGCGAACGGATCTCGCGGATCAGGCGCCTGCCGCTCTCCGCGGCTTGCCAAGCGGCCGGAAAATCCTCGCGGCGGAGATGGGCCACGCCCAACCAGCCGTACGAGCCGAGCACGGAAATCTTGTCGATGTTCTCCGTAAACAGCTCGACGGCCGATTGCAGGAACGCCATGGCCTGCTGGAGCTCCTCCGGCCCGCCGGTCCGCAGCAGCCCCTCGGCCTGGCCGTTCAGTCCCCAGGCCTGCTGCAGGCGGTCGCCGCGGCTGCGGGCCATGGCGTAGGCCTCGGCCCACCACTGCAAACCGCGCTGGAACTCGCCGGCGGAGTAGGCGGCTTGGGCCAACATGGCCATGCACTCGCCCCAATGCTGCCAGTCGCCGAGCTGCCGGTAGATTTCGATGGCGTTTGGCAGCACGGCCTGGGCCTCGGCGGCCTCGCCCATGCCAATCGCCGAAATGCCGGCCGCGCCCCAGACCCAGGCGGTGGCCACCGGGTCGCCGATGAGTTGGGCGGTGGCCAGGGCGTCGCGGCCGTAAGCGCGGGCCAGGCCGTGCAGCCGCAGCAGCCGGGCGGTGAATGAATTGCTGGCGTAGGCCCGGGCAAGTTCCGCGGAAGGCCCCGCCCGCTCGCTCAAGCGGAGCGTGGCAAACAGCGCGTGCAGCAGCCGCGGCGCTTCGCCGGAGAGGTAGTAGATCTCGGCGAGCCGCTCGTAGGCGCGGGCGGCCTCGAGGTTGGCCTTGGTCTTCAGGCTAAGCGGCCGGGCCAGCGCGGGCCAGCGGCGGCCCACCACTCGCCGCCAGACCTGCACCGCGGCGTGGCCCAGGAAATAGATTTGCCGCCGCAGCCACGTGTCGGGCGGCGGCCGCTCCAGCAAGCGGATGGCCTGCTCGAGGCGCCCGCGACTCTCCGGGAGCCGTCCCAGGCCCAGGTAGGCTTCGCCTAATTGCCTCTGCCAGCATGCCCGGCGGAAGTCGCTGTTCGGCAGGCCGGCCTCCTCGTCCAAGCGGAGGGCCTCGGCGAAGAAGCCGGCCGCTTCGCTGTAGGCCCCGCCGTGCAGCGCCGTCTCGCCGGCCTTTTCCAGGTAGTCCAGCGCCTTGGCCGGCTCGCCCGCGTGCCGCCAGTGATGGGCCAAGAAAGGGTAGTGCTGGGCAAGGCTGCCGGCATAGGACTGCTCGTACCACTGGGCGATGGCGCGGTGCAACTGCTGCCGCTGCTGGAAGGGCAAGAGCTCGTAAGCCACCTGCTGCATGATGACGTGGCGGAACAAGTAGCTGGCCTCGGGCTCCGGCGATTCCAGGCCGATCAGCTCGGCTTGTTCGGCGGCGCCGAGGTGTTCGCGGAGCCGGCCCTTTTCGCCTTCCAAGGGGTAGTTGTCGTGCAGGGCGCGAAAGCGGAAGTGATGCCCGATCACGCTGGCCACCTTGACGGCCAGTTGTTGCGGGGTGCCCAGGCGGTCGATGCGGCTGGCAATGACGCCGTGCAAGGTATCGGGGAATCCGAATTGGCCCCAGTCGGGCAAGCGCGCCGCCAGGCGGCATTGCCCTTGCTCGACGGAGATCAGCCCGCCCTCGCGCATCGCGTACGCCAGTTCTTCGACGAACAGCGGGTTCCCCTCGGCCTTCTCCTCGACGAGCTTGGCCAGCGTTTCAGGCACGCTGGCCACGTCCAGCGCGCGGGCCAACAACCCGGCCGTATCCTCCAGCGAGAGCCGATCCAGCCGCAGGTGTACGGTCCGCGGACCGCCGAGCAACTGCGTGTATTCGGCGGGGCTGGTCTGGGTGAACGGCCGCGTGGCCAAGAGCACCAGCAGCGAAGGGATCTGGCGGCTGGCCAGCGAGGCCAAGGCCCAGGAGGCGGAATCCTGCCAATGGGCATCCTCGAGGACCACCAACGTCGGCCCGCGGGCGGCCGCCATCCGCAACAGCCCCAAGAGCAGGCTCCGCGTGTTGTCGCCCCGCACCTGGCCGGTCATGGCCGCCGTGATCGGGCTGTCCGTCAGGCCGCAGGGCACGAGGGTTTCCAACAGCGGGGCCAGCCGCAGCAACTCGGGGTCGCCGGCCAGTTGCTCCAGGATGTGCCGGCGGCGATCCGCGGGGGCCTCCCCGGCGGCCTCCACAGAGAGCAATTCCTGAAACACGGGCCGCCAGGCGTAGTACAGGGTCGAGGCTTCCACCGAGTCGCCCGCCCCGACCAGGCAGGTGATTCCGGCGGCGCGGGCCCGCTGGAGCGTAGCGGCCACCAGCCGCGACTTGCCGATGCCGGCTTCGCCTTCCACGATCACCACGGCGGTCTCGGCCCCCGCCGCCAGGGCCTGGAGCTGAGCGGCGATGAGGTCTTGCTCCTGCCGGCGGCCGACCAGTTCGCTCTTGGAAGCCGGCGCCGGGCGGCGACCGTCGGTGGGACGGAAGACGGCCACCGCCTGCGCGCGGCCCTTGATCAGGATGTCCGTGAAGCGCTCGAACTCGATTCGCCCGCGGACCATGTGGAATGTGGCTTCGTCGCAGAGGATGTCGCCCAGGGCGGCCTGCATGAGCCGCGCGGCCACGTTCACGGCGTCGCCCAGCAAGGTGTATTCGCGGCGGTGCGGGCCGCCGATCGAGCCGCAGAACACCCGCCCCGTGGAAACGCCGATCGAGCTGCGGAGCCCCGCTTGGGCAAGCTGCCGCTGGACGGCCAGGGCGGCCTGGACGGCCCGCTTGGCGTCGTCCTCGTGCGCCAGCGGCGGCAGGCCCATCGCGGCCAGCAGCGAGGTGCCCTTGTCGTCGACGTTCAACTTGTTGATACTCCCCTCGAAGCGGTCGATCTCCTGCTGCAAGGACTGCATGATCTGCTGGGCGCGGTCCAGGGGCGTGGCGTGATTCAGCTCGGGCAGATTGATGAACAGCACGCTGGCCACGCGGAGCTCCCCGAGCCACTCCTCCTGGCCGGCGGCCAGTCGCGAGGTCACCGCGGCGGGAACGTAGCAGCCCAGGGCCTCGGCCATGGCGGCGCCGGCTTCCGGCAGGAAGCTATCCGGCACACCGACCGTGCGAGCATGGCGCCCGGTGCCGGCTACGCTCCCCGGCTCAGTGACGGCAGGCACCGGCGCATCATGGGCGGCCTCGATCAACACGGAGCCCATCGGCAGTTGCCGGCCGGTGAACTGGGCGTTGATCTGCGACCAGGCCCGCAGCGACGCCACAACTTGCCCCGCCGCGGCGTGATCCAGGGCCGCGAAGGCCTGCACGAAGGCCGGCCCGGAAACCAGGAACTCCCACCGCCCGCCGACGCCCCCGATGTGCATGATTGCGAACGGCCCCGACCCGATGCCGATCTTCAGCGAAAGCGGCATGCCCTCGCGGCCGCGGTAGTCGTGCAGCCGGGATTGCATGGCCAGCGCGCAGGCGGCGGCGCGGGCGCCCAGTGCCGCGCCGGCGGCTTCCGAATCGCCGTACCAGGCGGCCAACAGGGCGTCGCCGGCGAAGCGGACCACGTCGCCCCCGTGGCCCGAAATCAACTCGATCGCCTGCGAAAAGAAGTCGTTCAGGATGCCGTTGAGCAACTCCGCCCCGATCGCCCCGCGCTTGGCCAGGGCTTCGGTCATGGCAGTGAAGCCGGAAATGTCGGCAATCAGCACCGCCCCGCTGAACTTCTCCGCCAGCGGCTCGCGCGGCGGCCGCGGATCGCGGGCCAAGCGCCGGGCGATCACGCCGGGCACATACTTGGCCAGCGTGGCGAGCGACTCGTCGTGCTCAATGGCAGTCTGCGGCATCTTGCCCCCGTTGCCAAGCCAAGTTCAGACGCATACTCGAAATCTGCGGAATTGTATGCAGGCCGTCCGGCCGGGGCCAGTGTCCAGCCCGCCGGGAGTTTTGTGCCGTTGAAAATCAGTGGAAGGCGGAGGTATAATCGTTGGGCGGGGAGGAGATATATGATTTATCGCGGTGTGGTTACAAATGGCGTGGTGGTTCTTGAGGGGGGAATTCAGCTTCCAGAGGGAACCGCCGTTGCCGTGCAAACCGTGGAAACGGGGAGCAGCGCCGCCGCTGACGACTCGATCTACCGGATTTGGCAGCTTGCCGTGCCCACGGGCCTCCCGGACCTTGCGTTGAACGTGGACCACTATCTCTAGCGCTCGGGTCGTACGCGTCTGCAGCGGACCAGAGCTTGGGGATGGTCGATTGCGCCACCTTCCTCGTCATGCAGGAGCAAGAACTCTCTGACGCCATGACGGCCGACCATCACTTCAAACGAGCCGGCTTCCACCGCTTGCTGCGGAAACCTGCTTCATAATCCACTTGCCGCGTGAACCACTCCGGCACGGCCAGGGTCGTCGTGGCGCCGTCCACGGCCACTTCGATCTGGCCGGGCCGCAAGGTGCGGTAGGATGCCGCCGGCGGTGTGGTTTCCCGGCCGTCCACCGCGGTGAGCACGTGCAGAAAAACGGTGCGGGGAGAGTTCTGCGCGGAATCGATCTGGACGACATTCTGTCCGTACTTCAAGTGATAGGCGTTGCCGGGGGCAGGTGTCAGCCAGTGCCCGGTGGTGGAAAAGGCCTCGGCCTTGCCGGCGGAGTGCAGCAGCAGGGTGTATTCGCGCGGGGCCAGCGTGCGGCAGAACAAGCGGCCTTCGGCCCCCTTGGCCTGCAGCGCCGGGTCGGCCCAGGGCTTGGCCGGCGGCCGATTGACGATCGTCACCAGCCGGTCGCCGATCTGCGGCACGGTCGCGCTGTGAAGCTGCCACTGGCACCAAATGTCGGGCCGGGCCGTCTCGACGATGTCCAGCACCACCAGGTGCTTCTGGGCCAGCCACACGAACTCGCGGATCCACTGCTTGCACTTCCCCGCGGAGATGGTGCGCGTGAGGTCCGCGCGGCAGCGGGCCTCGCCGGCGGCGACCTGCCAGTCGGTGATGCGGGCCACGTCCAGGCCGGACCGCTCGCGGACGGCCAGCCACTCGGCCCAGGTTTTCACGTCGGTCTTCAATCCGCGGCGGGTGTTCTGATCGCCCCGGTCGCCCGGCACGGCGGGGTCGGTGAACAGGACCACGTTGGTGGAAATGCAATTACGGTGGTACTGGTCGGGCGGCGAGTCGTAGTTGGTGTAATGGCCGCTACGGCCGGCCAGCGGAGCGTACTTGAACACCTGGAACTCGCCCGCCGCGATCCCGCCGTGAACGTCCAGGGGATTGCCCATGCGGAAGAAGACGTGCGTGGCCGTATCGGGCTGGCCGTCGGCGGGCCAACCGCTGCGGAAGAAGCCGTAGCCGCAGCTCTCGCGGCCGAACAGGGCCGCCCGCGGCAGATCCCCGAGCGGCTGCGGCGCCAGGCTCGCGTCGCGGAAGATGGCGTTGCCGGCGTATTCGGAGTGGTACAGTTCCGGGCCGAAGCGGCCCAGCCACCGCTGGGACCATGCCCGGCCGTAGCCGTTCCGCGTCACGTAACTGGCCGCGTCCAGCCCCAGGCAGAACTGGTCGTGCGTGTTCCACATCTCGCGGGATTGGTCGTTGATGTCGGTGAACGCGAAGCCGGGCCGCATCGACCAGAGGTAGAAGCGCACGATCCCTTCCAGCCAGTCGCCCTGGTTGGCGCGGATCCAGGGGTTGGGGTTCTTGCCGGTGGCGGACCACCAGGCGGCACACAGCGAGGGCAGGTCGCGGTAGGTGTAGAAGAAGGTGTAGGTGGCGCCGGTGGCGGCACCGTCCACCGCCTGGTAGGCCTTGAAGTAATCGGGCACGCCCCACGTCCGCAAGAGCGCCAGATAGCTTTCCGCCTTGGGGCTGGCGCCGCTCAGGGCAATGCCGGCCACCGTCATGCCGGCCAGCGCCCCCGGCGTGCGGGAGTAATAGTAGGGCGCCTGGCCGCCCTGGATATGGGCCACCGCGTCGTCGGCCGCCCGCTCGATCTTGGCGATGGTCGCCTTGCGGGTCGGCTCGTCCAACTCGCCGTAGAGCCAGTCGAACTGTGCGGCCAGCTCCATCAGGGACAGGCCGCGGTCGCTCCAACTATGGCCGGCGGAAACGTCCATCCGCTTGAGTCCGGCGACGGCGGCGGCGAGGTCTTCCGGCTTGCCGTCGATCAGCCACAGCACGGCCCGGCCGGTGGGAGTGGCCCGCCACTTCTGGCGAAAGACGGCCAGATCGGGCCGGCCTGCCGCCTGGCGGAGCTTCTTGACAGTGAGCCCCTCGAAATTGTCGCTGCGGAGGAAGACCCGCGGCCGCACGTGCAACACGGGGGCCTCGAAGGGATTGTCTTCGGCCGCCAGGGTCGATGCCGTGGCGGCAATTGCCAGTAGGAGGGCCGCCGTTGCACACATGCGAGTCGCGCTGCTCATGCCGCGTCGCCTTTTGTCAGTTCTCCGCGAAGTAATCGAGGAACACCGCCCGCAACTGCCGGCCGAACTGCTCCCACGCCGCGCCGGACGGAGGCTGCTTCAGCCCGGCAATCCAGTTGCAACTGAATTCCAGGATGCAGGCGTCGATGCCGTAGCGCTCCAGCAGGCCCTCGCCGATGGTTCCCGGGTTGCGCCACTTCGGGCCGGAGCTGCCCTCGGTGAACCAGGTGTGCTTCCGCAGCAACTGCTCGAACAACCGCATGCGGTCCAGGTGCCGCTGGAGGTTGGGGATCGGGGGGCGCGAAAGGGCCAGGCCACCCCCGTCGTCGTTGTGAAAATCCATGGCGAAGCTCGGGGGCTTGCCCGCGCGGACCATCCCCCGCAGCCAGGTCTCCAGGGCGTAGCTCTCCGGGGCCAAGACGGGGTCCGCCGGCTTTTCCCAGTCGCGGTTCAGGTCACGGCCGAGCATGTTGAAGCGCGTCAGTCCCCGGGCCACCGCGTCCTTGTTGGCCATCGGCATGACGTAGACGCAGTAGCGCTTGAGGCACTTGCGCGAAAGCGCGTCGTCCTCCAGCAGGGCCCGGATCAGGCCTTGCACCACCCAGTTGCCCGCGGCCTCCCACGCATGGGCCCGCGCGCGCAAGAGCACGCGGAAAGGCGCATCCGGGTCGCCGACGCGGACGATCTCCAGGGGGCGGCCTTCGACCGTCTTGCCGATCGGGGTGATTTCCACGAGCGGCCGGCCCCGGATCTCGTCCAGCAGGCGATCGAGGTCCGAAACCCGGTACGGCTCCATCCGCGCCAGGTAGAGCGAGTCGCCCTCCAAATGGACGCGGACGCGGAGGCGGTTGCCCTCGAGGAACTCGGCCGGGACGACCTTCCAGTGCTTGCCGTCCGCGGAGCCGTAGCAGATGCTCGCTTTGCGCACCGCGCCGCCGGGCTTGCCGTTGTAGATGTTGTCGAAGTTGTCCAGCACGAGCGTTACGTCGGAGCCCGGCTTCCCCTGGAGCTGGAAGTGCCAGTGCCCGGCCGCGCGGTTGGAAGAGTTCCGCTCGTAGTCGTAGAGCATGTGGACGTGGAGCACTCCGTCGGGGCCGGCCTCCCACTGCAGCGGCGAGGCGTTTTCAAAACCCCAGCGGATGAACTCCCGCGGCGGCGCCGCGGGCGGCTTCGCCGATGGCTGCTTTGCCGCCGTGGGGCCTTCGGCCGCAAGGCACCACGCGGCCCCAAGAGAAACGAGCAAGACGACGAGAGATCGCGTAACGGTGTTCACGAGTCAGTCTCCGTTTCTAAATAGACTTGCGTGATTTTGGGAATTCAGCCGTGTGCCACTGCTTCGCAGAAGCAGTGTCCCCCGCGGCCTGGCACTGCTTGTTCCAAGCAGTGGCACACGGAAAACCCTCCCAGCATCGCGCAAGGTCATTTAGCATCCGGCTTGACGATTGCCGCGGCTACCAGGGCCAGCCCTCCGGCGATGGCGAAACCCGCCGACGCACCCGCGTACGCAGTCGGGTTCCCCGAAGGCGGAAACGACATATTCGCGAAGATGAGAGCAAGCACGAACAGCACCGCGGCGATAAGCAGAAAAAGCCTTCGCATCATGTGCATCTCCTCGATCGAGGAATTGTGTACGTTTGTGTCCGCAACGGAAACTACTTCGGCAGCCAGGCCAGCCGGCCGCAGCGGAGCGTGAGGTCTTGCATTTGCGGGAGCTTGGCCGTCTCGGGCAGATCGACCTCGAAACCCAACGGGCTCTGGCTGGCCGTCTTCTCGACCACCCGCTCCTCCTTCCATTCCGGCGCATCCTTGTAACGGTAGACGAGGGTGAGCGGATCGGCCTGGAGGGCCTCGGGGTTGGCCACCGTGAGCGTGACGCGGTTTTTGCCGGGCATCAAGTACGGGGCGGCCATGGCATTATGGGCGAAAACGGTCTGCAAATAGAAGTGCTCCAGCGCGGCCTTGCCCTGGATCTTGAACTTCACGTCGTAGGTGTGCCGCCCCTGGTTGGGCCGCACCACGACCTTGTCGAACTCGGCGACGTACTGCCTCCGGCCAGGGTCCTTGGCCGTCAGAACGGGCGTCCAGTGATTGTCCACCGCGACCGACACCTCGACGCTATCGCCCGCCGCCGGGCAGGTGGCCTCCAGCATCGCGGCGGCCGCGGTGACGTAGAACGGGCATTTCACCGGCACGACTAGCTCGCCCTTGGCCAGGGCTTCCCGAAGCGGCGGCTGGCCCAGGTCGGGCGAGTAGCTCATGGTGCCGTTGCAGTAATGGCGGTAGCTGATCGTCTTTCCGCCCATCTTCGGAATGCCGTAGGGCTCCCAGAACTTGAACAATTCGGGCGGGTTGCCCTGGTCGTGCTTGCCGCAGGTGTGCATCGGTCCGGGTTCGTGCCCCACCCGGTACGTGCCGGGCAGCGGCTTCCCCTGCGGCCACCACGAGCGGACGATCTGTTCGCCGGGGCGGAGGCTGTAGTCCTTCACCGACCAGTCGCTCTTCTGCGGCTGGTAGTCGGTAACCTCGGTCTTCTGGGCGAAGGCCATGGGCTCGTCGCCGCAGCAGCACATGCCGGGCACTGCCCGCCCTTCCTTCTCCGCATCCTTGATGAGCGAGGGGTCTTTGTGAAGCTCCTCGAACGAGGCCACGTTGCGGTTCGGGCGGCGGGTGAAGACGTAGAAATTGGTCATGGTGTCGAAGCCGTGCCACTTGCCGCCGTAGAACACTTCGTAGAAGGTGTGGCCCGGGTGCGAGACCACGCGGGCCTTGAGCCCGGCGGCCGTCAAGAGCCCCTTCATGCAGGTCCCCTGCGAGCCGCACAGCGTGTTGCCGATGACGTTGATGCACTTCAGCGGATTGCGGCTCTCGGCGATGTTCTGGTAGTGGTAGACCATTTGCCGGTAGAAATCGTAGAGGGCGATGGCCTTCTGCTCGTCGGTCATGCCGGGCCGGAGCACGCCGGCCAGAATGGTCTCGTAGCTGGAGCAATCCACCGTGCGGTCGCTGGTCACCCAGGGCGATTGGACCTGGGCCGCAACCCCGCCGGCCAACAGTCCGCCGCACAGGGCAACACACCAGGCCGCGTGCCGGCTCCAGGGAGTTTTCATCGTCATGGCTCGGCTCCCTGCCGGGTCTGCAATCCGCGGACGACCACCTCCAGGAACTCGCGGGCGCGGCGGGCCAAAGCGTCCACCCCTTCCGGCGCCTTGGGCGGGGGCAGCAAGGGGGCGGAAATGTTCTCGCAACACAACGGCATGCGCAGCCCCGTAAACGCCACCAGGCTGAGCAGCCGATAGTGGTCGATCTCGCCGAACCCCGGCCCGCAGTCCTGGCTCTTCGGCCAGTTGCGGTGGTCCTTGATACAGAAGCTCCGCACCTCGGCGGCGCACTTCCGCAGGTCGGGGATCGGGTCCAGGTTGAGGTAGTCCAACACGTTGCCGGCGTCGTAGTTGACCATCACGCCCGGGTCGTTCACTTCGCGGATGATCTCGGCGCAGGCCGCGCCGGTGCCGGTCGTGCCGCCGTGCTGCTTGACGACCAGCAACACGCCCAGGTCGCGGGCGATGGGACCGAGCTTCTTGAACCGCTCGATCCAAATCGCCCGATTGCCCCCCGCCGTGTGGCCGAAGGTGAGCACGTGCGGGATGCCGGCGGCCTGCGCCTGCTTGAGCCGCTGGGTCAAGACCGCCAGGGCGCCGGGGTTCTCGGGATAGATGTCGGAGAACATCATCAGCGGCTCCAGGCCGAGGTCGCGGCAGTGCCGGCCCAACTGGCGGGCTTTTTCCGGCGGGGCGTCGGGGGCCATCACCGGCACGTGCTGGCCGGCCGATTCCTGGTGCGTCGTGCCCCAAGCCACGTAGCGGTATCCGGCGGCCTTGATCCCCGCCAGGGCCCGCTCCAGCGGAAACGCGTTGTAGGGCAGCGTCATGCAGGCGATCTGGAACTCGGTCGGCTTGCCCGGCTCGCCGGCCCCGGCCGGCGAGGTGATCCAGTTGGCCACCGCGGCTCCTGCCACAGCCGCCCCGCCCGAGAGCAAGAAACACCGCCGCGTCAGCGAAAGCCGATCCCCCGACTGTTCCTCCGATCCGATAGTCGCCATGTTCAGGACTCCCGAAGGTTGCTGGGGCGGGAAGGCCCCACCGGTGCTTCCAAAGACCGAATGCCGCCGCTATTATCAGCCACGGCGGCACGCCGTGCAACCTCCGCCCAGCCGACTTTAGTTGCTAGTTGACTTCGCGGCACGGGTCGAGTAGGGTGAGAGCCGGCAAGCCAACTCCACGTCCCTCCAGAAAAGGAGCCCCGCTATGCTTTCCCGCTGGACGTTATTCGGCTGTATGCTTCTTGGGCTGCTCGTCCGGCTCGCTGCGGCGGCCGAGCCCGCCGCGCCCGACGTGCCGGTGGCCCCCGACCGGGACATCCGGCTCTCGAACGGCAAGGACCTCGCCGGCTTCCATACCTGGCTGAAGGCCACCGGGCGGGAAGACCCGAAGAAGGTCTATACCGTCACCGACGGCATGATCCACATTTCCGGCGTGGGCCTGGGCTATCTCGCCACCAACCAGGCCTATAAGGACTACGACCTGACCCTGGAATACAAGTGGGGCAAGTACCACGAGAGTGGACCGAGCGTCCGCAACTCCGGCTTGCTGGTACACGCCATCGGACCGGACGGGGGCGCGGGCGGCACCTTCATGACGTGCCTGGAATGCCAGATCGCCCAGGGCTGTGAAGGGGACCTGATCGTCATCCGCGGCAAGGACGCCGCCGGCAAAGTGATCCCCGCCACGATCACCTGCGAGACGGTGATCGCCGCCGACGGCAACACCCGCTGGCAGAAAGGCGGCAAGAAGACGGTCTACTCGGGCAAACAGTTCTGGTGGTCGAAGCACGAGCCGTTCTTCAAGGAGCTATTGGACGCCCGCGGCAAGGACGACGTGGCCAGCCCGCTGGACCAGTGGACCAAGATCGAGTGTATTTGTGTCGGCGACCGGGTGACGATCATAATCAACGGCGTGACGGTGAACGAGTGTTTCCACACCTTTCCGGCGGCGGGGAAG
>Ga0326728_10016837_pt1 | contig 14805 bp, 17 predicted proteins | sample MB3enrmetagenome_FD_207602 | JGI IMG/M metagenome (GOLD analysis project Ga0326728, IMG submission 207602) | Lab enriched peat soil microbial communities from McLean, Ithaca, NY, United States - MB31MN | ecosystem: Environmental > Terrestrial > Soil > Wetlands > Peat | place: USA: New York...
ACAGCGTGCGCCAGCGCACATCGGGCGCACTCGCCGTGGGCACGGGCCTCAGGGCTCCTGCGGCAGGAACAGCCAGAGCAGCAGGTAGATCAGCAGGCCGGCTCCAAAGTACAGGGTCGTCAGGCAGAAGATCGTGCGCCACGCCCAGGAGGGCAGGTCCGTGTGATGGCCGAGGCCTCCGCAGATGCCGCCGAGGAAACGATCATTGCGCGAGCGGCTCAGCTGCTGCAGAAAAGAGCGCGCATCGCTCGCCCTTGGCGCCTGATCGAGCACCTGTCCCTTGGCGCGTACGAATTCCTCTTCGCTGATGACACCCCGGTCCCGCAGCGACTGCAGTCGCTCGAGTTCCTCGGCAATGCTCATGCGCACTCCCGTACCGCGCCCGGCCTGCCCCTATCGAGCGTGCCGACGATTTCTGCCACCGAGGAGAGCCGCTGCGCCGACAGATAGTCCGCAATGCCGGCATTGATGCTCCTGCAGACCAGCGGATCGTAGAAAAGCGCCGTGCCGACGCCTACGGCACTCGCGCCCGCGACGATGAATTCAAGCGCGTCGCGTGCGCTGATGATGCCGCCCTGGCCGATGATCGGCACGCCGTGGGGACCGGCGACTTCGTAGACTTCCCTGACCTTGAGCAGCGCGATGGGTTTGATCGCCGGGCCCGACAGGCCGCCCTGCCCGTTGCCGATCACGGGCCGGCGCCCGTCGAGGTCGATGGCCATGCCGGTCAGCGTATTGATGACGGCGAAGGCATCCGTGCCGGCCTCGATGCAGCGCCGCGCGTTTTCGCGGATATCGGTCTGGTTGGGCGAGAGCTTGGTGATCAGCGGCTTGCGCGTCATGCGCCGGCACGCGGCCACGACCCGGGCCGACATCTCGGGCACGTTGCCAAACTGCACCCCGCCTTCCTTGACGTTGGGGCAGGAGATGTTGATCTCGATGGCATCTATCGGCGAATCGTCGAACCGGCGCGTAACCTCGACGTATTCCTCGATGGTCGAGCCGCACACGTTGGCAATGAAGCGCGTCTCCGTGAAGTCGAGCGTCGGCAGGATCTCGCGTACCACATGATCGACGCCGGGGTTCTGCAGGCCGATGGCATTGAGCATGCCCGAGGGGGTCTCCCAGACGCGGTGCGGCGCATTCCCGAGCCGCGCCGCGCCGGTGGTCCCCTTGAGCACGACGGCGCCTGCGTCGCGGTTGGAGAAGCCCTCGACCCGCGTGTATTCCTCGCCGAAACCGACGCAACCCGATAACAGGATGATGGGTGAGGCGAGCTCGAGGCCGCAGAAGCGCGTCGCGAGCGACGCCGGCGGCCCGGCCAGGGCAGCGGTGCTCATGCCGCGATTATGCGCAGCCGCGCACAGGCTGTCACCGCGGACGCCCCGCGTCAGTAGACTGTCCGCCATGTTCGACGTGATCCTGCATCAGCCGGAGATCCCGCCCAATACCGGCAACGTCATCAGGCTCTGCGCCAATACCGGATGCCGGTTGCATCTGGTCGAGCCGCTCGGCTTCAGTCTTGACCGCCGCTCGGTGCGGCGCGCGGGGCTCGACTACGCGCTGCTGGCCCACGTGCAGACGCATCCGAGCCTCGTCCACTGCCTGACCGCGCTGGGGAATCCACGCGTGCTCTCGATCGAGACCGGTGGCCGCGTGCGCTACGACGACGCGCGCTTCAGGCCCGATGACGCGCTGCTGTTCGGGGCGGAGACGCGCGGGCTGCCACCCGAGGTGCTCGAGGCGGTGCCGCTCGAACACAGGCTCTGCATTCCCATGCGCGAGGGCAACCGGAGCCTCAACCTGGCCAATGCCGTTGCCGTCGTGGTCTACGAGGCCTGGCGGCAACAGGGTTTCAGTCAAACTCGGGCTTGATCGGCCGCGCCATCAGTCCGCGCACGACCTGCCATGCGGGCAGGCGCTCGTACAGCACGCCATGGATGCCCTCGCAGATGGGCATCTGCACGCCGTGGCGCGCGGCCACGCGCCTCAGTGACAGCGCCGCTGGATGACCCTCGACCACCTGGCCGATGTCCCGCAGCGCGGTTTCCACGTTGCCGCCCTGACCGAGCGCCAGCCCGAAGCGCCGGTTGCGGGAGTGATCGTCCGTGCACGTGAGCACGAGATCACCGAGCCCGGCGAGCCCCATGAAGGTCTCGCGCTGCGCACCAAGCGCAACGCCCAGGCGCGTCATCTCGACCAGGCCACGGGTGATCAGCGCGATGCGGGTGTTGGCGCCGAAGCCCAGTCCGTCGCAGAGACCCGCGCCGATGGCCAGCACGTTCTTGACTGCGCCGCCGACCTCGACGCCGGTGATGTCGGTCGAGGTGTAGGCGCGAAAGCTCGCCGAGGAGAGGTCACGGGCCAGTCGATCCGCATACGCCGCCTGGGCCGAGGCAATGGTCATGGCCGTGGGCAGGCCCGCGCCCACTTCGGCAGCGAATGTCGGACCGGACAGCACTGCCACGGGCCGTCCGCTGCCGAGCACCTGGTGCGCGACCTCATTGGGCAGCAGTCCGGTGGCCTGCTCGAAACCCTTGGTCGCCCAGCAGAGCCGGACCGGGTCGGCCAGCAGGGGTTCGAGCTGCACCAGCAACGCGCGAAAGGCATGGCTCGGGACCGCGAGCAGCACGTCGTCCACCCCGTCGATGACCTCTTCGAGGCGCGGGCACACCTGCAGTGTGTCCGGAAAGGCCGCACCGGGCAGGAAGCGCTGATTGACGCGCTCGCGCGCAAGCTGTCCGACGTGCTCCGCATCGCGGCCCCAGAGGCGGGCGGGCCGTCCCGCGCGCGAGCACTGAATCGCCAGCGCGGTGCCCCAGGAGCCCGCGCCCAGCACGGCGATATCTCCCCGGGGCGTGGCGCTGGCGGTCACGCGGCCCGTCAGTTCCGTGTGGGAGACGGGGCGCCGTTATTCTGCGCGCTGGCATACAGCGCGTCGAAGTTGACCGGCGGCAGCAGCAGCTGCGGAAAGCCTCCCTGGCTCACGAGGTGAGAGACGACGGCGCGTGCATAGGGGAACAGCACGCCCGGGCAGACCGTCCCCACGGCGCGCTTGAACTCTTCACTGGCGAGCCCCTGCATCAGGAAAGCTCCCGCCTGCTTGACCTCGACGAGGAACAGCGTCTGTTCGGCCTGCTTGGCGGAAACGGTGACGGTAAGCACGACCTCGCGCACGTCGCCACCGATGGGATTGACCGACGTGTTGAGATCCAGAGAGATCTGCGGATTCCATTCGCCGTTGGCGCGTGGGCCCTGCGGGGCCTCGAAGGAGCAGTCCTTGAGATAGACGCCCTGCAGCACGAGCTGTGCGCTGGCAGCGTTACTGTCAGGGACCGGCGGGATCTGTTCATTGGCCATGTTGGAGCGACCTTGGGTCTGGAGGGTGAATTGGAACCGGGAGCGACGGGACTTGCCGCCGTCAATGCCCGGCGAGCAGCGGATCGAGGCCACCCGCGGCATTGAGCGCCAGCAGATCGTCGCATCCGCCAATGTGGCGATCGCCGATGAAGATCTGCGGCACCGAGGTGCGGCCGCTGCGGCGGATCATCTCTTCGCGCCGCTGCGGCTGCGCCTCGATATCGATCTCCTCGATGCGGGCCTGTTTCGAGCGCAGCAGTTCGCGCGCACGCTGGCAGTAGGGACACCAGCTCTTGAGGTACAGGACGACGGTGGGTTCTGCCATGGAACGGGCCTCAACCGCGCGCGAGCGGGAGGTTTTCCGCTCGCCATGCCGCGAGTCCCCCGCGCAGATTGAACACCTTGGTGAAGCCCTGCTGTACCAGCTGGCGTGCGGCGCCAGCGGCGGTGACGCCCCGATCGCAGTAAACAATGAGCGGACGCTCCTTATATTTACGCAGGGTCTCGGTCGCATTGCCCAGCTGCGCAGGGTCAAAGTGTCGTGCGCCGCTGATGTGTCCTTCGGCGTACGCCTCCGCCTGCCGCAGATCCAGCACCGTGGCACCCTGGTTCATGAGGCGGATGACTTCCTGCGGTGGCAATCCCCCCGAACTCTGCGCGCGCTGCCACGCCTCATAGCCCACTGCGAGTGCGGCCGCGAGGCCGGTCAGTGCTACGAGGAACGGATGGTGCGCAACGTATTCGAGCAGTCGGTCCATGGGGTCTCCGCCGGGAGCCTGACATTATAGCTGCTCGGCCCTGCCGCTTGCCCTACACTCCCGCGGCATGCCCGATGCCGGTCCCACCGCGCGCTGCGCGCCACTGCTCGTGTACAGCGGCCTGCTGCTCGCCTGCATGGCGCTGGCAGCCTCCCCCCAGAAGACCGAGGCGCAGCTGCGCTCCCTGCGGCAGAAAATCGAGAAGATGACGCAGGAGGTCAGCCGGGATGCGCTGCAGCGCGACCGGCTGTCGGCGGATCTGCGCGCGTCGGAACTCTCCGTGGGCGAGGCCCGCGGCGAGCTGTCCCGGTTGAGCCGCGAGTACACTGATCGCAGCGAGCGCCGCAATGCGCTCGGTGCCGAGCGGGTCAGCCAGCAGCGCGCGCTGGTTCAGGAGCGGCAGAGCCTGAGCGGAGAGCTGCGTGCCGCCTACATGATCGGCCCGGCCGAGCCGCTGAAACTGCTGCTCTCGGCGCAGGATCCCCTGCGCAGCGCGCGCCTGTTCGCCTATTACGGCTATCTGGGCCGTGCACGCGCCCGCGAGATCAGTGAAATCCAGCAGCACGTACAGCACGTCAACGGACTGGACTCGGAGCTCGCGCAGCAGCAGAGCGAGCTGGCCGGACTCAGGAGTCAGCAGCAGAGCGAGCTGCAGCATCTCGAGCGCTCACGCAACGAGCGGCAGAAGGTACTGGCGAGCCTGGAGTCGCAGGCGAGAACGCGCGAGCAGAGTCTGCAGAGGCTCAAGATCCAGCAGGCAGACCTGGAACAGCTGCTGTCCCGCCTGAATCATTCGCTCAAGGCGGTACCCCCGCCCGAGACCGCAAGCGCCTTCGGCAGTCTGCGCGGCCGGCTCGAATGGCCGGTGACGGGCCGAGTGACCGCGACCTTCGGTGAACCGCGCGCGAGCGGAGTGCGCTGGGACGGTATCGTGGTCGCCACGGAGCTCGGCGCACCCGTCCATGCCGTCTCGGGGGGACGGGTGGTCTATGCCGACTGGCTGCCGGGTCTCGGACTGCTCGCAATCGTCGATCACGGCGCGGGCTACCTGAGCCTGTACGGACATAATGAGCGCCTCTACAAGGCGACCGGGGAATCCGTCACAGCCGGGGAGGTCATCGCGGCCGCAGGCGACAGCGGAGGTCGTCCGCAGCCGGAGCTTTACTTCGAGATCCGGCGCGAAGGCCGTCCGGTGGATCCCCGGCCCTGGTTCCGGGAGCACCGGCCCGGCGCCGACTGACCCGGCCGCACCGCCGCGCTGTGACAATTAATTGGCGTTGGCTTGGAAATTAGCGACGCCCGTCAAGGCGCACCTGCTCCCGGTAGGCGATTCTGCGCTCCCAAGAGGGTAATTACGACCGCATGAGCAAATCCGTGCCCGAGCGGGCTCCGCCAACGCCCTGGTCATCGCTGGAGCCGTATGCTCAGCTGCTGCGCGCGCTGCTGCCGCGCATGAGCAGCCTGAGCGTGTTCGATTCCCAGGGCAAGATGCGCTGGTCGACGGACGGATCGATGCCGCCCGAAGTGGCCGTGGCCGTCGCCGATGCCCTCAAGGATCCCGCACGCGCTGCGAATGGCGCCGGCGCGCTGCGCATGGCCGGTAGCGATCCTATCTATCTGTTCTGGCTCATGAGCGATGAGCCCTCCTCCGACAACAGCCCGTTCGTCACCGTGGCGATCAGCTTTCGCCAGGGCTCGGAGACCGAGCAACGAACGTTTTCCTTCGTCCATGGACTGGTGAAGCCCGCGATCGAGTGCCTGCGCCGCGAGCTGCTTGCGCGCATGGAGATACTGAACCTGCATACCTCGCTCGTGGAGCAGGACAATGACCTCGAGATGCTGCTGTCGGTCTCGGGCGGCGGGCCGGAGGCCAAACCGGAGAGCGCGACCGATCTGAAGGAGATCGTGGCCAGCGCGACCGAACACCTGAAAGTCGGCCTCGCGGCGCTCATCGTGCCCGAGCGCGGCATCGCGGTGGTGCAGGCCTCGAGCGAAAATCCGATCGATACCGCACTGCTGGCCAAGGCGCATCGCCACCTGTTGTCGATGGCGCAGATGCGCCGCGGCGCATCGATCGTCAACCGCATGGTGCTGCAGGCGGGCGAGAATGAGGTGGCGTACCGGGTACTGGCGTGCCCGATACCGCGCGCCGACGGTCGCTCGGCCGGCGTGCTGGCACTGTTCCGCGCGGACACGGCCCCCGAATTCACGCACCATCACTCGCGCCTCACGGAACTGCTGGCGCGACGCGTAGCGGCAGTCCTTGCGCACAGCTACGACGCACTCACGGGACTGCTGACGCGTCCGGCATTCGAGCAGCGCGTGAAGCGCGCGCTGGAGGAGCGGCCGACCACCGCCTCCGGCCGCGTGCCCGGGACGGCCTGGAGCGCGCTGTTCATCGACATCAACCGCCTGCACGTCGTCAACGAGAATTACGGCATGCCGATGGGCGATCGCGTGATCGCGCAGCTCGGCGAGCTGATCCGCAAGCGCATGCCGCCCGGTGCCAGTGCCGCACGCATCTCGGGCGACCGCTTCGCCATCATGCTGCCGGCAACGCTCGAGGATGCCGCCAAGTTCGCCGAGTCGCTGCGCGCGGGCGCCGAGGATGTCGCCACCGCCATCGGCGACGGCAAGATGCAGGTATCCATCAGCGTGGGTGTCGCGGCGATCGAGGCGCGCACGCGTGAATTCGTGCATGCCTTCGCGGCGGCAGAGACGGCCTGCAAGGCCGCCAACGACCGCGGTCGCAACCGTGTGGAGGTCTACCACGAGGCCGACGAAAGCATCGTCCGGCGCTTCACCGACATCGATCTGATCACCAAGCTGCGCGGTGCCATCACCGAAAACCGCTTCCAGCTCAATGCGCAGCTCATCGCGCCGCTCAACGGCCACGGTGGCGCACCGCACTTCGAGATCCTGCTGCGCATGATCGCCGAGAACGGCGAGATCGTCGGGCCCGATCACTTCATGTCCGCCGCCAATCGCTACCAGCTCATGCCCACCCTGGATCGCTGGGTCATCGGGCGCGCCATCGAGATGCTCAAGCCGCACAGCGAACTGCTGCACGACAGCCCGGTAGTCTTCTCGATCAACTTCTCCGGCCAGTCGCTGCAGGACGCGGAATTCACCGAGTACGTTGCGAGCCTCATCGAGGGCAGCGGCATCCCGCCGTCGGCTCTGTGTTTCGAGCTCACCGAAAGCGCTGCGATCGGCAACCTGGCGCGGGCCGAGGTACTCATGCGGCGCCTGCGCAATCTCGGCTGCAACATCGCGCTCGATGACTTTGGTACCGGACTGAGCTCGCTGGCGTATCTGCGCCAGCTGCCGATCGGCATGCTGAAGATCGACGGCAGCTTCGTGCGGGACGTGCTCAAGGACCCGCGGGCGGAATCGATGGTGCAGGCCATCGCGCAGCTGGCCCGGGCCATGTCGCTGACGACCGTGGCGGAGTACATCGAGACCGACGAGATCCGCACCCGCATCGAAGCCCTCGGGGTGGACTACGGCCAGGGCTTTGCCATCTCCCAGCCCTCCCCGCTCGCCGAGCTGCTGGATGAGCTGCCGCTGTACGTGGCTGCGGCACAGCCGCAGCCGACCTATTCGAAGGGCGGGCACGAGCAGGAGCACGAGACCGAACTGGCTCGGGCCAGCGGCGCGGACTGACGGGCTTGCACGCGTGCGCGCCCCAAGCCTTGCTAAGATGGGGCCCATGTCGAGCCGCGTGCGCCTGATTCTTGCCCTGCTGCTGGGCCTGCTGCTGGGCGTCTCCCTTTCCGTCACGCAACGCGTGCTGGCAGAGCGGGTGCCGGGCACGGCGGTCGCGTCCATGAGCCGCCCCACTCCCAGTGATCGCGCGCTCCCCTGGGGCGATGCGCGCCTGCTCGCGGAAGTGATCCAGCGCGTACGCGAGAACTACGTCGACCCCGTCGATGACCACCGCCTCATGCAGAACGCGATCCGTGGCATGGTCGAGGCGCTCGATGACCACTCGACCTTCCTGACGCCGGACGAGTTCGACGACATGAAGGTGACGACCACGGGCAGCTACGCTGGCATCGGCGTCGAGGTTGCGCCCGGCAAGGACGGGGTCGGCATCGTCAAGCGCATGCCAGGCTCGCCCGCCGAGCGCGCGGGTATCGAAGCCGGCGATGTGATCGTGCGCATCGATAACGTGGCGGTGGATCCGGCCGATCTGGATGCCGCCATCGCGCGCATGCGCGGTCCGGAAGGCAGTGCCATTCACCTGACCGTGCGGCGCACCGGCAGCGCGGCGTTGCTGGACTTCACCGTGCAGCGCGCGCAGGTGCAGCTGCAGAGCGTCGCTGCAGAGATGCTCACGCCCGAGTATGGCTATGTTCGCATCACCAGTTTCACCGACAGCACGGGCGTCGAGCTCGAACATGCGGTAGGCCGGCTCGAACGCAGCGGCGGGGGCCGCCTCAAGGGCTTTGTCATCGACCTGCGCAACAACCCCGGTGGTGTGCTGGACGCAGCGGTGCAGATTGCCGACGATTTCCTCGACAGCGGCGTCATCGTCAGCGCCGAAGGCCGCACGCGCGAGGCTCAGTTCCGCATGGAAGCCCGCCCTGGCGACATCACGCACGGCGCCCCCCTGGTACTGCTCGTCAACGGCGGCTCGGCATCGGCCTCCGAGATCCTGGCTGCCGCGCTGCACGACAATCACCGCGCGACGCTGATCGGGCGCCGTACCTATGGCAAGGGCTCGGTGCAGACCATCATGCCGCTCTCGGAAGGGCAGGCTCTGAAGATCACCACGTCGCGCTATTTCACTCCCTCGGGTGCCTCCATCAATGGAGTCGGCATCGTGCCGGACACCGTACTCGACGGTCCGGAGGAGCCGCCCGCCGACATGGATGCCGTGGACAATCCATCCAATGCGACCCTGCCGCGCCGCGATCCGCAGGTATCGCTCGCGCTGCAGGCCCTTGCGGGCCATCCGGGGCAGCTCGCCCGCGGCGCCGATGCGCCGGCCAGCCAGCCGACCGCCCAGTGATCATCGATCTGTTCCTTCATCTCGACCGCCACCTGGTCGAGCTACTGGCGCAGTACGGGCAATGGATCTACCCGATGCTCTTCGCCGTGATCTTTGCCGAGACCGGCCTCGTCGTGACGCCCTTCCTCCCCGGAGATTCGCTGCTGTTCGGTGTCGGAGCGCTCGCCGCGGTCGGCGGCAGCTCCCTGAGCATCGGCGGGCTGTTCCTGCTGCTGAGCCTCGCGGCGCTGGCCGGAAATACCGTCAACTACGCCGTCGGCCGGGCGCTGGGTCAGCGCGCGCTCAACGGGCACTACCGCTTCATCCGGCAGTCCTACCTGGTACGCACGCAGGACTACTTTCGCCGCTACGGTGGACTCACGGTGCTGCTGTCCCGCTTCATGCCGATCGTCCGCACCTTCGCGCCCTTCGTCGCCGGTATCGGACGCATGCCCTATCACCGATTCCAGGCGTGGAACACCATTGGGGGTGTTGCGTGGGTGGGCGCTTTTCTTCTGGGAGGCTACGTGTTCGGCAATGTGCCCTGGGTGAAATCGCACTTCAGCGTGGTCACACTCATGGTCATTGCCATCTCGCTGCTCCCGATGCTCATCGTGGCGATCCGCGGCCAGCGGGCGCAGCCCGTCGTGGACGGCTGAGCGATGGCGGACGGTACCCGCGGCTATGCTCATCGCGTCGACATCTGTACCGATGCCGAGTCCGTCTGGAGAGCGCTGACCGAGCCTGCAAGACTGGCCGCTTGGTATGCGCCCGAGGCGCGCGTGGATGCGCGCAAGGGCGGCGTCTATCGTGCGCAAATCGGTGAACTGGACCGGGAAGCTCACATCGATGTGTTCCTGCCGCCGCGCCGATTGCGGCTCGTGTTCATGCCGCTGCCGAGGCTGCCCGATGACGGCACCGTGCTGGTCGAGGACTTCCTGCTCGACAGCGATCCCCGATCGGCGCAGCAACAGGGCGTCGCGGCCGTCACGGTGCTGCGACTGATGGGCTCGGGCATTCCGGAGAAACACGAGTGGCACGCGACCTATGTCGCGCTGCGCCGCTTCTGGGAGCGCGCGCTGCCGCGGCTGAAAGTACTGCTCGAGAAGCCCGAAGATGCCGGCGAGTCATCCGCATCTGCGCCGCCGGCTGCGCGCGCGCGCCCGGTGCCGCGGCGCGGGCCGACGCGCCGCTGAGAGCGTTCGCCGGGGCCCCTTCAGCCCGACGTCGCGACGGCTGCGGATTCGCGGCCGCGCGCCACGCGATAGAGCAGCGCGGCCATTCCCGAGAAAAGAGCGAGCCCGAGCCAGGTGGCGGCGGTCTCGGACAGCCGCAGCGAATCCGGCAGCGCCAGCACGTCGTCGCGGCCCGAGAGCACGATCGGGATCGCCAGCACGACGCCGGTCAGCGATTCACCCGCCACCATGCCGGCCGCGAACAGCATGCCATGGCCGCCGAGACTCTCGGTCTCGCCGGGTTTCAGGGCGCGCTGCGCCAGCCGCGCGACCAGGCCGCCGAGGAAGATCGTCGTCGATACGTACAGCGGCAGGTAGATGCCGACGGCCACCGCGAGTACCGGCACGCGGAAGCGGCTGCCGCGCGAACCGAGCCACGTATCGAGGGCAATGATCGCAGCGCCGATCGCAGCGCCGATCCCGATCATGTCCCACGGCAGCTGGCCGCCGAACATGCTGCGCGAAACGGCGGCCATCATGGTGGCCTGTGGTGCCAGCAGCGGATGAGGATGCAGCGCATCGGGGACGCCGACGCCATAGGCCCGCTGCAGCAGATTGAGCACCGGAGCGAGCACCGTTGCACTCGTGATGCCGCCGACGGCGATCATGACCTGCTGCCGCCACGGCGTCGCGCCGATGATCTGCCCGCACTTGAGATCCTGGACATTGTCGCCGGCTATGGACAGCGCGCTGCATACCGTGGCACCGATCATCACGGCCGCGACCGGTCCGACATAGGCGTTGCCATGCGTGACCACGAACATGAACGCCGAGGCGGCCAGGACGGTCGAGATGATCATGCCCGACACCGGATCATTGGAACTGCCGACGAGCCCCGCCATGTAGCCCGATACGGAGCAGAACATGAACGCCAGCACGATCATGACGAGCGTGAGTGGAATCGCGATCAGCAGGCTGCCGACGACCGAGCTGTACATGAGCATGAGCGGGATCGCCGCCAGCAGGCAGCCGATGATCACGACGCGCATCGACAGGTCGCGCTCGGTATCGGGTACGTCGGCGCCGCCGGTGACGCGCGCCTCGCGTGTCGCAGTCAGTCCGGCGCGTATGCCGGCCAGCAGCGCGCCGCGCAGTGCAATCAGCGTCCAGACCCCGCCGATGAGCATCGAGCCCACTCCGATGAAGCGCAGCTGTCGGCTCCAGAGCGTCTCAGCGGCATCGGTGGCCGGAAGTCCCGCCAGCGCAGCGAGCAGCGGTGCATTGCCGGCGAGGAACAGGCCGGAGTAGATCGGGACCGCGATATTCCAGCAGATGATGCCGCCGGCAAGCATGACCAGTCCGACATTGAAGCCGCAGATGTAGCCGACGCCGAGCAGCGCCGGGGACAGTCCGACCTGCGTGTAGGCGATGCTGCGACCGAAGTAATGACCGAATGTGGCGTCATCGGGAATGAGGCGCAAACCGTTGGCGGCGACAAGCTTGAGCGCAGTACCGACGGCACCCGCTGCAGCCAGCAGCCGGGCGCCGCGCTGCGGGTCCGCGCCTGCCCGCAGAACCTCGGCGGCAGCGGTGCCCTCGGGGAACGGCAGCTTCTGCTGCACGATCAGTGCTCGCCGCAGTGGCACCGAGAACAGCACCCCGAGCAGTCCGCCGAGCGCCGCGAATGCGAACACCCATAGATAAGGGTAGTCGTGCCATGCGCCCAGCATCACCAGCGCCGGGGTCGTGAACAGCACGCCCGTGGCCACGGATGAGCCCGCGGAGCCGCCCGTCTGGACGATATTGTTCTCGAGGATCCCGCCTCCGCCGAGCAGCTTGAGCACCGCCATGGAGACGACCGCCGAAGGTATGGCCGATGCGATGGTGAGTCCTGCAAACAAGCCCAGGTAGGTGTTGGCCGCTGCCATCAACGAGGCCAGCACCACTCCGAGGACGACGGCACGCACCGTGAGCTGCGGCGAGGGTTGCGCCGGAGATCTCATGTGCCTGGACCTTCGGGCGCCTCTTCGACGCTCTTGGGTTGCGGGCTGCTTCGCTGAAGGATGGCGGCGAAGAGCAGCCCGCCTTCATAGAGCAGATACATGGGGATGGCCATCGCGGTCTGCGACAGGACATCCGGTGGCGTCAGTATGGCTGCAATGATGAACACCACGATGAGCACATAGCCGCGTACGGAACGCAGCTTCTGCAGTGTCACGAGGTCGGTCAGCACCAGCAGCACCACGGCAACGGGAGTCTCGAAGGCCACGCCGAAAGCCACGAACAGCGTGAGCGCGAACTGCAGGTAGTTGGTGACGTCCGCCATGAGTTGCACGTTGTGCGGCGTCGTCGCAATGAAGAACTTGAATACCAGGGGGAATACGAACCAGTAGGAGAACAGCACCCCCAGATAGAACAGCAGAATGGCCGAGATCAGCAGCGGCACCGCGAATCGCTTCTCGCGGCGGTACAGACCCGGCGCTACAAATGCCCAGATCTGGAACAGCACGTAGGGCATCGCGATCATCAGCCCGGTGACCAGTGAGAGCTTCAGGGGCGCCGTGAACGTTGCCGTGACCGTCGTGGCAATGAGCTTCTGCCCCGGCGGCAGCCTCGCCACGAGCGGTGTCGACAGCCAGTCGAAGATCTCATTGGAATAGTAGGCGCAGGGCAGGAACGCGATCAGCACGGCGATCATGCTGCGCAGCAGCCGCGCGCGCAGCTCGAGCAGGTGGGAGATCAACGTGCCTTCCGGCAGGATCTCGTTATCTGCGCTCATGCGACTCCGGTGGAGGGTTTGCAGCGGATGTGTCGTCTCCAGCCGTGGTGCCCGCTGAGGGCGTGCCGCCGGCTGAGGGCGTTGTGCCGCCGGTTGCGCCACCAGGCTCGGAGGCGGACGGCGATGCCATCATGGACGAGGCCGTGGGCTTCGGCGGTGGAGTGGGCTTGCTTTGCTGGAAGTCCGTGGCGCGCCGGAGCGTGTCGGTTTCCTGCTCGAGCTGGTCGCGGAACTGGCGCGCCATGGCACGGGCGCGCCCGACCCAGCGGCCGATCTGCTGTGCCACGCGCGGCAGCTTCTCCGGCCCGAGCACGACCAGCGCGATGCCGAAGATCACCAGTATTTCGGAGAAATCGATCCCGAACATCGCACGCCGCGGTCCGGACCGCCGCTCAGGCGTGCGGCGCGGACTTGCTCTCGGTTGCGGGCGCGGCCGCAGGCGCCTTGGGCGCTACCTCGGGAAATTCGGCGTCCGCGGGGCCGGTCACCTGCTTGGCCTGCTCCTCGCCTTCGCCGTCGTTCATGGCTTTCTTGAAGCCACGGACGGCTGAACCCAGATCCGAACCCAGGGTACGCAGCTTCTTGGTGCCGAATACCAGCAGCACCACCACCAGGATGATCAACAGGTGCTTGGGCGCAAACAGATCCATGGCGAGCTCCGTCGACGGGCGGTACGGCCCGAAGCCTAAGTCCCATGATAGGCCATTTGGCGGCACACAACTAACCGCCAGGTCAGCCTTTCTGGCTCGATTTCACGGTTCAGGCATCCGACCCGGGCGCGACCTCCAGCCAGAACGTGACGGGGCCGTCATTGATCAGCGACACCTGCATGTGGGCGCCGAACCGCCCCGTGGCAACGGGCGTATGCAGGGCGCGCGCCTGACCGATGAGGTAGTCGAACAATGCCGTCGCCTGCCCGGGGCCCGCCGCCGGAGTGAAGGACGGTCGGTGGCCTCGGTCGGTATCGGCCGCCAGCGTGAACTGGGGTACCAGCAGCAGCCCCCCACCGATCTGCCGGAGACTGCGATTCATGCGTCCCTCGGCATCCGGGAAAATCCGGTAGTCCAGCATCCGCTGCAGCAGGCGATCGGCCTGAGGCCGGTCATCGCTCTGCACAATGCCGATCAGGGCCAGCAGTCCCGAGGCAATCGCGCCGACCGTCCCGCCTTCGACCTGAACGCTGGCGCAGCTGACTCTCTGGATCAATGCGATCATGCAGTGCAGTGGCAAAACGCAGGGTGTACCCGTACACTTTCCGCGCTTTGAGCGTCGCCGTTTGGATTATTTTCGCCGGAGTCGGTATGCCCCCCTCGAGTCGAGTCATGCTGCAGGCCCTCGCCGCGGTTGCAGCGATCGGATTGTTTGCTCCCGCGCATGGTGCGGGCGATCCCGCACGCGGCAAGCAGCTCTCCTACACCTGCCTCGGCTGCCACGGCATACCCGACTACAAGAACGTCTATCCCACCTACAGCGTCCCGGAGCTCGCCGGGCAGCATCCCGAATACATCGTCGCGGCGCTCAAGGAGTACCGCAGCGGCGAGCGCTCGCATGCGACCATGCACGAGCAGGCGGCCTCCCTGTCCGACCAGGACATGCAGGACATCGCCGCCTACTTCGGCGCCGATCCGCTCAAGCCCACGGCCGAGCCCGTCGGTACCGCGCCCGCGAAGATCGCTCTGTGCGGCTCTTGCCACGGTAAGAACGGCGTCGGGCTCACGGGTGATTATCCCACGCTGG
>Ga0326728_10016838_pt1 | contig 14805 bp, 13 predicted proteins | sample MB3enrmetagenome_FD_207602 | JGI IMG/M metagenome (GOLD analysis project Ga0326728, IMG submission 207602) | Lab enriched peat soil microbial communities from McLean, Ithaca, NY, United States - MB31MN | ecosystem: Environmental > Terrestrial > Soil > Wetlands > Peat | place: USA: New York...
CTTACAGAGGCTAAAACTGAGTTTGCCGCGCAGATTTGAAAAACACAATTTGTAGTGACGACTTTTGACCCCAGATTGTGAAATATCAACAACTTAACCGTCTCAACTGCGGAAGTTGGGCTAGGATAGCATAACGCATATCGTTGTCACGCTGGACGGTGATTAGACGACCTGATCAGCGAACTTCGAACCGTAAAATCTGCATTAAAACAGAGGGGTCACCCGTTAAAAGGCTCAGATCTCCTTTTGACTACTTCTTAGACCCCGATGCACATCGGCAACGCTCATACAGGCCCTATCCGACGCCAAACATTTTCGCATCTGGAAATGTACACTGCCGACCGAATTGTAACTACTCAGCCCATAAGGGCTTGGCCAAAGCATACTCAATGTTGAGACCATCCAAAACAAAGGGGGATGTTGATCAGGAATATCATGTGGCCTGCCAGTGGGCTCTTCTGTGATCGAGACCATCGGGGAGGTTTCCGGCAGTGAGATCCACACTGGAAACTCGGTTCCGCTTCCGACCCCGGGGTCAGACCTGGCGACCTCGAACTACCTTGTCCCGGCTGGTCCAAACAGGGTTTCAAAGCGATCCTGCGTCTGTCGAATCGCGGGAGACAAAATTTTGACCGGCATCCATAGAGCAAGGCAGAGGAAGAAGCCATGAAGAAGCAGTATTTATTCCGACGTGTTTTGGTTTCGAGCATAGAATGTCCACGCATGCACAGCCCAATCTCACAGGAGATCCAATGCTTGACCCAGCGCAAGCGCCAGACCTTCATGTTGTGGAACGATATGGAGCGCATCCCTGAATACCGTGGCCGCCTCCCTGGCCTGGCCCTGCACGAGGTGAAGGTTTCCCAGGTGGAGATGAGCTTCCGCCTGCCTTGGGTTCAGGAGTAAAGCTCGATGAAAAGCCTCTCCGGCGCCCAGGTAATCCATTGCGTCCAGGAGTTCCTTGCCCATCCGAATATAGATTGACGCCACCTCGGCGGAAAGACCCTCGGGATTCCATTTTGAGATTTCTTTGGAATGCGCATCAAGATCATGCCCTGGTTCTGAGAGTATTAGTGTTTCGTCAATCTCAGCAGATCCAATCTCAATCTCATACTCGAACACTTCCATCAGGACATGTGTGAAGTATCTTTTGGTTCTGGCCGTTGCAATCGATAGATACGAACCGACTGAAGCCTCCTCCATGGCGCCGATGTACATGTCCGAGTGATTATTTTTGCACCAAATGGTTCGATACTTGAGTCTGGCTGCTAAGTAGGGCAATTTGATTGCTATTGTTGATCCCGATGTAATCAAAATCCCCCTATAGCAGTCATAGAATGACCGGAAGATCTTTCGCAGGATCGCATTTGGGTTTCTTGGATGTGCGCATGCAAATGAACGGTAGAATAACTCGTTTGCCGATGGCACGAATCTATTGAGGCTTATTGCTTCCGCTCTTTGCTTCAGAATGTCGTACAATGGGCCAAAGTCCAGGCGAACTCTCGGGTTTTGAACCACCATGCGTTCCCGAAGGTCACCAATGACCTCCCATGCGGAGGGAACCTGGTCGTCTGGGATATCGGTTATTTTCGTAAGACATTTGTTCTTCTCTGCAAACGAACCTTTTACAACGAGAAGGTTGCTGAACTGAAGGTCTATTTCATTATCTACGGCATACTTAGCCAAGTCGACCAGCTTATCAATAATGACGTTGCTTTCTGTAACATTGAGAACTAAGGATGGTTTGTGGCCTGTAGTATTGCACATCCTGCTTTTGAGCCTGCTAATGTTGTTAAGCAGAACGTCAATTCTGCCACCGCGTCGCAACCAGGAGTACAATTCGGGATCAATGGTGTCGCAACTGATGGCTATTCTGTGAAAACGCACTAATACATCAAGGTCGGCGTCACTGAATTTTCTCCCGAAATTTGAAACCAGGGTGACGTAAAGGTTGGGATAGTTGTCGAACAGTGTGGTGCAAAGGTCTCTCCAGGAGGGATATATGGTGAGTTCGCCTACATTGCCTATCGCTAATACCTTGAGACCATTTTCCACGAGTAGTGATGTTAGTTGCAGAAGACGTTCATGGCTTATTGCGGTATATTTTCTAATTCCTTCACCCGTCTTGTCGTTGGAATGAGTGAAACAGTAAATACAGGAGAAGTTGCATTTATCGGTCACTCCGGCATTGCATGCTTCAAAAGCGAATTCAGAACACAGATCAGTGTGTTCTGAAATATTTCTGCCACGATTTTGTAAATAGACCACAACATTTCGACGTAGAGCTTCAATCGTAATTGGTTTGTTCGGAGCGATCCTGCAGGTGGCGCATGCGTCCTCGAGTTCTCCGGTCAGTAACTGCCTTCGCAGTTGCTTATGGGCTTCACTGTTAAGTGCGTCCCTAAACATTGCCGGGTTCGAAAGAACACTGTTAATGTTCCCGAAATCCCCTTCCACAGGACCACAACAGGGCCGAATCCCGCCATCAACGCCTACTTCAAGCATCTCCCATGGCGCTATGCAAGCCTTTGTCATCAACGGCTTTTCTTTCAGCATATTCCGTATTCCTTAAATCTGCAGCATTAATTCTTCTTTTACTTCCTGGGACATGCCTGAAAATGCCCAAGACATATTCGACATCCTTCTGACAAATGTATTAGGGGCAGGTCTTGTAATGTGACATAACGCACGTCTACCCCTCGCTATTCGACTCACTGCCGCATATCGGAATCCGGCATGTTTCCCGATGTCAGGGGAAGAATAACCGTACTCCAAGCGCGCCGTCACCGTGAGTTCGTTACGCTGCTCCTTGCTATAATTTTCTCCGGCGCAAACCAGTCTTCAAGTGAAGGACCGTAGGCCAGCCGCCCGGAGCCGGGTATCTCCATTACGAGCCTTCTTCCCCGAGAGCACGCTGCAACGCAACATTCAAACCAAGAGAAGTCTTGTTTTTGATAAGCAAATAACATGCCACTAGTTGTTTAGCCCTGGGAACTCGGTTTCGTGCAACAGTTTCCGGGGAACACACGTATTGAGAGTGGCTCGCTATGATAAATGTGGGCCGTGCCGTTCCTCTTGTGCTTCGCCCCCGGATAGCACAGCTATCCGGGCCACCCGCGGGGTGTGGATCAGGATGATTATGTGATTAGCCTGTGGGATATTCCATGATCGAACCATCAGAGAGGTTTCCGGCAGTGAGATCCACACTGGAAACTCGGTTCCTTGCATCAGTTTGTTGGGAACACACGTATCGAGAGTGGCTCGCTACCGTAAATATGGGCCGTGCCATTACTCTTGTGCTTCGCACCCGGATAGCACAGCTATCCGGGCCACCCGCGACTATCCTGGTCTACTGGAACAGTGGAAAATTCAGGCTCGGCAAGCTCCCTGAGTATCCCGAGATCAGGACTCAGGTTGAGACATTGGAGGAGCTTGGGGAAAATATTAAGGACGTCTACCGGCCAGTCCGACCTCTTTGGGACCGTTGAGTTGAATCTTTAGCCTTCGGCCGGCTGAAAAATAATTTGACTCTTCAAATCTTTAAAAATCTCATTTGCGATGGCCCTATATGCGTTACCCTCCTCGGGAGTGCATACCGATTTGCCCGTGCGGTCCTCAAGTCTGCGGACCACCGTGACCGTATTGCCATCCAGCCGGTATTGCGAATCGTATTTAACCCGCCCGTCGTCGAGGTGTGTCTCTTTGGGCAATGCCATTATCTTTACGTTCTTCGGGAAAATGAGCGTATATTCCTCGGCGGAGATATTGCCGGAGCACGTAAAGTCGAGCGTCCTTTCCGGTAGATTCAGTCCGCTCAAATTGCCGGCTACCGGATGAGCGCTGGAGAAAACGGGTCTGACCAAAACGGCCCCCGGCCCGGGCAGGTTCAAGACGCTGTTTATGTGAAAGTTGACGCCGTAAGTGTACTTCTCGCACGGCTGGAGTGGATCGGATTTGCTTAGCTTAGCGGTCCCCGTGAAACCGCCTCTTTCTAGAACGGTCCGCATGAATAGATCTTCCATATTTGGCTGGAGCTTGGAGAAGACTGCCCTGATCACCGACGCTACAAAGCCCGTCTCTTCATTTTTTACTTCACCATCTGCGGACCCATCCTCATTGTAATTAAGAACCATTCTCGTGCTTGAAGTATCCAATTCATACTTCTGTTTTGGGGTATGACGAACGCCCGTAAAGTTGCAGGTGTGGACCGCCGGTTTATCGAGTAGGTTCCATGGCAGAGATCCAAAAGGAAAAAACTCCTGAGTGGGATCAAAATAGAGATCGAATCCGGGTAAATAGATTATTACATGATCCAGAACCCTTGGCGAGGCCACATCCGGGAGCTTATAGCTGGAACCGTGGTTGATGAGAACCGGTAAACTTTCGATTTCCGCCGCAGCGAGCAAGGACTGCAACAGGACGACGTGGTCCTTACAGTCCCCCACGCGGTTTGCCAGAACTTCATCGGCTTCATGAGGGACAACCGAACCGACCCCCATGTAGTTACCCGCAAAGCGAATATTTTTTGCAACCCATGTGCACAGAGCACTGGCCTTGTCCCTGTCCACCGTGAGTCCTGCCGTAAGCTCGGCTGAGAGGGCGCGCGTTTTCTCGGTTACCCGTGCTTTCGGTTTGGCGCGTTCATCATAAGCCTCCGCAATAGCTCCGTAATCCTTGAAAGATGAAACTATGATTCGAGGACCATAATCTATTGCATCAACACAATCCGGCTCCGGCACGGCAATCGCTTGGTTCTGGAATGTCCACTCCCACCGGGCCCGGCCGCCTTTGTCCTCGATCCTTCCGCCCTTTACTCCATAGTCGAACACGTTGAGGTGCAGGGAATTGACGGGAATATTGAGGCTGATTTTCGCATCATCATAGACAAGAAACCTGGAAAATACCTGTGACATCGAAAACTGCCCCGGAAATAAAGGCGTCTTGCGAACATACTTATATGAGAAACAGACCTTATCGCCGACGGCAACATCCGGGAAGATTATCGCCTTTGTCTTCAGATCGCTGAACATGGGACCGCCACCGGCAACCGCCTCACGTTCCTGGATATTCGAGGCGGGTACCTCGATGCGCTGTCCACTCTTCTTGAGTGTATAAGCCGAGAGGATCACGAGTTCGTCGATGCTTGTACTGTATATTAAATCTGAATGGTTGGCCTTCTTGACTCCCTCCTCCCTCAGGACACCATTGATTAGTTCGTAAGTCGCCGTAAATGAACCATCAGGGTTTACCTCATATTCCAAATGGAATTTCTCAGCTTTTATATCGCCGGAATACGGGGCCGACTTGCCGTCATCAGCGCCTGCACCGATGGGCCAAGTTAAGGCGAGAGCCAGCGCAACGAACAGTATCGATTGGACAAATCTTCTCAAATCCAAGATGTTCCTCCACTCAAGAACTCCAATGGAATTCGGCCAAATATATGCACGCAATTCTTCGGGTAGACCTCCCGCAAGCGAAACGACCGCTATTCGGCCACAGCATTCTATGCGTTTATATATAATGTTTGCAAGCAATCTCGGCAGATAACCCGGTCCCGTGTGGGCCATGCCGTTCCTCTTGTGCTTCGCACCTGGATAGCACAGCTATCCGGGCCACCCGCCCGGGGTGTGTGGATCAGAAAGAAGTTCTATAATAACGTGTGGTTATGGCGGGTCGCGGGAGATTCGAAATCCCTGTCCACGAACCGTGGCAGTACTCGCTGAAGCAGCAAAACCGTAACAGGATTTGTTCAAGCCCTTTTTACCGGCAAGGTGACAAAAAAGGTTGCGCCTTCACCCGGTTTGCTTTTCGCCCAGATAGCCCCCCCGTGCAGTTCCACTATCTTCCGGCATATGGCAAGGCCCATCCCGGCGCCTTCAAATTCGCTCCTCCCGTGCAGGCGCTGGAAGGGCTTGAATATCTGTTCCGTACATTTTTCATCGAAGCCCATACCGTTATCCTCGACACAGATACGGCAATATCCCGGATCGGCCGGTGCCGCATAGACCTTTATTCGCGGCGGCCTGTCACTTCGATATTTAAGCGCATTTGATATGAGATTTTGAAACAGTCGCCGCATCTGGCTCGGTACGGCTTTGATCACGGGCAGATCGGAGATTTTCACTTCACCACCGGTTTTCATAATGGCGCCCGCCAAGTCCTCGACCACGTCCTCGACCAATTCCCTGACGTTCAAAACCTTGAAAGGCTCCTGCACCCTGGACACCCTGGACAAAGCAAGCAGATCGGCCAAGAGCTTTCGCATGCGGCCTGCCGCATTTTGCATCCTTGACAGGTAATCACGGCCAATTTCATTCAGCGCCTCCCCGGATTGCTTTTTAAGCATATCGCCGAAGGTCTGGATCTTTCTCAAAGGTTCCTGAAGGTCGTGAGACGCGACGAAGGCAAAGTCCTCAAGCTCCTCGTTGCTTCGCCTGAGCTTCTCGGCAAACTCTCTCAGTTCCAGTTCGGCGGTTTTCTGTGACGTCAGGTCGGTAACTATGGCTCCAAGCGCACTGAGGTTCTCGATGGTCATAATATTGAGCGAAACCTTGACCGGAAGGGTGGCTCCATCGGCACGCCTGATCGAAAACTCTCCTCCGGCTTTCCCCTCTTCGCGGGCCGCCCGGATAAGTTCGATCAGCTCCTCGCGCCGGCCGTCTTCGATATGGAGAAACAGGTTCGATCCGATAATCTTATTAATGGGAAGCCCGAGCATTTCACCCATGCATTGGTTGCAATAATATATGGAGTCGTCGGCCGCAAGGATGAGCGCCCCCTCGCTTATGGACTCAACCAGCAATCCGGTTGGTTCGGATAGTCGGCCCTCAATACCGTTCGGGCCCGGACTGTTCATGGCACGTAAGGCGCCTATGGCAGCCGGGGATCCCGAGCCGAGCGAGGGTCCACGCCCGATCTTTTGTGAGGGCGGAGGCCGCAGAGAGGTCTCGTTTTAACCATCTTTATTCTCTCTGCGACCTCTGCGTCTCTGCGGTGGTTATTTTTTTTCAATCGGGAAATCGGGACGTCCGGCGATTGCAAAACAGCCTCCAAAGCTGGAATCCATAGCTTTTACAATCTGTAAAGCAGCGGTTCCCGCCCATGGCCTGATAATTACCGGGGCAGGCTTGCGGTGGCGGCGGTTAAATCAACATGCGCAGTTATTCATGTCTCCGTGTATAAAATAACCCGCGGCAAAGGCGCTGCACTGCGATCCATTTTCTTTGGCGGCCATTATCCGAAGATATTTCAATGCATTGGAGACAGCTTCGTTCATCTGCGGGATTGTGGGCAGGCTCCGCTGAAGTTGGGCGATATATCCCCGCGTCTGCAGGCGCCTCGCTGTTTGCGCATGGTTGATGTCATAGACCCAGCTGATAAGCAACAGTCTATAATCAGTGTCGGATTTAACTTCTTGGGAATCCACGATCCTTCCCTCTGCGAGGCTTTGCAGCACCTTTGGGGAACAGCCGCCCCGGCACGGCTTAACCACCTTATTCCAGACAACGCGGTAGATGTCGAGTTTGTCGGCGTCCCGAAGCAAACTTGCAAAGAAGGTGCATGCTTCATCTTCCCCCTTCGGCAGCTCTTTGCGGTTGTGATAACGAATCGACCTGAAGACAAGTTCCCGCTGTTTATGTTCGATTTTGTGAAGGACTTGATTCTCCCTGAGTATCTGTTCCCCAAGAGCGCCATGGTCCAGGGAGGAGCGATCCACAAAGGTGCCGAATCGCCTCACCTGTTCAAAGCGGCCGACATCGTGGAAGAGTCCCATGATTCGGGCCAGGACGATTCCATCCCGATCGAGATTCATATCCTGCCCCAGTCGACCGATCTCACGGCACACAACCAGGGCGTGCTCTTTCTTCTTTGTGAACATCGCGTTCTTCTCAGGCTCCGGTGAGGTGAACCCCGATACATAGTTCAGGAACCATTGAATATACTCTTTCAAAAGAATCCCGTTTAGTCGCATTCACTCACTCACTTCCGGATGTGGAATACCCTGGACGATCGGATCCTGCCCCGGGATCGCTTCCGTCAGTCTCTCAATGACCCTGTTCTTTATACAGGAGAGGTTTCGAACTGACGACGAAAAGATTACAGGAAGGTGAAAAGACTAATTGGCGAAGGCGGTGTCCTTTAGATGGGCCTTTAGGGATTCATATCGAAGAAAGACCGAGTGCAGCAGTACTGTAAAAGAGTGCAACAAGCGCATTACCCCGGCAGGTTCTCAGTCCTCTCGATTTTGGCGCAGGAAATGAACCTCCAAACCGCAAAAAAGCCGCTTCCGGCGAGTCAAGTTCCATTCGCCGACCAGCGAATGCAAAAATCAGCATTCCGTCCTTTTGCAATACTCGGCGAACGCCTCTCGGAAATCAGCCGATCTCAGGCGTTCTTTTATGAGATGATCTTCGAGGTCCAGGCTGCGCTTGAGTTCCTTAAGGTCGCACTTAAGCAGCTTGCGGATGCCCAGCAGATTCGAAGAGGAGTGCGCCAGCTCTCTTTCCACGAATTGTAAGGTTTCTGCTTCCAGCTTCGACGCTGGAACGACCAGGTCCACCAACCCCAACTGTAAGGCTTCGTCGGCGGTAAAACGCCTCCACTGCAACACCTCGGCGGCTTTCCGAATCCCTAGAAGGCGAGGCAGAAAATACCCGCTGCCTTTTGTGATCACGCCGATGTCCGAGTTAAGGTTCTCAAATATAGTGTCCTCTGCAACAACGCGGTAATCATGAGCCAATCCGATATTGAGATAGAACAGGGAGATAATCCCTTGCCCCGCAAAAATAGTCATGCGATCGAGCGTCGATAACGTCAGAATGAGCCTGTTGACCACATTGACAAATCGGTCGAAATCCTTGCCTTCCACATTACCGGCAAGTATTTTCGACAAAAAACGGCGCTGCACGACACGTGCACTCAGCTCGGAATGATTAAACATAACAAGAGCTTTGTACGACTTGCTTGCGAACACGGAATCCATATAGTCATACAAAGAAAAGATTTTTTTGAGGTCCTGCGTCACGTGCATAATATGCTGCTTTTGTCGAAACACAAGGATTTCATTCTCCAGAGAAGAAGAAAAATAATCGTTGTCCGTTGTTAACATCTCTTTGGTTTTCATTGACTGCTCCCCTGTCATCGGCACACATTTAATGGTAATAATGCGCGAACTTCAGCACTATCCGTCCATATCGAATGTTGAGATCGAGTTTTACCGAAAAGAATTTCCGGTCAGGCCTCGAATCCTGAAAAACCATACGATTTGCAATTGGAACATGCAAGCAATATCTCAGTAGCGCCGGTGCATAAGGTTTCAGCCGGAGAGATCGACACGGCTTATCATGCCAAAAGTTTTTCACTCCCCTGGTTGACCTACCCGAGGTAGTCCACATCACCGCCTCTTTGCAGAGGCAGGGCACTTGCTTCGAAGAGTGCAATTGAATCGCGGACGCCGGAACGGTGGACTCGATAAAGCCGTGCCCGCCCCACCCCTGCTTGCCTGAAACCGTGACCGTACTGGAAGTGCCCGTTATGGCGGATTTAGTGTGCCGTGGCCGTGGTCGTCCGGCTGCCTGTCGAATTGAGGGTAGCCGAAAACGAACTAGGCTTGGGAACATTGATGGCATCCCTACGGGTGATTACGCTAAATATAGAGCATCTCTATAGAAACCACACGAGAGGATGTCAATATGACGCTTAAAGAGAGAATGAACGCGCTAAAAACAAAATATGACGCCATAATCCCCAAGGAAAAACAGGAAGTCATGCACCGGGCGACAGAAGAACTCGAAAAGTCCGGTCTGAAAGACATGGCGCCAAAGGTTGGGGACAGGGCGCCCGATTTTTCCCTCAAAGATGCGGAAGGCGCCCTCGTTAGCCTAAGTTCCCTGTTGGAGCAGGGTCCGGTTGTCTTGAGCTTTTTCAGGGGAGGATGGTGACCTTACTGCAATCTGGAGCTGGAAGCTCTAGACGAGGTTCTTCCCGAGATCTCCTCGTTGGGTGCGTCCCTTGTGGCCATTTCACCTCAGCTCGAGGAGTTCAATCGCAAGTTGGTCAAAGAAAAGAGGCTGAAGCTCAAGCTGTTGAGCGACCCCGGCAATCAGGTTGCGCGCAAGTTCAGCCTGGTTTTCAAGTTCCCGGAAGATTTACGCAAACTCTATCTTAGCTTCGGCGCCAACCTTGAAAAGTATAATGGGGACGATTCTTGGACGCTGCCCATGCCGGCACGCTTCGTAATCGACCAGTCGGGAGTGATTCGTTCCGCCGACGTCAACGCTGATTACACCATAAGGCCTGAACCTGAGGAGACGGTCAAGGTCCTCAGGTGCCTGAAGGAAACCGCTACCGGCGCTCAACGCATAGACTTCGAATCCAGCTTGAGGTCTCCCGAGCGATTCGGCAAAGCAGACGCCTGTTGCCAGCCCGAAGCCAGGTGAGACGAAAAAGATTTGGAATCATTTACCCAATGGCAAGACTGCGCAAAGTGTCACAGGACCCTCAGCCGGGCGGCTAACCCGAATTCTTCCAATATGCCAGGGTGGGCACGCCCTTATCGTGCCCACGGTTTTTTGACAAATGATGCTCCCCGGCCTGCGGTTGCCGGTCGAAACGGATCTGGCAGTTTAGCCGCATGCAGCTTTCCGGCCCGAGGACGTGCGGCTTTTTTGTTTGCCGCCCTTTTCGCCTCCACCGATCATCGCCGCAAGATCTCCTACGAACCCCTTCATCTGTTCAGCCTGAGCGCTCATCTCCTGAGAGGCCGAAGCGGACTCCTCCGCGTTGGCCGCATTCTCCTGAACAACCTTGTCCATTTCGGCCGTAGCCTTGTTGAGCTGATCGATCCCATGGGCCTGTTCCGAGGAAGCCGAGGAAATCTCGCCCACCAGCCCGCCCGCGCCTAGAATGCTTTTGGTCACCTCGGAGAAAGCGGAATTCGATCTCGATACCAGATCGGAGCCCTCTTTGACCTTCTTTATCGTACCTTCTATCAGCACCGAAGTGTTTTTTGCCGCCTCGGCCGCCCTGAGCGCAAGGTTCCTCACCTCATCGGCCACTACCGCAAACCCCGCCCCCGCCTCTCCGGCCCTTGCCGCCTCGACCGCCGCGTTCAGCGCCAGCAGGTTGGTTTGGAAAGCGATCTCGTCTATGGTCTTGATGATTTTGAATGTTTCTTCGCCTGCTCTGGAGATATCTTTCATGGAATCGGTAAGCTCGGTCATTGACCTGGAGGCAATATCGACAACCTTGTTGGTTTCCTGCACGAGCTTGTCGGCCTGGCCGGCATTTTCCGCGTTGTGCCTCGTCATGGATGCCATCTCTTCAAGGGAGGACGAGGTCTCCTCGAGGGAAGCCGCCTGTTCGGAGGCGCCCTCGGCAAGGCGCCTGCTCGAGGACTCGAGCTGCTGCGACGCCGCGGCTACCCTGTCCGCCCCTTCGCTGAGGCCAGTGGCAACCTTTGTGATTGGCTTTATAATACTCAACGATATTATCATTCCCAGACCCGCCGCCGACAAAACCAGGATCAGCAAAACGACGGCGCTGGAGCGCATCGTGTTGGCGTAGCCATTTTCTGCGGCTTGGTGGGCGTTCGCGCTGTTTTGCTCAAATTTTGCGACTTCGGCGGTGATGAAGTCGAACTCCTTGTCAACCGACCCCACATATGAACTGGCCGCCGCAACGTCGACCGATGCCATGTCGACCGCGTCTGCGACCTGCTTACTATATTTCGAGAGTTCGGGCATAATCCTTCTGAAGGATTCCTTTTCCATTTCCGAAGCTGCGTTCTGTTCCTTCTGTTTTACGAGGGCATCGAGATCTTTAATGGATTTGTTGATACTTTCAGCAAGCTTTGTAACCTTCGCTTCGGGATAGTCGGACACCTTCCATGTGATCAGCTTGAATACGTTGCCCTGAATAGAAATAACGGTATTCGCCACGGACGATATACTCTGACTGGCCGTGAGCGCGTTATATATCTGATCTATCGACGAGTTCAGATTCTTGAACCCCAGGTATGCGATGGCGCCTTCCAAAGCGAGTGCTATAACCAGCATTGCAGGAAATAATGCGATCTTCTTCTTCACATTCATTGGAGTAATCCCCGTGTGAAAGCAGGCAGGATCACTGCCTGCTTCAAAGGCACCTCTCTACTTATAAATCCCGCACCCGATAAAAACCTTGTCGTCAGGAATGGGCAGCGAATAGCTGGACTTGTCCTGTATCTTTTTTGTCTCCGGATTCGTCCACTTGTAATCGGTCCAGCCGCCGCCTGCCTTCGCCTTTTCGGTCATTTCCTTCATGAAGGTCCTGCCTTCGGGGTCCTTCAGATCCGCGAGGTTCTTTCCCACCAGCTTGGGATTGGCGGGATGGGCAAGGCAGTTGACGTCATAGTCGAATAAAAAAACATAGAGCTCGCCCTTAATGAATTCCCCGGAAGGATCGTTGATCGCCGCTATGGTCTTTTCCTTTCCGTTCGCCTTGTAATAGTCTACGGCCTTTTTGACCATGGTCATGGCCTCATCGGTTGTATTGCCGGCCAGCAAGGGACTCGCTAACAGCCCGACCGCCACAGAAACAACAAGGGCGCAAACCATCATTTGTCTTTTCATTCTTAGTCTCCTCCTAAGTAGAATCATTCAAACCAGCAGGTTTTCACCACCGCCCCCGCCCCGGAGTCTTTCCATTTCGGGACCGGGATACATTCTGACGTACTGTCGTGGCATAGGAGCCACAATGCCTGAAAATCTTGAAACTTAAATGCGACAGCGAAGAGAGATGGAAGAGCTCGTGGGTCTATGTCGCCACAGCCGTCTATTCGGGTATTCACGAGGAAAACTTGAAAAAAATCTTTAGCATATGAGACGAAGCAGATTTACACCGATTTCCGGGAACTGCGGGGAGCGCCATGATCTGAAATTGCAAATACCTTAATTTTATCTTGTGAATTTTTGAGTTACACCCTGATGCGGGAGCACCCGGTTAACGAGAATCCCCCAGAATTCCGGAAATTCATGCAGGCCTGAAGCAGCTTTATAGTGCCATCCCAAATGGTTTCCGCAGCTTTCACATAAAGCAAAGCTCCAGCCATATTCGGGGAACCAGCTGTATTCCTCGGTCGGGTCGCCGACAGCGACCGCGCCCGGACATGACGCGAATGTGAAAAATTCGCACGATACGCCGGCAGGGTTCGTAAAAAGATGACGCTTTTCTCCTGAGACGGCGACCAGACGATCCGAATACGTAATCATCGAGTTGCACGTCGAACATCTGTAGCACTTCGATCCATTCCCGCCCATTCCAGCCAAAAGAGGGCCCGATCCAGTCAGCATCACCGATGTTTCCTCCATATCGCCGAATTTACCCCGCCCACCTGAAAATCGTCCGGCTCGGGTCCAAACGCAGAAAATTACTAGCCACGGCATCACTGTCAGGCTCGGCTCTCTGCTGTAGATTTGCCTATTTCCGAAAGATCCGCAGGAGAATCGAAATGGCCAGGCTGATCAAGATCATGGTCGTGATCGGAATATAGATCTTAAGATTAGGTCTGTTGACCATGATATCTCCCGGGAGCCGGCCCAAAGGCACTTTTACGATCCACGGCCAGAACAAACCGATTACAATGATGACGACGCCAACAACTATCAGGGTCTTCTGCATTAAAGATTACCAATCAATGGGTCTCGATTCCAAAGGCTTATTTCACGCCCAAGACCGATATCCTGCAGATTGTATCCTCATTTATCACCGTTGAGAACTCTCTTCCACAGAAAGCATCGAGCAGGCTTTTATATGGTCATTGCGCTTCACGATGAGCAGGCCGGTATTTAAAGTCGATGCACTATTCCGGATGGGGTTGACTTAACCGAAATATGGACGAACGCCCTCTTGTATGGTAAGCAATCTTGAACTCTCAGGGTACGGTCGTGGAAATTATCGGATTTTGGAGGCGCCCCATGCACTATTGCTCCAAGCTCGGAAGACTGGTCCTCATTGTGACGGCCCTCTTTATTGCGGTCGGCGTATTTGGCTGTGCAACCACGCAAAGTCCATCCCCCGAGCCGGCGGCCCAGGCAGAAAGGGCGGTTGCGCCCGGGCGCCAGGCGTACCAGAGCCCCGGCATGGTCACCTATTATCCTCCGCCCGTCAGGATCGACTTGTGTGGGGAGCCCGTCCCCTTGGAAAATCAGATGGTAATGGAGCGATTCGACAGAGAGTTCACTCTCGTGGTCTACAACTCTGCACAGGTCTACCGGTGGTTAAAACTCAAGGAGCGATACTTGCCGGGGCTTGAGGAACGCCTCCGGCGCCTCAACCTGCCCGAAGACCTGAAGTATGTCGCCATTGCGGAAATCGAGCCCCCGCTAAATGCTCCGAAGAGAAAACCGGCAGACATGCGCTACGACTTCTCGATCTCCACCGACAGCGCTTTCCAGTATTTGGGCGATCTTTACCGCAATTATTTCAGGAGTTGGTCTCTCGCCATAGCGGCTTACAACTCGGGTGAAAGCCGCATTATGGACGAATGCCGCGCGCACGGCGAGAGGGATCCCTACCAAATGACGCTGCCTCAGGAGGCTGAGCGCTACGTTTTCCGGATCTTAGCGATCAAGGCGGTCCTGAGCGACCCAGCGCGGTACGGGTATGAACTGCCAAAAGGCGCTGGATACCGCTAGGTACATCAGGTCCATCGGGAGATCAACATCTCTCACCTACCCCCGGAATATCGGTCCAAGAGTTCAACTGACCAGGATCATAGGCATTTTGCGCTGAAGTGTCCTTCCGGCTTCCCGGGTCGGCAAGGTG
>Ga0326728_10016841_pt1 | contig 14803 bp, 11 predicted proteins | sample MB3enrmetagenome_FD_207602 | JGI IMG/M metagenome (GOLD analysis project Ga0326728, IMG submission 207602) | Lab enriched peat soil microbial communities from McLean, Ithaca, NY, United States - MB31MN | ecosystem: Environmental > Terrestrial > Soil > Wetlands > Peat | place: USA: New York...
AAGGCCCGGCACGGACTTCATCGAGGTTATGATATGACGTGACGTCTCAACGTCGATGAGCTTCTTGAGTCGCGCCACGTAGATGCCCAACATGTACAGTGTAAGTATCTGCGCGGTAAAGGTTTTTGTGGCCGCGACGCCAATTTCTATTCCCGATTTCGTTAGCAGAATTTCGTCGGCTTTTCGCGTAATCGTGCTTCCGACCACGTTGGTTATCGCGAGCGTTAGGTAGCCTTGCGACTTTGCCTCGTTCATCGCGGCGAGCGTGTCTGCGGTCTCACCTGACTGACTGATGCAGATTGCTAGGGATCTGTTACCGGAAAGGAAGTTATTATAGCGGAACTCAGAGCTGTATTCCACCTTGACCGGGATTCGCAGCAGATCCTCGAGCGCGTACTTACCGAGGATCCCAGCGTGGTACGATGTCCCACAGGCGATGATGGTAATGCCTTCAATATTCTTAATCTCATCCTCGAACGGGCGAAGTTCCTTAAAATCGATGCTACCCTCCAGCTCGCACAAGCGATCTTCCATGGTGTCCCGCAATGCCTTGGGTTGCTCGTGGATCTCCTTGAGCATGAAGTGCTCGTAACCCCCTCGCTCCGCGTCTTGGACGCTTCCATCGACGATTGTCACGGGCTTCTCAACATTCACACCTTGTAATGTCGATACGGTCACGTTGTCTCTGGTGAGACGGACGATTTCACCATCGTTAATGTACATAACCTTATTCGTGTATTTCCTGATTGCTGGAATATCACTCGCGAGGAAGTTCTCTCCCTCTCCCAATCCCACGATCAGCGGGCTGTCCTTTCTCGCAGCAACAATGACGTCTGGTTCATTGTCTGATATGACCGCAATCGCATATGAGCCTTCGACGCGCAGCAGCGCCTCCCGCACGGCGCGTTCAAGGTCACCATTATAGCAGTCTTCACACAGGTGTGCTAGCACTTCAGTATCCGTCTCAGAGCTGAAAATGTGGCCTTTGCTCGTAAGCTCATCTTTCAGAGCTTGAAAGTTCTCAATGATGCCGTTGTGAACCACAGCGAAACTGCCACTGCAGTCGGCGTGCGGGTGCGCGTTGGTGGAGGATGGAATCCCGTGTGTAGCCCAACGGGTGTGACCGATTCCAACACAGGCATTGTTGGTCAAACTTAAAATATTTTCAAGATCGGCGATCTTTCCTTCTGTTTTCGTTATGTCAATTTCCGCGCCGTTTAGCGTGGCAATGCCTGCTGAGTCATAACCTCGGTACTCGAGCCGTTTCAGTGATTCAACTATGATTGACGTAACGCTTCGGTTGCCGATACATCCTACTATGCCGCACATTCAACCGTCTCGTTAGAATTGTTTCGAGGCCCAACACATAGGCGGCCGTGATGATCTATAAAAGTTCCGATTTTTGCTTTTGACGAATTTAGTCTGAATTAGCAGGTCATATAGCTGTTGCTGGCGCACAGCGCTGAGCATTTATATCTTCTGCACAAGAACTTACCATTACTATTTTATCAATAGTTGTATAGTCTGTACCAAATAATATTATTAATATTGAAAGTTAAACTCCAAACAACTCGCCCTTCATCTTATTTCTCTTACATTTGTCTGTGTCCCCGGATAGCTTTTTATCGCAAAATGACTTACCCACCACACCATGAAGGTCTTGTTAGTAGGTTCAGGCGGTCGTGAACACGCCATGGCGATGGCGATTGCTCAGAGCGTTGAAGAGCCGACGCTCTACGCCGCAATGAAGTACAAAAACCCAGGTATCGCCCAATTATGCAAGGATTACCTTCTCGTCAACGAAACTGACTTGGAAAAGGTGGCAGATTACGCCCGCCGCGCCGACCTAGTAGTGATTGGGCCTGAGGCACCGCTGGCAGAGGGGATCGTGGACGTACTCAACGACCGAGGTGTGCGCGCTTTTGGACCTACGCGAAACGCAGCTTTAATCGAATCAGATAAGGGATGGGCACGCTCGTTCATGTCTGAAAAAGGCATCAGAGGATGCCCTAAATACGCGCTGTTTGACGATTTAAGTGATGCAGATCGCTTCATCAGAGACAACATCGATGAAAAAGAGTTAGTTATCAAGCCAGTTGGTTTGACTGGCGGGAAGGGTGTGGTGGTCATCAATGGCTATTCTGAGGGCAAAGACTACCTAAAGACGCTTCGAGGGCCTGTGGTCATTGAAGAGTGCCTTTCTGGGGAAGAATTCACGGTGCAAGCATTCGTTGACGGGAACGTGTTGGCACCAGCACCAGCAGTTCAAGATCACAAGCGCGCCTTTGAAGGCGACCTCGGACCGAACACGGGAGGGATGGGTTCTTATACAGACAAGTCCTACGTCCTACCTTTCATGACCAAAGAAGACTACCACGCTGCTGTAGCCATAATGCAAGATACGGTCAACGCTCTGAAAAGTGAGGGTATTACGTTTAAGGGTATCTTGTACGGCCAATTCATGCTTACACGAACGGGACCTATGGTTGTCGAGTTCAACTGTCGATTCGGGGATCCAGAGGCGATGAACATTCTTCCACTCCTCAGGTCCGACTTCATTGAGCTCGCGGAATCGGCTGTTGATGGCACGTTGAAGCAGACTGATTACGACCTTCGTGCCACCGTCTGCAAATACGTTGTGCCGGCCGGCTATCCAACGAACCCCAAGCCAACTGCGATTACCATCGATAAGGACCACATCGATGCCGCGCTGTTTTATGCAAGCGTCGATGACCGCGACGGCGCGATCACCACCACCACATCTCGAGCTTTAGCAGTCCTCGGCGTGGCAGAGACAATAGAAAATGCAGAACAACAAGCAGAGCAGGCACTTCAGTTCATAAAGGGTGACGTATTTGCGCGGCACGACATCGGGAAAAAAGAATTAGTACAGAGTCGCATTGAGCACATGAAGCGCATCAGGGACGCTTAGCTAAGAATTGTGCCCCTTAAAGGATTCGCAATGAAGAATCTCATTTCTATTAGCGATTTAACGAAAGGTGAAATCTTCGAGATCATCCAGCTTGCCATCCGCCTCAAAGAAGAACGATCAAAAAGGATATTCCCGAACAGTTTAGAGCACAAAACCGTTGGGATGATATTTGAAAAGCCCTCGACTCGAACGCGAACGGCGTTTGAGGTTGCGGTGGTCGAGTTGGGTGGATACCCCATCTACTTGAACTGGAATGATCTTCAGTTGGGACGGGGGGAGACGACTGCGGATACGGCGCGCGTGCTCTCACGGTATCTGAGCTGCATCATCATGCGGGCGAACAGCCATTCAACGATTATTGACATGGCCAAAAATGCCTCAGTCCCCGTGGTTAACGCACTTTCGGATATCGAGCACCCGTGTCAGCTACTAGCAGACCTGATGACGATTTATGAAAAGAAGGGGGCGCTCAGCGGTATGAAACTCGCGTGGATTGGAGATGGAAATAATGTCTGCAATTCAGCTATACTGTCGTGCGCGCTGATGGGTATTAGCGTTGACGTCGCGTGCCCCCCCGGTTATGAACCGGACGGCGAGATTCTGCGCAGAGGTCAGCAGCTGTCCGCCGTGAGAGTCCTTCGCGATCCGCTCGAAGCAGCCTCCTCTGCAGATGTTTTATATACGGACACCTGGGTTTCTATGGGAGATGAAGCCGCCTCTGCACTGCGCGCGCGCGTGTTCTCTGAGTACCGCATTGACCGTAAGGTGCTCGATGCAGCAAAGAGCGACGCGATCGTTCTCCACTGTCTTCCCGCTCACCGGGGGCAGGAGATTACTGACGAAGTGATGGATGGACCCCATTCAGCCGTTTTTGATCAAGCGGAAAACCGATTGCACGCCCACAAGGCTTTGCTGTTAAAGCTGCTCCGTTAGTTACCACGGCTCTTTTTTCTTGCCAAGCTTGAACCCGATGATGTTGACGGCAAGATGCAAGAGCGGACTTAAGATTAGGACGACGACCATTACGGGCAGCGTAAAGTTGAGGGCAAACCAACCGGTAAAAAAAATATATGTGAGTACCCACGCGCCGATGACAAAGTCGAGCTGATCGACAATAGGTAGCGGGTCCCCCCGGTCCATCCCCAGCCTCCTCTTAAAGAAGCTCTTAGTGAGGTCCCCGAGCATCGCCCCTAATGATAACGCGGCTATCACAGAAAGAGGCTCAAATGAGGGCACGCTAATCTGTGTGCTGTTTTTGATGAGTTGTAGTAGCAGACCCACTGCGATGCCCGACAACGTCCCGCCGATTAACCCGCTAAACGTCTTGCCCGGTCCAAAAACCCTTTTTCCGTCGACAAAATTCCGACCGAGATCGAGAGGAGTTTTTCCCGCAAATAGGACGGCACTCGAATTAGGTACGTATGCTGGGAGCATCAGCCATAGGGCATCAATAATGAGCGCAAGCATTGCGTTGCGAAAGGCGCATCATACATATTAAATCTGTCTCTGAGCGGTCGAATTGCTCCGTAATCGCGAGGAGGACGACATAACTGCCGTTCGGCACCTGCACTTCAAAGCACAAAATAATAATAGTAACAAAATAAAAGCTCTATTAGGAAACGCTGGAGAACTGCATGTCAATCTATGAAGCGCCCGTCACCTTACCTAAACGAACGGCCTCCTTGTGCCACGAATGCCTGAAGCCCATCGAAGCTACCATCTACGAGAAGGATGGCCAGGTGTGGATGGTCAAGAGATGTCCTGACCACGGTGTGTTCGACGAGTTGTACTGGTCCAGCGCTGAGATGTACCACAAGGCTGAGCGCTTTTCGTACGCTGGAAAAGGCGTACAGAACCCGCAACTGACGCTTCACGACGCATGCCCACTCGAATGCGGCCTCTGTGATGTCCATCTGACGTCCACGTGTCTCGCAAACGTGGACGTCACCAACCGGTGCAACTTGCGCTGCGAATGGTGTTTTGCTAATGCCCACGCTCGGGGTTACGTCTATGAACCTACTTTCGAGCAACTCACGGATATGCTTACGACGCTGCGCGAAGAACGGCCCGTCCCGACGCTTGCGGTGCAGTTTTCTGGCGGCGAACCAACGCTGAGGGACGATCTCCCCGAGATCATTAGCAAGGCGGTTGAGCTGGGTTTTATTCAGACCCAAATTGCTACTAATGGCATCAGGCTTGCAAAAGATGAGACCCTCGCAGGCACCCTTAGACGCGCGGGGCTGAGCACAGTATATCTTCAATTCAACGGCGTATCCAAGCAGACTGACAGGTTCATTGAGCTAAAAAAGAAAGCCATCGAGAACTGCAGAGATGTCGGCCAAGGCGTAGTGCTGGTTCCTACGATCGGTCGTGGGCTGAATGAACACGAAGTCGGCAAAATAATCCTTTTTGCAGCTCAAAACGTGGACGTAATCAGAGGGGTCAACTTCCAACCAATGGCTTTCACCGGCGCTGCGAACGATTTAGCGCCGGCCGTAAGAAACGCACAGAGGTTTACCCTACCTGACCTCGCATTTAACATAGAACAGCAGACGGGCGGACAAGTAAGGGCTGACGACTTTTATCCCGTGCCGTGTGTCGTTTCGATCTCAAAACTCATTGAGGCTTACACAGGAGCTCCGCAGATCGAGTTTAGCTGCCATCCGCACTGTGGCATCGCCACCTACTTGTTCGTCGAGGACGGGAGGCTCATCCCGATAAATAGATTCGTGGACGTTGACAAATTCTTTGAGCTTACCCAGAAGCTTGCAAACAACCTGAATAATGGCGGTGTGCTGCGCAAGCCAACAGCGCTTATGCGAGGACTGCTAGCACTAAATTCGCTCGTCAACGAGGAGAATCAGCCGAAGTCCATTCAGTTTAAAGAAATGATTAAGACGGTCTTGCTGCATCACGACTACAGTGCGCTCGGAGACTTTCATAAGCATACCCTTTTTATCGGCGGCATGCATTTCATGGACGCCTACAACTACGACGTGGAACGGGTCAAGCGTTGCGCTATCCACTATGCAGTCCCTGACGGACTAATCATCCCATTTTGCGCGTACAATAGTGGCCCCTGCTACCGAGATGCCATCGAAAAGAAGTACAGCATCCCTCTCGAGGAGTGGGAGCGTACCCACGGCAAGCTGCGACTCGAACCACTCACTTGAACGCAAATAGCCCGGCACGGATTCGAACCGTGGTCGTGAGATCCAGAGTCTCACATGATTGACCGCTACACTACCGGGCTATAGCTACCTTTTATACGAGCGCAAAACTGCTCATCCGAGCGGCGCACGCTACTAAGTACAGTCACGCACGACCATATATTTACTTAACGAAACGCTGCTAACACCGTGCTGTCGTGAAAGCTCTAACACACTCGATTTTCGCTTTCGTTTTCTGCATCGTGGTTAGCGAGATCGCACTCTCCCCGACCGCGACAAACAAATTGCTCTTGCTGCTTTCTGCCACAGTTTCGCTGCTGTTGGCGTCGCTTCCTGACTTCGACGCGCGTCTGCCGCTACGACTCATCGGTCACAGAAGTGGAGTTTCGCACTCGATCTTCACTGCAGCAACGTGCACAATTCTTTCCTACGTCCTGCTCTCGCCATATCTGCCACTCGATCTGATCGTCGTACCTGCTGTCACAGCGGCCATTACAAGCCATATCCTTCTCGATTCGCTGACGGTGTCGGGTTGTCCGCTGCTCTGGCCGCTCAGCAGTCACCGTTTTTCGGCGCACCTATGCAAGTACGACAGCCCTTTAGCCAATACATCAATCATTTTGTTCTCCTGTGCCGCAGTCGTCGTCTTCGTGCTTTACGGATAGTAAAGCTCGTTCTTCAAAGCTAACACGTGAATGTAGGACGCAGCGTGGCTGCAATTAGGCTTGAATTATCAGCGACTGAAGCATTGCAGAGCAATTTTCGACGAACTATAACGAACAAAATATTAAAGTATTCGAAAAGCCACTTTCATGTGAGGATTCAAATTGTTCCCGTCAAAAAAGGTTCAAAATCTGATTGGTTCCAAGATCCAAGTCGAAATGAAGGGCGAAAAATGCGTGCTCGAAGGTCTACTGATGAGTGCAGATGACTATTTAAACTTGCATCTTACAAACACCACTGAAGTTGTTGACGGACAGAAGTCTCGCGTTCTAGGATCGGTCGTACTTCGCGGCAACAACATCATTCTTCTAAACCCTGTAAACGACTAGTCAGGAATTCACTGAACCTGCTTGAGAGAACAACCGATACTCCAGTGGCTTATTGTCTAACACTCACCTATGATCGCAGGTGGGTTGCTCGCCGAAAGGTGCTAAACAGTGAACGCAACACAAAGCAACGAAAGCAAGCACGACCTCCTCTTAGCGCAAGGCAAGATAGCTCCGTGTATAGGATGCCACGAAGTATGTAATCCAGAGTACTGTTCGCTGCTCGATGAGTGGCTAGAATTACTAATGTAGCACGAGCGAGTCTTCGAACTGACGCGTGAAACGGCAGTATTTTTAGCGTGTTCTCGCTAGGGGCCACGCACTCTTTGCTTGAGGGCAAACCGGCCTTTGTTATGACGATCGCCAACGTGAAAGCGGATTGATCCAAAGGTACGAACCAAACTATGTTCGATTTTAATTCTCGATTAACAGCCACTTTTTTTAGAAAAACGCGACTCACAGTTGTTAAACACGAAAAACTGGCGTCGGCTGCGACTTATTTCACAACGTTGAAATACTTTAATCGCAAACAATAATATGGGACTTTTTTTGGGAAAACGCGACCGAGAGCTGGCCAAAAACGTGGCGAAATGCTATTATAGCTTAGCTGACGGAGATTGTGAAGTAGAAGTCATTGAGAGTCTTGATAGCAAGATGCCGAATGTGAGCTTCATAAACGACATAAGAAAAGAGCTGCAAGTATGGTGGCCTCGCAACATCGGCACGAAATCCAAGGTCGCGCGCTTATCTGAGTCAGATTTTGTATATTGCATCAACGAGCTTCGCGCGAGAAACGGATCGCCCCCCATTTCCTCAGATGGGACGTTGCATAAGAAATGGATGGAATGCATGGCATCAAATGAGCCGCACGTCTATCTCGTCGCTATCCGAGGAGAGAGAACGAAGTTCGTTTTGGTGAATACGAACGTTCACTCGCGGAGCAAAGCCTAACTTTTTTTGAATATATGCGGTCTTCACTCTGCATTCGCTGAAGACGTTGATGACTGGCAGGAAATCGCGTGACTAGCATAGAAGAGCAAATCAGCGAAATAGAAACAGAAATACGCGACACACCCTACAATAAAGCGACACAACTCCACATCGGTCGTCTAAAAGCGAAACTCGCGCGGCTGAAGGAGAAGCGAGAGTCCAAGGGTTCGCACAAGGGAACCGGATTTGCTCCACGAAAGTCCGGTGACGCTACCTGTGTGTTAGTCGGATATCCATCTGCGGGAAAGTCAACCCTGCTAAACGCGCTCACTAATGCAAAATCGCCAGTTGGAGCTTACGATTTCACGACGCTGAATGTCATCCCTGGCTCTATGGTGCACAAAGGAGCGCACATACAAGTCTTGGACATCCCAGGACTGATAGGCGGCGCAGCAGTCGGAAAAGGCAGAGGAAGAGAGATTATTTCAGTTGTAAGAAGCGCGGACCTAATATTGATCGTGGTCGACGTTTTCAGCGAATATCAAGTCGAAGTAGTCAAAAAAGAATTGTATGACGCAGGAATCAGGATAAACCAAAGCCCTCCAAACGTAGCGATAATCAAGAAACCTCGCGGGGGGGTTACGGTTAGCGGGACTCCCAATTCTGCTGAGATCGACGAAGCTACGATAAAAGCGATTTTACATGACTTCAAGATCCACAACGCCGACGTCATTCTTAACGAAGACGTCGATGTCGATCGATTCGTCGATGCTCTGTTACCGAGCAGACTTTTCGTGCCCGCACTAACGGTCGTAAACAAGATAGATCAGTCTTCTGGGTCAGCAAGTTTCGGGGATGTTCACATTTCTGCGGAGCATGGCACCAACATCGAAGGTCTAAAAGAGCTAATCTTTGAAAAACTCAGATTCATTCGGGTGTACCTGAAACCCCCGGGCAAGGCGGCAGATAGCGAAAACCCGCTGATTTTACGCCGCAACTCCACGATTGAAGAGGTCTGCAACCTGATGCATACACGTGTCTCCAGACGATTCAGATACGCTCAAGTGTGGGGTGCGAGTGCGAGACACGCGGGGCAGCACGTCGGGCTAACCCACGTACTCTTGGACAACGATACTGTGACCCTGATAGCCTCACGCAAGTAATCGCAGGATCAACTTCTCACAACTTAATTCTGCTCGGGCGCAGTGCGCAGTCGCGTTGGCGTTAAAAAGGTCTTAAACAGATTTTGTCGCATTACGCTAAGCTTATATCGGACAAATAAGCCATGTTGAACCAATGGAGCTCCATATCGGAGAGACGTTCAGCATTGACCCAGGGTACCTAGTAACTGAACGAAGCGCTGTTATCGGCCAAAGCGGAAGCGGCAAAAGCTATCTCGTAAGTGTGATCTGCGAAGAACTTGCCGCAAATGATCTCGGATTCGTCGTGATCGATACAGAAGGAGAATACGCAGGGCTCTCCGGTCACAAAAACATCGATGTAATTGATGACATTGAAGGCATTTCGACCGACGAAGAGCGCGTCCGAAAAATCATCGAGGAGTCACAAAAAATAGTCCTCGACGTTTCCGAAACTGATCCAAAGGCCATAGATAAGTTCTTGGGAATCGTCTATCAGATCGCGACCGACATGTTCCGAGAGGGGCGCCACCGGCAGAATCCTTTCTTAGTCATCGTCGAAGAGGCTGACATTTACGTTCCGCAGAGAGGGCGCGGACTCGAGATTTTGCAGGTAATGAGCAGAAGAGGCAGGAAACGGGGCCTTGGCATTCTTTTTGCTACGCAGAGGCCTGCTTTGGTCAACAAGAACGTTCTGAGCCAATGCAATAACGTGTTCATCGGAAAACTAACGCTAAAAAACGATATCGATTCGGTGCGTATATTTTTCTCCTCGATGGATGATGCACGCCAACTGACAGCACTTGAACCGGGGCAGTTTTACGTCCAAGGGGCTATCGCCGATCCTTCGTTCATCAAAGTGCGACAACGTAAAACGCCCCACGGAGGGGCGACCCCCACCATTCAACGTCGAACCAAGGACGTATCGGATCTCACGTCTCACAGAGGCGTTCACGCAGCACAGGATTTAGACAAGGCCGAGCACATGCGAGCGCGTCTCGCTCTTGATACGACGACGGGAAGTAGGAAGGTTGATTATATACCATTCGACGAAACCACGGTCCTCAGCGCCTTAAACAGTAACAAGCGCAAGCAGTTCAAGTTCTTCGGCAGGAGTGAGAGTGTCAATGACTTCAACCTGCTAATGTTGCCAATATTCTCCGTTAGCGTTCGAGAGATGAAGAAGCGACTTATAGGCACGAGGTTCAAGGACTACACCGTCTTGATTGATGCCATTACCGGGGATCTTCTAAGCCCCGACGGCGTGCGGCGCCGGTCTAAGAATCTGCGCCTTCTCGCAGATCTGAACCCAATTCAACTGAAAGTGATGGATTTCATCTTGGACAGAGGCGGCACCAGCTATGCGAAATTACGCGAAGCGCTGCCCGATAAGGGCGTCAAATCGAGCTTGAAAAAGCTCGAAGAACGAGGTTTGATCGGGATAAAGGATGAGCTCTATTTCTCCCTGCATGACATAAGCTACCCAAAATCCCTCGTGTCAGAGAGCGCCGAGGGTTTACAGCTTAGAGAGGGTCGCGTAGAAGATGTCATGAAGCCCAGGCTATCAAAGCAAAAACTCAAAGGACTGATACGAGGACTGTATCCCGGCTGCGAGGTGACCGATGCAAATATCATATATTCGCCCGTTCTTCAAGTCTTGTACGCGGACGAGTCCGCAAAAAGACGTGTGAGAATAAACGCGTTGACCGGAAAAAAGATTTTGGGCGAAACAGCTGTTTTGGCAGAAGCTGAAGGTGTCAAGCTCGACGAAAGGAAGTGATACATCAGATCCAACGCCACACGGTTGCGTTCGCGCCGTCGTCACCCCCCTTGTCGGTGCCGACGCGCAGCAATAATGCTTTCATTGTTCTGGGCCCGAGCGTGTAGGTCCGAAGCACATAATGGCCACCGGCGCTCTGCGTGCATTTGCAAGGGTCCCGCGAGCTTACCAACTGATGTGCACGTCTCCTACCACATACCGATCGTAATTATAGTAGATGCTCGGCTGCCTATGGTATGGATCAGCTCGGGCTGAGGTCATACGTCACAAGACACAAGGCGTGGCTCCCTGAAGCTGTGCAACCTGCAGGCCGTAATCCGCCCCCGTCAAAGGTGCAACCTGACTTGAAAACGTCGATCTCGGCCTGGAGCTTGGGATAGCGAAGGACGGTGATCATGTCGCTCCCCATCAGCAGAGCCAAGTTCTCGTAGGAATCCTCAATCTTTGAGGACTTTACGCGCTCCACCCAAACGCGACCCATCTCTTGCAACTCCGCTGAATAGCTTGAGCACGTAAACGGCCGCAGAGCGATGGTAAATCGAGTCCATAACGAGCGTCACCGTTTTTCGAGGCCGCGAACGCGCTAATTAGGGGGCGCGAGTGCCTCGTCGAGTACTCCCTCGTAAAACGCCATCGATGCGCGAGTTTCTCTGATATGGCGCGGTTCGTTCGCGTGACACGCTAAACATGATTCTAGAGAGTACATGTAACGCGGCAGCAACTCTTCTGGCGCTACAGCCACTCATTCAACGCTTTGCCCGATTATGCGGATAGAACTGTTCTTTAAGCGGTTTCGCGCTGATACGTTTATCAAAAGAGGCGTTATCGCTTCGACCATAGATGATGCTTCAAGTGGCCCGGCATCGAAGGGAGTAAGCCCCTCTATGTCCTTGGTTAGCCCCATAACGGTTTCCTTCGGCTGTTCAGGGCCACACACGAGAACGTCTAGGCCGAGCTCGTCTTGAAGATCAATCAGGCGCGCCGCAGGCGTTGTGTGAAACGCTGAAACGACATCATTGTTCGAAAGAATGTCTTGTATCTCGACGGCAGCGCTTCCGTACTTTTCGGGGGGCACGTAACGCAAGAACCCATCTTTAGTCATTGGCACGACAGGAGACACGACGATTGCGTTACCGCCTAGCTGATCTTTGATCGCAACCGCCGTGGAGATTGCAAACTGATACTGTAGTGCAATCACTACCACATCGCTATGTTTTATGGCTTGAACGTTTTCTTCCCCGTACAGTTCGCACGTAATGCCTTCCGTGTATAGTCGCGCTTCGCAGGAAAGTGCTGCTTCTTCAGCTTTTTCAGCGCTTCGTGATCCTATAACCACGTCGTGTTTTGGAGCCCAGCGAAGCGCCAGCCCCTCTCCGATGTTTCCCGTGCCACCCAGCAAGGTTATGCGCATTGAAAAAACCCGTTTGGATAGATTAGCAAAGATGCGTTAATAAACCTTTGTTCCGCTTCGACTATCGCATCCGCAACGCTACGCGGCGCCTCGAATACACGCGACGTTCCATAAACATCAAAACCGCAGCAATTCGAGCAAAACGCCCTCATAATGACAGGTTTTGAAGCTCTGACCCTACCTTAAACAAAAAAAGAGGGATCCCGGATATGGATCATTTACCGCCTGATCAGCAGATATATCGACCCAGCGACAAGTGCCGGTATTCCGAGCCCAAGCAGCGAGAGTTCGAGCACGGGCTGCAGGGGTGAGCTTGCCACGCTGCTCGTTTGAGCTGGAACAGACATTCCAAGCGCCGAGTCATTTTCTAGCACTGTGGACGCACTTTCGCAGCTATCAGGGAATTCGAGCCTGAGGTACTTGACTCACCGGATGCCTGCTCAGACGCTGCTACTGGACGGGGCGTCGAGGTGGCATTGGCCTTCGTGGGGGCTGTTATTGCCAGCGATAGTGTTGGCGTCGCTTGTGTTACCGTTGCCGTAGCTGTAGCTTTTGGCGTTGGCGTCGCTTGTGTTACCGTTGCTGTAGCTTTGGAGTCAGCATCGCTTGTGTTACCGTTGCCGTAGCTTTTGGCGTTGGCGTCGCTGTTGGCGTGGGGGTTGGCGTTATAGCAGACTGCGCGTCTTGCCCCGTTTTCAAATCAATGTGCGCCGTCTGAGTACTTGGATCAACCACGAAGGTTCCATATTGATAGTCCCGTTGCCACGTGCCGTCTGACATCTTCTCCGCCTTGTTTAAGGCGGTTCCCAGATGGATACCGTAATCGCTAAACCATGTGGTCCCCGTCGGCGCGTAGAAGAAGTAACCGTCGGTGAGGAGCGCTGAACAATAGACGAAGTACCGTTCAGACACGCTGCCCTGTGCGTAAAAAAGGGCTAGCTTGCCCTTGGCGGATGCGTCGAGAGCATATCCAATCGAGTTTTCCCAACCCTTATAAAACGCGAATCCCTCGTCCATATATCCGTCGAGAGCTTCAACGTACCCAGGAATGAAGTAAGCGCCGTTGTATATTACAATCTTGTTCCCAGCTACCTGTTTTATGGATTTGTAAAGTGAGATCGTGCTTGATTGCCATTGGCTGTCTGAGCCTGGCCAGCTTCCCGGATAGAGAACGTTGGGGGAGGCAAGACCGTTGTCAAGAACGAGTCCATCGAAGCCCTTGGATAAGGCGTTCTGTCAAATCTGGACACACATAGCCCTCCAGCCTGCATTGGTCAAATCCATGAGGGGTTCATTCGGGTACCCACTCGGATGAATGTTCCTGAAACATCTCGAAGGTACCATTCTGGATGCGGCGTACCCTCTGGGCCGCCGAAGAGCGGGTTGAAATAGGCGAGGACGACAGCGTTGGGGTTAATTGCCTTGATGGCGTCAATGTGCTGTGACGTCTCGGTGTAGCTCAAGGCTACCACGTCATATTTTGCAAGGGTTGCAGCTGTGTCTCCCTCCCAGCTGCTTTTGAAATCGACGTACGTATGCGGCGCGCTTGCATCTATGAGACGCTGTACGTTGCTTTCAGCCGAGTTAGTTGTACTGGGCGTTGTACTGGGTGCTGCTGCAGCGGGTGGAATTACAAACCCTGCAACAAGCAATGAAACTCCCAATAAAAAAAGCCTTTAGGAGCGTTTCTTTTCCCATATTTCAACTAAACACCCCGGTATGGTAGTTCAGTGCATCCAAAACACGACGAGTTCCTATTTAAAAGTTTCTATGCATTTTTTTTTATAAAAAAAATAAATAAAAAATAAAAAGACCTAGATTTAAAATCAGATCCGCTGAATCAAATATAACCATCACTGATATAATGATAGCTTATCTACAAGCTTTTAGCGGACAGTATGACCATTACGCGATTACGGCCCCCTTTCGAAATGGGGGCGACGTTTTCGCAAAAAAGCGTCAGTTTAATAAGTACCCATTACATCTATACGACCCGCAAACGGAGTCGTCCTATGGATGGTTTATCGATGTCGTACCTTCTGCTCGCCTTGATATTCACTCCGACTGTGCTCTCACTTGTGCCTCTAATTCTCGGCGGCTTCACGCAGTCAAAAATTGTGGACTACGTTTCTACCCTTATCGCGCTAATTACCTTCGTCTTCGCTTCCGCCCTTGCTATCGCGTACACGGGACCGGTGACCGCAGCCGTAGCAAACGTGGCTGTCAACAATCTGCAACTTTTTTCATTCAGGTTCGACGCGCTTAGTCTTCTGTTCTCGCTCGTTGTTGCGCTGATGGGGTGCGTGATCATATGGTACTCAAATAGCTACATGCAAAACGAGAGCGGAAGAGGGCGTTACTACTTCCTCATGTTATTTTTCGTCGGCGGCAT
>Ga0326728_10016843_pt1 | contig 14802 bp, 8 predicted proteins | sample MB3enrmetagenome_FD_207602 | JGI IMG/M metagenome (GOLD analysis project Ga0326728, IMG submission 207602) | Lab enriched peat soil microbial communities from McLean, Ithaca, NY, United States - MB31MN | ecosystem: Environmental > Terrestrial > Soil > Wetlands > Peat | place: USA: New York...
CTTGGGCCCAGATGGCTTCGGCCATGGGCTTGAACTTCCGCCAATAGTCCTCGTCCACCCGCTCTTCGTTGCCCAGCTCGAGATACTTCAGGTGATACGGTTCCGGGCGCCCGGCGGCGGCGCGCCGCCGGCCCCACTCGCTGTCAGCCGGGCCATTGACGTATTGAATGAAGTCGGCCATGTCCTGCGGGCTCTCGCCCAGGTTGAACGCCGGGATACCCAGGAATCCGGCCGCGCGGCAGAAGTCCAGGAAGTCCAGGATGCCCCAACCATTGGAAGCATAGGGATACCATGTGCCCCGGTAAGGCGGCCGCTGGTCGCGCGGGCCAATCATCTTCTTCCAACGATACTGCGGGTCGTTGACCATCGAGCCGCCGTAGCGCAGGACGGTGATGCCCTCATCGATCAGCGCCTCAGCCACGTCCTTGCGCACCGGCAAGCCCTTGAACCGCCCCCATTGGCCTGGCTGGAGAAAGGCATAACCGAGGGCGACGGAACCAGGCTGCCTGAGAGTCACGGCAAAGCGGCCGGCCTTGTCGCTCCGGGACGGCGTCAACGTGAAGTCCAAGCGTTGCCAGTCGTTGCTCGTCACGGCCAGGGGCGACTCGGCGTAGGTCCGGGCGCCGTCGCGGCTCTCGAGGGCGACGAATAATTCCGCCGGTTGCTCGGCGTGCGCCCAGAGCTGCCCCTCGTACGGCTTGCCGCCCGCCAAAGCCAGGCCCCAGCGGTGAAGACCCTCGTTTTCGATGCCGATCTCGCCACGCCCGCTGACAAAAATGACTCGCTGGCTGTGCTCGCCAACCAAGGCGTGGCCGTCTTCCCATCGCCATTGGCCAACGGCCGGGCCGCGCCGGATCGCCCGCCACAAGCCGCTGATGGCCGTTGCACCCTCGCTTTCCCTTCGGAAGGGTAGCGGTGTCCTTGCTCCCATCGCCGGCTGCACCCACAGACGGCGGTAGCGCGCCTCGCGCGCCCAAGGCCGCAGCCCAACCGAGCCAGAGGTGAGCGGATACTCCCGGTCCTCGTACCGGATGAGGCGTTTTCCGTTGACCAGGACTTCGAGCGTCTCCTCGGTCATCTTGGCCGCCAAAGGTATCCATCGGCCCACGGGCACTTCGCAGGGCACGTCCCGGATCAACTCGAAATTGTGGCGATGCCGGCCGAGCCTGAGGAGGTTGGCCCGGGCGTCCAGCGCAATCTCGTAGCCATCGAAATTGTCCGCGCCTCGCCCCGCCTGGGTGGTCTTGACGATCAGACCGGCATTGCCGCCGCTGCGATCGGCAAGGAGGACCTCCACGCCGGCCTCGCCGCGGGAGAAGGCCGGATAGTCGCTCACCAGCTTCGGCCCGTCGCCGCCGCCGGCCACAACTTCGTCGCCCTTGACCGCCCAATCGCCGCCGTAGGTCTCGAACCCTTCAATGCGCGCGGCCTCGGCCGGCTCCTGGAAACTCTCGCCGAAAATCATCTGGCTGTAGATGCCGCCATAGACCTCATGGTTAACGTCCTCAAGGCAGGCGCCCGTCAGATAAGGCGACACGCGGTGGAGCGTTTGGTTGGCGTGGACGGTGACAGCAGCTTCCCGCGCAGGGCCGGGCGCCGGCAAGGGCTCGGCGTGGCTCGCGGTCTCGGCCAGCCACACCATCATATCGCCCGGCTGCCGGTTCGCGTTTGCAAAGTAAGGGATGGCGGTGAACTCGACATGCTTCACGCCGGGCACGCGGGCGGACGGCAGGTAGAGCTCATCCGGCCATTCCGCCCGGCTCAGGGCCAGCGCCGGTCCCCGGAGGACGGTAACGCCGCCCAGCAAGTCCGGGCAGTGCTCCGCGCCGAGCGGCACGCCGGGCGGAATCACCAGGTTTCGCACCTGCCCGCCGTTGTCCACCGCTTCGAGGCAATAAATCAACGGGCCGCGCGCGAGGGCCACCCGCTCAATGTCCGCCTGGACCTTCGGATTGGCCTTGAGGCGCCGCACTGGCATGGGCAGCGACAAGTCGATGACGTCGCCGCGCCGCCACTTTCGCTCGAGTCTGGCGCAGCCGCGCGCCTTCTCCAAGGTCGCCAGCGTCTGGCCGTTCACCTGCAACCGCGGTTCCTCACACCAGCCCGGCAGGCGCACGTTGATGGCAAACTCCGTTTCCCGCTCCGGCTCGACGCCGAGCCGGACTTCGCCGTCCCACGGGTAGCGGGTCGTTTGTCGAACTCTCACCGTAGCGCCATTGACGATCAGCGTGGCGACGGAGCCAATGAACTGGTTCACGTAGATGGCCCCCGGCGCCTGGGCGTAGAGGTAGCCCGGCAGGGCGGCCATGATTTTGAGAAACATCGGCGGGCAGCACGGGCAGCCGGTCCAGGCCCAGCGCCTTCGCTGGGGGCCGGCTTCGAGCGGATTCTGGTAGAAGTAAGTGTTTCCCGCCAGGGAAACCCCGCACAGCACGCCGTTATAGAGCACCCGCTCCAGTTCGTCGGCATAACGCGCGTCGGCCAAAGCCAGGTTCATGTTCTGATCGAAAAAGCCGGCGCCAACCGCGGCGCAGGTTTCCAGGTAACCATCGTTCGGCAAGTCGTAATCGGGACCGAATCCCTCGGAGCTGGCCACCGCGCCCAGGCCGCCGGTGACGTACATGCGCCGCTGGACCATGCTGTCCCATAGCCGCCGGGCCGCCGTGAGGTAGTCCTCGCGGCCGTCTGCGCTTCCGGCGGCTGCCAAGCCGGCGCACAGCAGCGTGGCGCGCACCGCATGGCCCTCGATGCTCGCTTGCTGCAGCACCGGCCGGTCGTCCTGGTCGTAGGCGCCGTAGTTTGCGCGGCCCTCGTGATTGCCGCGGTTCTCAATCCAAAACTCGGCCAGTTGGAGGTATCGCCGCTCCGCCACTGGCACGGGCACCCGCGCCTTCAATGCCGGCTCTTGCTGAAAGAGCCGATACAGGCCCACGAGCGCCTCCTCGCCGAGCGCATGGCCCGGGACGATGTTCTTTCTTGGCGGCGGTCCCATCACGTCGGCCATGTGGTTGGCGAGCTTGACTGCCACCCCCAGCAGCCGCGTCTTTCCGGTGGCGCGGTAATAATGGACCGCGGCATCCACCAGCGCGCCGGCGTTATAGACATCGTGCTGCCACAGGTCGTTGCCGCCGTTGAGGCCCCACCGGTGTGTCGGCTCTTTCAATTGGGTGTAAGTGTTCAGGTAGCCGTCGGCGTCCTTGGCCGCCGCGGCCGCGATCCGCTCGATGTAACCATCCAGGCGCGCCTCCAAGGCCGGGTCCCGCTTCGACGCCAGAAAATCAGCGCAGGCCCGAATCATTTCATAGATCAACCCGTCATACCACGGCGGGCCGCCATGGTCTCCGCCCGTGCCGTCGCGAATTCTGTCGAAGTTGGCGAAGGCGCCGTCGTTCTCGAACTTCGCAAAGCAATCGGGGATGGTGACCTCGAGCCAGACCTTGCGCTTGGGCGACCAGAAGTCGTCTTGGATGATGACCTGTTGAATGGGAACTGGGGTTAATGAAGGGTGCCGGGTGTCCCGGGCCGCGGCCGGCGCGGCGAGCAGAATGAGGACGCTGGCCAGGTGCAGTGCTCTTTTCATAGATTACGTTCCATAGATGTGCCGGGCAATGATGTGGTCCTGAGTGACATTGTCCAGCTCCCAAGGATACCCGCTCCAGCCCCAGACCCGCAGGATCAGGTTCTTGTGCCATTCTGGCGCTGTTGGTGCCTACGAGCGTCTGGGATGAGGACAAGCACTCGCCCGGCTGCAAAGGGAACCTGCTTGACCACTGGGCAAGGTCCCACGCCGGTTTCGCCGGGGCCAGGCCCTTGTATTCACCGTCAACGACCCGTTTGCCCGGTTTCGGTTCGAGTAGATAGAAGCCGTTCTGGAAATGGGGATCGCGAACCAGTTCACGCCCGTAGCGATCCGGGCGCCGGTTAGGTCCAATCCATGAAATGCCGCACGAAGCGTTCGGTGTTGCCGCGCGGACGCGGATCGACGTGGTCGGGCAGGCGGTCGTAAATGCGGTAAACGCGATTCCAATAAACCTGCTTCAGGGCGTCGTAGTCGGGATGGGGCGCCGTCAAGTCGGCAAACAACCGCGCGAAGAAGACGAGTTCCTGTCGATACGTCTCCGGATCGGGAAACAGGACGGCACCCGATTTGACCGTGGCCTTCGCGTCCTCCAGCCGGTCGGCGAACGCGCTCACCCGCTGGTGGTAATCCATGCGCGGCAGCTTGACGACGTCATAGCTGCCCCAATCGGGAATGACCTCGAACAGGCGGTACTCGTCGACGAACGCGCGACCGGCCTCACCGAAGACCTTGACGAAGAAATCGCCGGCCAGCCGATGGGGATCGCCGTCCCGGTCCCTGAACGACTGCGCCGCCTCGAAGAGCGACAACTGGTTCAGCATCGGCGTCATCGTAAAGCAGATGCCGCCCGAATAGGGCGCAGCCGCGCGTTCCTCCTGGCGCCGGGCGAAGAGCCGCGCGAAACGATAGTGCGGATAGACGGCGTTTTCGCCTTCGGTCAGGCTGAAATCCCACGTCAGAATCCGGCGTGTCTTGGCGATGGCGTTCGCCCAGGGCCGCGCATCCTGCTCCCCTTGGGGATTGCCATCGCCGTTGAAACCCAGGTTGATCGATACGAGAGTGTTTGTAGGAAAATCCGGGAGGCGCTGCAGCAGATGCTTCATCGAGCGGTCGGCGCGCGCCTTGGAGAACGTCCACGCCGTGCCCTGATCTTCCGGAATGAACTCGCCCTGGCTGCCGGGTGCCATCCGGATGTTGCCCCAACCGAAGAAGGGCGGCCCCCACGTGTTGAACTCGATGCCGATGCCAGGCCGGAGTTGATCGAGCAGGGCGGCGATCTCGATGGATTTGTCGATATACGTTTCCGCGGTGCAGCCGTTGCGCGAGCAGGCGCCCGGGTCGCCGGGAAAGACCCCGGCAATATCCAGGCCGGGGAACCGGCGGATCCAGGCGTCCCACAGGAAACGAATCTCGCGCCATTCGTCGGCCAGATTCGGACACAACGTCCGCCATTTCTCGCCGACCGTCGCGAGAGCGACGATCATCTCCACCTGCAATTCGCGCGCATGGGCGTGCTCGATGACCCCGTTCAGTTGTCGCGCGAACTCTCTCCCAACGGGGGAGTCGATCGCCTCCCGGCAGAAGAGCCGTGGTTCGAGCCAAAACTCGAACACGTTGAACCCGAAGTTCGCGATCATGTCGACCAGCCGCCGCCAATCCTCATCCGACCACCGATACGGCAGCCCCGGGTAGTACATGTTTGGATTGAACGCGCACAGCAAGTGAGACGCGAAATTGTTGTAATAGGTGATCCGGGGCGCCCTCAGGCCTGGTTTCTCCGACTGCGCCCAGGCCGGAGAGGCCAAACAAGCCGCCGCCGCGCTGCCTAGAAACTCCCGTCGCGTCAATTTCATGGCCGTCAGCGCCGTGGTCATTTCGCTGCCTTGCCGAAGCCCACGTCGCTCACGTTTGGGCCAACCGTCAGGTTCGCTTCGGTCGCAGTCGTGGTGAGCTTCCCGTTTTGGTTGAGCGTGGCCTTTCGGGAAACTTATCTGGAAATGCCTGAGGGTCATGGTTTTGACAATGGCCGTTTTCCGACGGTTTCGATGAGGGGTTCGATGTCGAACCCGAGCGGCTTGCCCCCGGCGATCTTCTGCCGGGCGTTGACGATTGCCGCCTCGAGACCCGGCGGTGTTTGGTCTTTCCACCAGTTCATTCGTTCGCTGTAGCACCAGACGTATTCGTCCGTGGTGTAGAGCGCCCAGTAGGTGTTGTGCTCAAACCACTTGGCCCGCTCCTCGGCCGTCATCCGGTAGCTCAGATACTGCTCCGTTTTTGGTTGCCGCAGTGCGAAATTCTGGTCCACGTAGAGCGATTGTCCCGCCCGGACCTGCCGCTCGTACTTGTCCCGAAGCTCGGGCGGCACCAGGCCGAGCGCCCGGCGGCGGATGGCATGGTACGCGCGGAAGTACTGCTCGCGCGAGGTGTAATAGTAAGCGTTCTCGTTGCCGTCAATGAATCGCGCCTTGGGGGTTGCGCCCTCCAGCATGCCCACGAAGAAGTCAGGCATCAGACCCCAGCCTTCCCGTGCCAACCGCTGTTCTTGCTCCGCCTCGGGCAGGTCCGCCAACCGATCGTAAAGGCTCACATGAAAGAAAGTCAGGATCAGAGCGCCGGGCATACGCTTTTCAAACGCCCGCATGAGCTGGGCGCCGCGTTGCCGGACCTTGGCTCGGTAATCGGCGAACGAGTGATCCTTGGCCTTCGGCTGTTTGGCGTAGTCCCACAGGCTGAAATCGTACGGCTCCGGGTCGAAACAAATCCCACGAACCCGTCCAGCCTGCGCGATACGCACCAGCAGTTCGGCGTTTGCTTCGATCACTCCCCACTGGGCTTCGTCGAACCAGTCGAACCCGGCCGGCGGCGAGCCCCAGATGAGCACGAAATTATCGGTGAAGCGCGTGAACCGCAGCTCGCGAAGGATGCGCTCGTCCTCGGCGAATGTGGCCGGCTGAAGCGGTTTCATCACGAACGCGTTGCAGCCCCCGCTCAGCCGGAAGATAAGCCCGTCGAAGGGGCGCTTCTCCATCGCTGCGCGCTCATCGCGCATCTGGGCGGGGGTCGGCACGTCCCACCCGTATTCGATGAGCTTTTTGTCCGGCCCCGGGAGCGCCGCTGCTGCGCGCAGCGCGGGCGTTGCAAGGACCACGCAGAAGACCAGGACGGTAATCCAGGGGCGCCGGTTTTCCACCGCCCTCCTTGACGCCGGCGGGCAATTGACCCTTGACGCTGGGCGGAGGCCGCAGAACGGATGCGAGATCGGGCGCATGACCGAGCATTGAACGGAAGGCCAAAACCGTCAATCCATTTGCTTCGCCTCGGCATGGCCGGCGCGAGGAGGTTGCGCGCGCCGGATTGGAGCTAGTGACAAGCCCTCCCGGAGTCGAGCGGCAGAGCGGCGGTTTCATTTTGCGGCCGGCGGCCGATGCCAAATGCGCTGGCCGTCCTTATACACCTCCCGACGCGGTGAAAGGGCACGCGATGAGTCCGGCCCTCCGTATCGATAAGTCGGAACGCCTGGGGGTCGTGTTCAGGAAAAAATAGTCGGCCCGGGGCCATTCAGGCCGGCTTTCGACCTGATACCAGCGGTCGAGCACTTCTCCCACCTCGACGGGTCGCCCTTCCCAAATGAACCCTCGCGGCGTCTCGTCGGCTTTGGCCCCGGCGTAACATTCGACTTGGACCGGGACGAGTCTCATTGGCCCGCAGCGGCGGGGCTCTCGTCAGGGCCAAGGTCCACCATTCGGGCTCGCGGCGCTTGGTCGGCGATCACCCGGCGAGCCAGATTAAACCACCTTTGGCACCGGTCCAAAACGCTGATTGGAGGTGGGCGCCCAAGCATCCAGTATGGACTCGATGGGATTCTCTCTGCTGCGAATTTGGGTCATTGAAGATTGAACCCGGGCCGTCGGGCTGCATAATCTTCGCGACATGGATGAAAAATGAACTGAACCCATGAAGATCCTCGCACTGGCCCTCATTCTCGCAACCGGCACCATGTCCGCGCCTCATATCTTTGCCGGCGACGGTCCGCCTCGCTGGCGCGTCATCATTGCTAACGACACGTGTCCGGACGTGACTTGGGGCTTCACCGAAGCGCAGACCCGCCAGGCCTTCGCAGACCTGATCGCCGCTCATCTCGACGAGATGACCCGCACCGATGTGCTGCCCTTGGAGGACCGCGACCATTACAACGCCACCGCCTATATCGAGGTCGAAGCATTCCTGGGAATATACCCGCAGCGGCGGGACGAACTGTTCCGCCGCATCCGCCAGGGCTGCTTGTGTGTGAGCCCGTTCCTTTGCAATTCCCTCTGGGGCTTCCAGAGCGTGGAAGGCGCCTTGCGCACCTTCTATCCCGCTCGCCGGATGGAGCGGGAGCACGGTATGCCGATTGACGTCGCAGAGCACATCGAGTTGCCTTCCTTGCCTTGGGGCATGGCGACACTCCTGGCCGGTTGCGGTATCCGCTGGACCTCCGTGCCATTCCTCGATTACGACTCGACTTTCAAAGGGCTGAACAATCCGCCGCTGTTCCGCCTGGAAGGTCCAGATGGCAGCGAAGTGCGGGTGCGGCTGGACGCGTGGGCGTCGCTGAAAACGTCCTATTACCAGGGTGGTTATTTGCTGAAAGATCCCAAGCGTGTGGCGTCCGAGTGGATTCCCCATTACGCTGGTCTGGGCGCCGCATATCCATTGCGGCTGATCTTCGCCAGCGGCACCCATTCAGACATCAATCCGAACAGCTACAAACAGGCCCGAGGCTTTGCCGACGACATCATCGATTACAACGCCAACGGGACCAACGCGGCCAAGTTGATCAATGGCACGCTGGCCCAGTTCTGTGCGGAGGTGGACGCGGTCGAGGCCGCGTCGCCGTTTTTGCCCAAGCTCCGCGGTTGCTTTGGGCAGTCGTGGCAACTCTGGCCGGTGAGTCTGGCCCGGACCGCTGCCGCGTTGCGCGAGAACGAGCGCGCCTACATGGTTGCCGAGTCGCTGGTGGCGCTCGCCAGCCAGGTCAAACCGGACCTTGTGGCGCAGACCCGGGAGGACCGCGAGAAGGCTGAATGGTATTGGGCGATGCTCTCGGATCACGCATGGAACGGTGCCGACCCCAAAAACAGGCGTCACAACGCCGAATTGCGGCAAAAGTGGGCTGAGGGCCTCGGCGGCCTCAGCCAGCGCCTGACCGGCCAGGCCTGGAACGAACTCGGCCTCAAGGCAGACAGCCGGCACATCACCGTATTCAATCCGCTGAGCTTCGCCCGGGACATCCTGGTGGAGTGCGCCCTGCCCGCTGAGGTGACGGGGACGAAGGGCATATCGTCTCAGGTCCACTCGGAGGGTGCCGAGCGCAGTCTGGTCTTCGTCGCCGCGGAGGTTCCGGCATTGGGGTTCCGCGAATACGCCTTCGAAACCAAAACGCTCCGCGCCACGTCCGCGCCACCGTTCTCGGGCACTGCCACCACCCTGGAAGGCCCATTTTATCGGTTGCGGCTGGATCAAGGGGCGCTGGCGTTCGAGCCGTTGGGCAACGATCAGAACTGGAAGGAGGTCACCCAGAACCAGAATGGCGAGTCTCATTTCCGGTTCCGCTACTCGCTGCGTGCCCATGCGCCGGGCTACGACAACGCCACCGCCCTGGCCTGGAGCCGAAACACTGCTGCCCCACTGACGTCGGCCTCGGGCCGCCTGCCCAAAAAATGGCTGGACCGTCCGCATCTGGAAGTGGATCCGAGGCGCGCGTTGGTGACCTGCATGAAGCCGGCGGATGATGGCGCCTCCGATCAAACCGTGGTGCGGCTGTGGGAAACCGGCGGGAGAACCGGAGCGGTGATGGTGGCGGCGCCCGGCTACCGCGCTGCCTGGGAGACAGACTTGCTCGAACGTGAGCGCGAAGCCCTGGCAGTCAAGCAGGGCAAAGTGTCGTTGAACGCGCGTGGTTATGGATTCTCCGCCGTGAAACTGACCCGCTGAACCCTCCGACGGCAAATGACATGGCATCCAGTGTCCGCTTGTGGGGAACCCAGCGGCAAGGCCCGTTGCTCTCTCTTGACAAAGATCGGATAGAGAACCTGCGCTTAGGGACCGCGCAAAAATAACTTCGCCTTTTATGGCGCAGGAGTTTTGGCCGTCGGCGAGGCGCGAGCGACGAGCATACCCCGCCAGCGGGTCTGTAAGGAGCGAGCAACGAAGCCGGCGGGCAAAAGGACCAGCCAGAAAAGGTGAAGTTATTTTTGCGCGGTCCCTTACTGTCCGCAAATTCCCGGGCACGGCCTGGCTTCAGCAACGACGACGGGTCTGCGAGCCCCCGCCCCGCTCGACCAGGTCTTGTACATGCCTGCGACCATTTTTCGCTGTTCAACAGGTTTCCCGGCTCATAGGCTCAACCCTGTATTGCATGGTCGCACGAGCATCATCCTCCAGGCCATGAGCTGCGCGATGAATCACGTTGAACGCTGCCGCGCGGTTCTGAACTTTCAGCCCGTTGACCGGCTGCCGCGCTGGGAATGGGCCATGTGGTGGGACCTGACCATCGAACGCTGGCACCAGGAAGGGCTGCCGCGCGAGCTGTCGTTCAACCGCGTGTTTGAGATTGCCCAATGGTTCGGCCTGGATCCCTACCAACAGTTTTGGTTCAGCACCACGGATCCCACCATCCAGGCCACCCAGCACCATGTGGAAGGGGTCGTGTCCAATATGGACGATTACCTGCGCATCCGCCCGCTGTTGTTTCCCGATCACGGCGCTGCCATCGGCAGCATGGCGCCCTGGACGGAACGTCAGCGGCGGGGCGAGGCGGTGGTGTGGTGTACTCTCGAAGGGTTTTTCTGGTTCCCGCGCACCCTGATGGGTTTCTCCAAGCTGATGCTCGCATACACCGATCAGCCGGAGCTGCTCCACCGCATCAACCGGGACCTGCTCGAGTTCAACCTGCGCCTGCTGGACAAGTTCTTGCCGGTCTGCGTGCCCGTCTTCATGACCATCGCCGAGGACATGTCTTACAACCACGGGCCGATGATCTCGAAGCGGACCTTCGAGGAATTCGTGGCGCCCTACTACCGGCAACTCATTCCCCGGCTGAAGGAGTGGAACATCCTGACCTTCATGGACACCGATGGCGAGGTGACGCTGCTGGCGCCGTGGCTGATGGAACTGGGCCTGGAGGGCGTGCTGCCCCTGGAGCGGCAGGCCGGAGTGGATGGCCTGAAGCTGCGCCGGGAGTTTCCCCGCCTGCGCATGGTCGGCCATTTCGACAAGATGACCATGAACCGGGGCGAACCGGCCATGCGGGCCGAGTTCGAGCGGCTGGTGCCGCTGATGAGAAGCGGGGGATTCATCCCGAGCGTGGACCACCAGACGCCCCCGGGCGTTTCTTTGGACGAATATCGTTGCTACCTGCGGCTCTTGCAGGAGTACACTCAACCCCGGCAAATGTGAGCATCCCCGTCACCCGCCGCGACAGTGTAACCGAAAACTGAACATCTTTCAAATCAACCCGCGCCTCTAGACGCTCGCCAACAACGCCTCGAGCGATGCGCTCGAACTCCAGTTGGAGTTCAACCAGAAGCTGCTCGTGGACCTCGGCCTGTTCGCGGACCAACTCGGCGTCTGGCAGGCGGCCAAGCAGCGCGGCGGCATGGCCGAGCACGCACGCCTGGCGCCCGCGGCAAGGTGCGGGAGCTGCTGGATCGGCTGCAACTCGAGGACCGGCTCGAACTGCCCCGAGGCCGGGAGCATTGGGAGGTCTCGGCCCTCCCCGCTTTGCCTCGTTGGGCCAGGCTCCCGCGCGAGGCGCTCTCCAGCGAAAAGCCCGACCGAACTCGGCAAGGAAGCTCCACTGGCGTTCGTCCGTTACTTGGCTGGTTGGGCAGGAGCCGGCGCCTTGACTTCGGCCCGGGCCGGCATCTGTCTTGAAAAAGGGATTTCCCCGCGCAACATTCTTCCTGCCTCACCTGTCAGCCATAGGTAGTGATCGGCCGGCATCCCCTCGTAATCGCACAGTTTAACTCCCGCCGGCGGCTGGTCGGAACACTTGAGAATCGCCGTGCCCTCGTCCATTTCGTCGAACATGGCCACATAGAGCATTTTGGCTCTGGTATGCACGGCACCGCTGATTTGGCTCCAGTAGAACCGGCCTTTCTGGCGAGGGATCTGGTTCAGCGGATAAATCATGGCGTTGTCGCCCCGGCCATGGTTTCCCAGATCGAGCCGGCGTTAAGCGCTTCCACCAGGTAACGGGGCGCCGCCGGAATGCCCACGCCGTCCGGGCCAACCCAGTTGACCAACTCTCCGCCATGCGCCCGGGTATATCCGCCCCAGCACGTATTGGGGTTTTTCAACACGGCGTACTTGAAACCGAAAGACCTCAGGATGCCGGGCAGGGCGCTGGTGAAACACGGTTCTTCCTTCAATACGTGGCGACCTCTGCTTGCGGAAAATGCTCCCGGATTTTGCGCAGGCCGCGCTCCAACTGCTGGATCACGCTTTCGCCCGAGATGTTCCACAAACAGCTCTGCCCATACGCCAGGTTTCCGAACCACTCCGGCTTGCGCGACCGGAAATAGCGGTTCGGAATCGCATGATCGGAAATCGCCGCATCCCACGCGATCGAATGGCTGAGGTAATCGTAGTTGCCGTGGCGGATCATGGTGTTCTTCACGTTGAGGTCCAGTTCCGGCAGCGCTTTGTCTTCCGGGGCCGGCTTCCACGTCCAGGACCACTCCGCCGCCGGGAGCAAGGCCGCCGGGAGTGAAAGCGAAAGCAGTGAGAGGATGCGCGCGAGCATAGGGGCCGGAGTGGCCAATCTATGAAAGGACCGCGACTGGAATGGCCCGAGCACGGCGCTTTGGAAACCCCGCGTTGCAGGAGATGGTCATTTCAAGGCTTGGTAGTAACCCGTCTGGAACTGCGCGAAAAAGTTGTGCTCGTTGAAAGGGAAATGCTGAACCAGGGCGACGGCGACGATCCTCTCCTTGGGATCGATCTGGCAGTACGTCGTCGCCGCGCCATACCAGCCGAATTGGCCCACGGAGGACGGCATGGAAAGCTGGCCCAGGTCCGTCGTCACCTCCACGCCGAGACCGAAGCCCTTCTGCCGCGACGCGGCCTGATTGTTGGGCAGGGTCACCAGGTGATTGGCCGCCATCAACTCGATGGTCTTCCGGCCCAGGATGCGTTTGCCTTCGAGCGTGCCGCCGTTGCACAGCATCTGCGCGAAGCGCGCGTAATCGCCCGCCGTGGAGAAGATCCCCGACCCGCCCGCCTCTATGCCCCGCCCCGGCTCCGGCCAGGTCTCGAGGATGGGCTGGTCTTCCACGAGTTTCCCGTCCGGCCCATGTTTGTACGTCTTCGCCAACCGGCTCATCTTGGCGGCGGGCACATCGAAACCCGTGTCCTTCATGCCCAGCGGACCGAACAACCGCTCTTCGAGGAACTCGCCAAAGGTCTTTCCCGATACCCGCTCGATCAACGCGCCCAGCACGTCCATGTTTACGCCGTAAGTCCAGGCGTCGCCCGGCTGGTGCTTGAGCGGCAACTTGCTGAGCCTGGCAATGAAGTTGGTCAATCCTGGCCCCACCCACAGGTCGGCGCTGCGCCACAGTTTGGTCAATTCGTCCTCTCCGGCGAAATCGTAAATCAGCCCGCTGGTGTGCGTCAGCAGGTGCTTGATCGTGATGGGCCGTTTCAGCGCCTCCACTTGCGGCGCGTCCTTCGTGCCGCCTGTCCAGACCTTCATCTCCTTCAACTCCCGCAGGTAGTTGGCAACCGGCTCGTCCAAATTGAAGCGTCCTTCCTCGAACAACATCAGCGTGGCGACGCACGTAATGATCTTCGACATCGAATAGACGCGGCAGATCGTGTCGCGCTCCATAGGCAAGCGCTTCTGAAGGTCGCGATACCCGTAGGTGTGGAAGTCCACGATCTTCCCGTCACGCACGAGCAGCGTGACGGTTCCTGCGTGCTTCCCTTCATCCACGAAGCGTTGGACCGTCGAGTGCAAGACTTCGAGTCGCACCGGATCAAAACCGGCCGCCTCCGGGGAGGTTGGTGGCAACTGCGCCTGTACCGACAACGCCGCCACCAGTATGAAGGCAAGGAAGAGCTTTTTCATGTTGGCGCGAATCCTAATCCGACCGCCCCGCGTCGTCTCGGAAAAAAGGGACCGTCGTGACGGTTGCGCCCCAGGGAGCGTGCCCCTATTCTGAAGCGGCGACGCGTCGTGGCGATCGCCACGACGTCTGACCGCCTCGATTCGATGGCCAAAAGGAAAGGGCGCCGGGTCCCACATGCGGGCATTGATCGCCGCGCCGAGCTCGTCGGCTTCGCGCGCGAATCCCGCTGCCTCGGGCACCTTGCCCAAGGATTCGGCGATCGTGGCCAGGTTGCGGCCAAAGAGCGCCATCTGGCTGGACGTGTCGATGGCGCAGCCGCCGCCTTTGAGGAACGCGTTCCGAGGCGAATTGTCCATGCTTGCCCAGTCGGTCATATAAAGCCCATTGCCCTGGCGGAGATATTTTCGGAGCGCGCGGTAATAGCACACCAGCGGCTCATAAACTCTCCCAAGCCGCTCGTGGTCGCCCGTGGCGCGATAGCTCTCCAGTTCGGCCCAGGCCAGGATCGGATGGTTCGAGGCGTCGAGCGTGATTTCGGGCGGCGGCGGCGGCGCCGGACGGCCCTGGTAAACTACCGGTTCGTTGCCGGCCCCCGTCCACCCCCACCGACTGAAAAGCTGCCACCCCTCCCGGTTCACCCAGACCGCGTAGTCTTTGCCCGTGGTGCGGTTGATCTCACGGCAGAACTCCCCGTCGGCAGGCTGCTTGGCGTAGAAATTGTCCAGCGAACCGAGGCCCGGAACCAGCGGGTGGGCGCAATTGCAGAACATCGTCATGAAACAGGTGTCCCACAGAAAGAGGTTCTCATTGAATGCGGCATCGATGAACTGGGAGACGTAACCGCTGCCCGGGGCCGGTTCATGGAAGTTCTTGAACGCCAGTTCCCAGCTTTTCCAGTACATGGAGACCCACTCAGGCCTTTCCTCCACGAGGATCGAAGGGATGATAATCCTGTACCGGTTCAGCAACTCCTGCAGAAAGCGCTCCGGTGCCCATGAGGCCGTTCGGGCGACCACCCGCAATTTCCAACACGCGGTCGATGCCTCGGTAGAGGCGTTGCGGCTCGGGGCAAGCCACCACGCCGGGATCGAGGTTGACGCGAATCAT
>Ga0326728_10016845_pt1 | contig 14800 bp, 18 predicted proteins | sample MB3enrmetagenome_FD_207602 | JGI IMG/M metagenome (GOLD analysis project Ga0326728, IMG submission 207602) | Lab enriched peat soil microbial communities from McLean, Ithaca, NY, United States - MB31MN | ecosystem: Environmental > Terrestrial > Soil > Wetlands > Peat | place: USA: New York...
CAGCCGACGGGGATGCTCAGTTACACGAACGATCCAGAACAGGCACGCAGAACGTCGACTGGACAAGCTCACAACTGCAGCGATATCGACGGATATTTCTCTCCGAGCACTTCGGTTCGGCACGAAGCTCGCCCATCGCGCGGAGCCCACTAGCTCGCGGCCACCGTGGAGACGAGTAGGTCAACGTCCTCGTCGGTCAGGGTCTCCCACTCCGCCTCCGAGAGCACTTTTAGCACCCGTCTTGCAGTGACGGTGGCAGCCGAGTCAGGGCACTCCCACTCGTACCGCTTGAGAATGGCGGCAATCGACCTCCCTGGATGCACTACTACGACGGCGGGATGGCCGCAGCTGAGCAGGACGATGCCGAAGGTGTGCTCTACTTTGGAGCCGGTAACGCCAGAGCCATTCGAGCTCCGTGCAGCAGTTGGGACGCGCACGACAGTCTTGCAGCGACGACAGCGGGTGCTCGTGCATGCGGCCGTCTCGAATCGGTAGCCGCAGCGTGGACAGGTGATCGTGGTCGGCGAGCAAGGGCTCAATTCCCGTTTCACGAGCCTGCTCCGCGATCCACTCCACTTGCGCCCGATCACTGCTGGAATGGCTAAGGAAGACCGTCGGTCGTTCGCGCCCCGCCTCATTGACGACTTCCGTGGTTGACACTCGCGCTCCCCTTTGTGACCGCCTTGTGACCAACCTACTACTCGGGGGTGGTTTTCTCCTTCTGGCCTGGGATTTCGTTGGTGTCGGAGGGGGGACTTTCCCACGTACGACACGCGAGACGATCTGGGATCTGGCCGCTTGACGAGGCCTTCTTCTTCCTCGGTTGTACCCGCTTATGGCGAGTCACCGCGACGGAGGCTTACGCGCCGACCAGATCGTCACATCCACTGCCCCCCGGACCCGCTCTAACGCGCGGTGCATCGCGTCGACGCACCAGCCAAACGGGACGACCTCGAGGCACGCGACGCCGTCCACCCCGTCTAGGTCGGCAGTGGCGTGGCCGGAAGCGCCGGCACCACGAGCCCGGCGGGAAGCCCGAGGCCGCCTATGAACTCCTCGGCGTCGTCGATCCGCGAACGGACAATGCCGATCAAGAAAAGGACATACGGCGCGATGAGCGAGGCGAGATCGTCGAGCTGGGACTCTGTCGCCTTGTCTAGACCGAGGAACCCCACGACGAGATGCGCACGTTCGCGCAGCCACACGGCCATCCTCGCGACATCTGCGAGAAGCAAGGTCCGATAGGCCTCCTCGACTTCCCAGGTCGTGATGCGCAGTTTCTCGTTCACGAAGTCGACTGCATCGTCTTCGAGCTCCGGCGAATCCGCACCGAACATCGCGGCGATCGGCTCCGCGTCGTACAGCTCGCCGCCGAGGAGCAGGCACATGAAGTTGACGATCACGGAACGGAAGACGACGTCACCGGACTCGCCCGTGCGTTCTGCGCTGTCGTACACATTGCGCCGGAGCGTCTCTACGATCCGCCGCATCGGCATCGGAATGTTGCTGATCGACTCACTCATGCCGCGGGCGATCTCATCGAGCCTGGCAAAGGCAGCGTCCGTCGACTCCTCCGTGGACAGATCGAGCGGCGTCTCGGGCTCGGCAATCTCAGCGATGTTGAAGCCGCGGAGGAGCGCTCCGCGCAGACGTCGGCACACGAAGCCGTGCGCTTCCATGCGACGCGCTGTCAGGTCTGCGTTGTGACCCCTGCCCGGGCCGGCGAGCTTCGAAAGTTCCCGGTAGTGAGCTATCTGTTCCATGAGGGGAAGACCGTCCTCCGGACCGAGGCCGTCGATCGTCCAGCCTTCGATGCGACGCGGAGAGGCGTGCACGCCAAGTACCGCGAGGGCGGTGCTGATCTCGATGGCGAGCGGCGAGTTTCTTCGCATGAAGAAAGCGTACGCAGCGGGTGTAACGCTTCCTCCCGAAAAATCCGGTACGCGCCGCGTACCGGCATTTCGGTCCTCCGCCAAAACGGTCAGGTTCACAATGTTGAACATCGGCTCCACCGCACTCTGCGATGGCCGGCACGGATGAAAGGAGCAGCAGATGCGGGGCGATCACCTCGTCGTCGACCGGGGTCTCTACAGACACCACGCCGTCGACCTAGGCAACGGCACGGTCGTGCACTTCGCTGGGCCCGGCAAGGAGAAGGCCTTCGTCTCGGTCCGGATCGACACATTCGAGGACTTCGCTGGCGGCGGCACCGTCTGGGTGAGGGTCTACGGGCAACGCCTCGATCCGGAGGAGACGGTCCGGCGCGCCGAGGCGATGATCGGTTCGACCGGCTATGACCTCATCTCGAACAACTGCGAGCACCTCGCCTCCTCGTGCGTCACCGGGATTGCCGAAAGCCGACAGGTCGAGCGCGTGTCCGCCGCCAGTGGCACCGTGACGCTTGCCTACATAGCCACCGTGGGATGCGCCGACGTGCTCGCGACGATCGGATCCGTCGGTGGCCTAAGCGGTCCCGGAGTGATGTCGGCGCTGGCGGCGGCTGGCCGCGTGGTTGGTGGCGGTGCCGTCCAGGGTCTCTACATCCTCGGCCTTGTGCCGGGGCTCCTCGGCACGGTCGCGGTGCTCTACGCGGCTCGCGACAAGCCGTACCTGACAAACGAGGAGCGTCGCGCCCGCAGCGCCGCGCGCTGCGCCGCGGCCGTGGGCGGTGTCGCGACGGGGATCGCCGGGATGGGCGCAGTGAGCGCGGCAGGGACGGTCGCGGGACTGAGCGGCGCGGGCATCGCCTCCGGTCTGGCCGCCGTTGGCGGACTCACGGGGGGTGGAATGGTCGCCGGAGTTGGATTGCTCGTCGCGTTGCCTGCGGTGGTCGCAGGATTCCTCGGCTGGGTCATGTACCAGGTAGCTCTCTGGTGGATGACCCAAACCCCGCCGCCCCAGACCGTAACGTCCAGCTAGAGGCCTATAAATCGCTGACGTGCGGTCCTGTTCGGCACTTGGTCCATTGTGTCCGTTCCATTGGGCCTGTCGTAGCGCGTGCCACCACGGCTCTCAACGTCTCGAGATCGATCTCGTCTCAAAGCAGCGACGCTGGCATGCTTAGAAGATGGCAACTGAGACGCCAATCGATTTACCTCAAGATGTAGCGGCAGCGTTGGCAGAGCGTGGACCCACCCTCGGGGGGCACCAGCTCGTCCTTCTTCCCCGCGAAACGCGCGACGGGCGAACCTACTTCCTCGATGACGACATCGACGCACTGACTCTCGCGCGTGAGGAGGGTCTCGACGCGGCGTTTCTCTTCGATGGCGAAAACCGGCGCTTCCTCCACGAGAACGCCGCTGGGTGGGAGCTTGCCGCGGCAGTTGCGGTTGCCGAAAACCTGGGAGCCACAGGCATCGCTGCGCTAGCTCGCTCTCTGCTCCAACGTGTTCGGCGCGCCAAGGAAGAGGGGCTCTACGATGGCGAAGAATCGGCTGCGCCTCTAAAGCTAATGATCACGCAGGTCAGGCAGGATGGGGTAACGGGAAACACGTCAACCCAAGCAATTCAAATCGAGGGCAATCTCGAGAGCGTGACATCGGCAGTGAAGCGCCTGCTGAGCGGCGACGGTTGAATGTGCAGAGCGACAGATCAAGCGCCGCGTCTCCCGCTCGATCTGCCGCCGGGACAGGTTTGACCATCGGCGGAACTATTATCCGGTATGGCGAGCAGGCTCCGCGTGGCGGCTCGGGAAGAGCGAGCTGGTGCCTCTTCCACGGCTTGGAAGAGCTAAGGAAAGCGCGTCGTGACTACGGAATCGCGCTCCGACTCTTGATTGAGGTCCTTCCTGGCGGAATCGGCTCGTTGCCAGAACCATATCCGTTGCAGTCGCCGCATCCCCGCGCTCTTGGCTACACGGTCGGGACACGGCGAGTGCGTCAGTGGTTCAGCCTTCGGAAGTCCTTTGATGAACGCCAGGAAGCTCTGGACGATCCGTGGCGTATTCGTATGGAAACGCGCCTAGCCGACGCGGAGGGTCATGCTCGTCATGCGCTTCAGGCTATCTGCAACGCGTACAACTTCTTCGACGACATTACATACGACTACCCCAATGCCCTCGTCGAAGTGAGCGTCGGAAAGACAAAGAGGCTCGTTGAGCTAATCGACGACTGTCACACGATGGTCCATCGATTCGGCGAACTTGTCGGCGGATTCTTCGGCTGTGAGATTGAGGAGGCCAACGGAGTCTGGTTCGACCGTTGCTTGGTCTCCTTGCTCCACCTCAGATTCGGCAACAGCACTGGATTCACTGCTCGCTACGTCTGCGTGGTCTGCGGTGCTGACGCGGGAGATTGTGATCATCGACTGGGTCAGAGTTACTCGAAGATTGCTGGCCTCACGAACGACGGTAACTGCAACATCTGTGGAGAACGGTGTGAAGCCCACGTCGCCGGCAATACCTACGAAGTTCCAGCAAGCTATCGAATCACCGATATAGAGGTTCAAGAAGTCTCCTTGGTGAACCGCCCGCGCGATCCATTAACCCGGATCGAAAAACGATCGCTCGATCCAAGGATGTTGGCGGACCATCTCGGGCGGCCCCCCGAGCCGGGTGAGAGAGTCCTCGACCACGCCTGTATGTTCCCATGCGGGGGCTTCTCACACTATGGCGTTCCTCAGAGTCGAACGACCCGGCCCATCGCAGGTGTCCGAACACCTAGCCCTCATAAGCTTGAGGCGTGACGAAGAAGGAAGTCGTTTCAACCTCCCGATGCGGACCTCACAAGCCTGGTCGAGGCCGAGGGTCCTTTGACGGGCCCTGACCTGCACTCATAATGAGCGGACGACGGGATTCGAACCGCGACCCTTACCTTGGCAAGGTGTTGGAATCCGTGCATCCGGTGTTGCTCCGTCCGTCGACGTAGGCCCCGTCCGTCTCTTCGTCCGGGAAGTGCTGTTGAGGGGATCCCGTTTGAACACGCGTTACTACGCGTAGTCGAGCTCCACTTCGCGGGCGACGGTTCGAGCTCCCCGTAGTCCAACGTCCGAAGGGCGAGCCATGCTCCGACGATCGCGCGCAGATCGAGCTACCGCGTGGAGCCGGATGAGATCGTTGTCGAGAGACCCTCAGCCTTGATCAGGTCCATGATGTACCTGCCGTCGACGAATCCAAGCACGGTCTGGATAGCGAACTCGCGAAGCGTCTTTAGGAAGTTCGGGAGCCATAGCTCTTCATCAATAGTGACGCTCGTCGCGACGTACCCTTGAAGGGCGATATCCGGATTGGGGCCGGTCTTCTTCGCATAGACCCGCGCAAGCTCGGTATCGGCCTCCAGTGTCTTCGGTCGCATGTCGCGCATTCGCTCGACCACGCAGTCACGCGTGTCCACGACTTCATGCCAGTTCGCGTCGGGTCGCAGCCAGACTGGTTGGATCGTTCGATGTTTGTCCGCGTTGGAGAGCTTCTGGAGGGTAGTCAAGCAGTGGCGAGCGACCGCCTTCTCCCCTCTCATGAATGGCTGCGCCTTACGGACCTTCGCAATGTCCGACCTCTTCACGCCAGGCAGATATCGAGGAATCGTCGCATTGAAGAGGGCATTCGACGAGCAGATTGGAAAGTAGATGCCTCGCTGCTTTGACTCTGAGAGCACTGCGAGAGGCGTGTTTCCCCTGCACACGAGGGCCCACGCCAGATTGTCGAACGCGCTGTGAAACGTATTGACGATGTCACCGAGCTTGAGCCCCCACAACGGCGGCACAGGCCGAATCGTCGCAATCCTGATCGAGAATCCGTGGAACTCAGCGTGATACTCCTGACGGGTCGTAAAGGGCGGATCGGATTGCGCATCATCGAGCGCAGCCTGCAGCTCGGCTTCGAATCGATGAGTCTTGTCGACCGCCCAGACCGTCTTGAGCACGGTGCTGCGGAAGAGCTCGTTTCCCGTCTCGTTCACCAAAGCCGGAATGATGGGTCGGCACTTCGCGCGGAGGTGAATCGGAACGGCTGACCGGTCGTGAAGACCTGGTCACGCGGAACCATTTGAATCTCGAGCTGGAGGCCAAGCGCCTCCGCGATCCTGTGAAGCGTCGACAGATTGGGGCTCACACCACCAGATTCGAGCCGAGATATAGCGGGCTGCTTGCAGCCGAGACGTTCGGCGAGCTGGTACTGTGTGACGCCGGTCTGCTCTCGGGAGCGACGGACGTACTCGCCGAGCCGCCTCGTATCTTCGGTCGCCGGGTAGGGACTGGACATACCAAGAATGTTATCAACGAAGAGGCAAGCTAGTCTCCATCGTTACCGGCCGAATTGTCTGACGAGCATTCGGCATCATTCGCTGAGAACCGTTCGGCACTGCTTGACGCGCATGATTCCCGGAACCCTCGTGAACGGCGGACGTGCCCACGCGACGAAGCGAGTCCACCGCTACCGAGGGCGCTCGGGGGCATGGTTCTTGAGATGCGCTCGACGGCGCGGCTTACCTCCGATTGCGAGCTCCGCTGGCGGTGCCGCTCCGTGGCGACCAGGTCGTCGCCGTTGTGGCTGGACTCGCTCGCGTACGCCTCGGCCACCACTAGCAACGACGGCGCGGTGCACGTCGCCGAAGGCATGTCCTGCGCGACGGTCAGGCTAGATGCTCGATCGAGAGCCCACCCCAGCGGTCACTGAGGTACTCCGCGACGAGACGACGGTGACAGCGACGGGGACTGTCCTCGCTGCATAGGAGGCAGCTGTCCTCTATGAGATCCCGCGAGAGTTCGTCTTCGATGGAACGCTCCTCCATCAGGTCGAGGAAGCGACGCTCGTAAAGCCCCCAGTCGCCACCTCCTTTCTTGTACTGGTCGAGCATCTCCTGAGTAGGCGCCAGCAACTTGAGGTGGAGGTAGTCGATGGCGCAGATCTCGCGAAGGAAGAACTTGAGGTCGTCCTTCTTGGCGAACCCAGCCAGTTGAGAAACGTTATTCAGTCGGACGTCGACCAATCGCCTTGCATTGGACTCACCAAGTAGCCCAAAGAACCTCTCCGCGCTCTTCTTGGTGAAGCCGATCGTGTAGACCGTCACGAGGCTGCGCTATCCCGTGTGTGCGACAGATTCTTATCGACGTATGCTATGCGAGCTTCCTGGTCCCGCAGTGCGTTCCCAATGCGCTCCTCCAGGGTCGTGAAGAGGTCCGGAGGCGGCTGCGCGGTCTTGTCGAGCAGGCGGAGCATCGAGTTGTCATAGCTCTCGAGCGATCCATCCGCCAGGACGTGATCAACGAGCAGACCGCGGCCTATCAATGCCCGAGCGACTAGCAATGTGCGATGACAATCTAAAGGATCCCTCTCCGCGCACATGATCGCGATCCGCTCGAAGGCAGCGCCGTGCACCAGACGGTCGAGGCCCTCTCGGAAAAGATCCGTCCGAGCAAGGCGTTCGTACTGAACCTTGCCGTTCACATAGCAAGCTGGATCCGCGGACCGGGCTCCAAGCTCACGGCCGAGGAACACGTACTTGAGTCCCCGTGCCTTCAGCGAGTTGCGCAGCGGTACCTTCATAAACTGCGGCGCATACTTGCTGTAAGGGCGTGACCGGACATCGGCGACTGCCGTTATGCCGTGCTTCTTGCATAGGTCGAGGAACTCATCAATCGGATGGTTCGAGTGTCCGACCGTGAGCACGTGCGCCGGTGTGGCGGCCATCGCTAGAGCGCCTCTTCGATGATCGCAGCTACCAGCTTATAGACGTAGCCCCCGTATGGTTCTCCAAGACTCAGTGTTAGGTAACTCGGGCCAAGCTCATAGTCATCGTTCTCCTTAGCCAAGTACCGCCGCTCGTAGACCGGATCGGTCACCCAAAGCCAGTAGTCGTGTGCACCGAGCGCAAACCTGGCCTGCACCCTCCGCTTCGAGTTGCCGAAAGCAGCGCCCGGACTGAACACTGAGAGGTGCAGCTCCGGAACGCGCACAAGAGCGAGGGAGCTAGTCAGTCCGTTGGCAAGATCGACAGGTATCTCGTCATTGCGGCCAGCGATCGTGGAGCCCACGTTTAACCACAGCGGACCTGCGTTGTCGACGAAATCGCTGAGGTCACTCGGACTTAGGCGCCCAACCTTTGTCCAGTAGTAGTTGGGGTCGAGCAGCCAGTTCTCGCTCTGGAATGCGCTGGGTCGTGCCTCAAGCACGGGGACATCTATCACGTCCAGCACCATGGGGTCTTCGCCGTTCTGGTACTCACGCTCCCGTTCCGAAACCTCTTGGTGCTCACGAGCGCTGACCGGCCGGACCCATCCAACGAGCTCGCTATCCACGAGCTCGCGGCCCGCGATACATCGGCCGCTCAGCTTCCTCGAATTGGCGAGGCAAACAATTCGCTTAGTGATTACGGGCACCGGTCGTGTCGTGTTCAGAAGGTCGGATGGCAACGAAGAACTGCTTGACAGCGTAGTCCCACCATGACGTTGAACCCGCTCCAAGCGTCGCTGGCAATCGGGTTCCTTGGAGTCGACGCTGGCTCGCCTTGTCCGTTTTCGATTATCCCTCGCCACGAGCGTGCCGAATGGCCTTCCCCAGTCCGGTGACACACCCCTCGGTTAGTTTACGAACGTACGTTCGCTCAGAAAGGCCGACTCAGCTGCTGGCCCCCTATTCGTACCTAGTCCGCAACATTCCCTACACTCGGAGCCGTGCGCGAATGCTGGACAGTTGCTAGGTGACCACCGGCCAGTACCCATGAGCGCCGAAGCATCCGTCCGGGCGGCGCTCCGACGACACCTCCTCGCCGCCCAGAAGCAGCCTCTGACCCCAGTCGACGAGTTCTGGGTCCCCCAGTCGCATGAGCGAGCTGACCTTGCCCTCATCGGCCGTGAGCTCCGGGGCTTCGAGATCAAGACTGAGCGAGACACCCTCCGCCGCCTTCCTCGCCAGGTCACAGCATACGGCCGTGTCTTCGACCGGTGTACGGCCGTGGTCGCGTCCCGTCACCTTGAAGGCACCGTGGCCCAGCTCCCAGAGTGGTGGGGCGTCATTGAGGTATCGATAAACGGACAGGTAGCGTTCGACGAGATCCGACCAGCCCGACAGAACTCCGAGTTGGACCCCGAAACACTGGTCCGCTTGCTCTGGCGCGCTGAAGCTCACACGGCCCTTGTTCAGTTGGGCGTTGAGATGGCTCCGAATGCGACTCGGAACGCCATGTGGAAATTGCTACTGGCGCGAGCGGACCTGCGGGAGCTGAGGGGAATCGTGCGGCGTGCCATTCGCAATCGAAGTGCCGCTGACGCCCGGATACCCTCCCGTCGGTTTCGTCAGGCCGGTCTCGACAACGCCAGTTGATCCGTGACAAATCGAATGTGGTGGGACGTGCCGGCGCCACGCCACATCCGCTGGCTGCTCGGTTCGAGATCACCTCGTGCGCATCCGTCGATGACTCCGTCGCCCCATGAGTAGTCGGCACCCGAGAACTCATGCCTGGCCACCAGCTGCTGGCACAGCCCTACATACTGCTCTACGCCCTCCTGTGTCCAGGGTCCTCGTCCGCGCGCAACGACCGTTGACCTTGCCGTGGTGTAGCGGACATTCGCCCGGGGGCTGCCTCCGCCGCCGTCCTGCGGCGGAGTCGGATGCTGGATTGCATAGTCACCGAACGCCGGAACCCGCTTGAGTCCAATCTTGGAAAGCTCATCCCAGACCTTCCATTCCCGACGATCGATCTCTCCCACTGTTCCTTCGGGTACGCAGCTCAGCATCGATGGCATGGAGGTGCCCAGAAGAACGACGTTGCGCCAGTCGCCGACATCGAGAGCCTTCGAAATCTCCGGGCCTAGGTCTTCGGCCTCTATCTCCGTATCCGGTTCGATGAACGCGAGGTCCAGTAGAAGATCCGTCGTGTTGACGTCTGCTCGCAATTGGACAAGCACTTTGCTTAGGTAGTCCGTGAGGCTCATCCTTGTCGGGGATGCCGTCGACCGGATCGACAGCCGAAGAGCGAGGCCGCGGCCGTCGATCTCAGCTGCATCAGCAACCATGTCTGCGTGGGCTGTATCAGTCTCACCAACGCGAAGAACCGGCACGAAATTCAGGCTCCTCTTGCGAGCAGATGCGTATATCCGCGCCAGCACAGGAAACTGCACCTCGGCACCGGTCACTACCGGATGCGATGCTCTGAGGCGGAGGATGTCCAGGAAGAGTGGATGTGTTCCGACCGCGTCTCGGATCTTGCCGGTCCATGCCGTGATGTTGTCGGCATTGATCTGCTCGCCGGGCGATTTCGGGCCGACGATCTGGATCAACGGAGTGAACTTGGACCACGTGTCTGCCGCCGTCTGGTGGAGAGCATCCAGCTCGCCCGGCTTCGTTTGCAAGGCCGCGACATAGTGGGCGCTGCCCTGAGCCAGAGGCTGGAAGGGCGGATCAATCCGGAGTCGGAGTTGCGTGTCGGTCATCGCGTCGTTAGCTTATATTATAACCCTAGGGGTGATAGATCAAAGGAACCACATCGACATCTCATGGTCTGACGGCAAGCTGGAGAAGAGTTGCTCTAGCGACAAGGCCGGCGCGCGTAAGTGGGGAGCGGAACACTGGTCCCTGCTCAAGCGTCGGCTGGCGACTCTCCGCGCCGCGCCAACGCTCAAGGATATGGACCAAGCCCCGGGCCGGTGCCATGCCCTCAGCGCCAACCGTGCCGGCCAGTTCGCCGTCTACCTGTGGGGGCAGTACCGACTCATCTTCATTCCGAACCACGATCCCGTTCCACGGGTTGACGACGGGGGTATCGATCCATCCAGAATCACGCAGATCACGATTACAGAGGTGGATGACTACCATGGCGAATGAGCAGACGGTCTGGCAGCCCGACTGGGCTGTCTCTCCTGGCGAAGTCCTCGCTGAGGCGCTCGAAGAGCGCAGGATGTCACAGTCTGAACTGGCTCGACGCATGGATCGTCCCGTGAAGACAATCAACGAAATTGTCAACGCCAAGGCTGCCATTACTCCAGACACTGCCATCCAGTTGGAGCGTGCGATCGGCATCTCCGCTCGACTCTGGAATGGCCTGGAGACCCAGTATCGGGAGCGCCTTGCCCTTTCGCGGGCCGAGAACGAGTTGGAGTCTGTTGCTGACTGGGCAAGCGACTTCCCAACCAACGATTTGGTGCGGTACGGCCTCATCCCAGAAAGTCTGACCAAGACCCGGGGCGGCAAGGTAGGCGCCCTACTCTCGTACTTCGGCGTCAGCAATCCATCGGCGTGGGAGCGACAGTGGCTCACGCCTGCTGCGTCCTTCCGTGAATCACCATCCTTCTCCGCAGCGCCGAAGGCTGTTGCTGCATGGTTGCGTTGGGGAGAGATTCAGTCTGACGGAATACTGGCCGCATCGTTCGATGTCAAGGCCTTTCGTGAAGCAGTCGCCGGCTTTCGCGCGCTGACTCGTCGTGATCCTCTCCTGGTCATCGACAGAGTGAAGGAGCGTGCGGCGACCTCGGGTGTCGTGATCGTTCTTACCCCGGAGCTGCGGGGCACTCACCTGAGCGGAGCAGCTCGTTGGCTATCCGCCGACCGAGCGTTGATCCAGCTCAGTCTTCGGCATAAGAGCGACGACCAGTTCTGGTTCAGTCTTTTTCACGAGTGCCGTCATATCCTAGAGGGGAAGAAGCGCGATTACGTCGACGGAGCAGACATCAACGACGCGAGCCCCTCAGACTCGGAGAAGGAAGCAGATAAGTTTGCCCGGGACGCCCTGATTCCCCCGGACGACTACAGCGCCTTCGTCGAAGCCGGAGATCTCTCAGAGTTGGCCGTGCGTGCTTTCGCCGAGGTCCAAGGGGTGTCTCCCGGCATTGTCGTTGGCCGTCTACAGCGAGATGCCCGGCTCGGACAATCGCAGCTCAACCATTTGAAGAAGCGAATCAAGTGGGCAACTCCGTCGTGACCGGGGGCCAGTCCGCCGGCGAGCTTATCAAGCGCGAGCAGCCCTCTCCGCGACGCGCGAGGGATCACGGACCAGCAGGAACTCTGGAAAGATGCCACATCCGACCTTCTTGAGTTCGCCGACGGTACGGAGATGGCCCCATCTGGGCTTCTCCGAAGCCAGTCGGAAGATCAGCTCGACGGTCTCGGTCGCGACGGGTCAGGCGACCTGGGCCTCGGTGCGGGTAGGTCGAGCGCTTCTTCACAACGAGCGATAACAGGCGAGAATCGTCTGCGGCGAGACGAAGAATGACCACAGCGCTCGCGCGGTACCAGACCAGCGAGAAGGGCGACGAGGCCACGATCGGGCCAGGTGAAGCGGGGAGGAGCGACCTGCCGGCGAAACAGGGCCAGCTGGTGGCGGAGCACGAGGATCTTGGCATCCTTCGCAGCTGCGTCCATGCAGCGGACGCGGAGCCCTTCTGTGATACGCCGGACGAGCTTATGAATATAGGAGAGTCCCGCTGCGCCGAACTCGTTCCCGCTGATCAAGCCGGGTCAGGTGGTTTTGGACCCTTCAGACGAGCGGCAGGGACCTCGGGGCACGTCTCTGGCCCTGCGCTGATGGCTTACATCGGCGTCACAACAAGGGGCGTCCGAGCCGCAGACCTTCTGCACAAGGTGCCGGGACAGCCCGGGAGCTCGCCGACGGCGGCCACCCAAACGTGGCACAACTGTACCGTTCGATGGGGGCCAAGGTCCGCTTCCTGACCCGCTTCAGACTCCAGTGCGGCGAGCCTCTGGCGGAGGGCAGGGCTCGTAGGCCGTCGGCGGTTCGGACTGATCGGCTCCTCGTTGTCGAGCGTCGGCTCTTGACCGCTCTCCTGGGCTCGCTCGCACCTGACGACCTGGAAGCTGTTGACCGTACACTGCTCACCGAATTCGGCCTGAAATAGCGGACACCTCGCCGATCGAGACAGACGTCGTATCGAAAGAACCCAAAACGAGTCGGTCAACGCCCAGGGCTGCGACCTGGTCCTGTGAGTGTTGGTGTGAGTGTTGCTGTGAGCTGCCGGAGCGCGCAGACCCTTCCGTGTGATGGTCGAGAGGGTCCAGAACGAGTCGGTCAGTTCACAGGGCTACTACCTGGTCCTGTGAGTGCCTTCCGGGGGCCGCCAAACCACAGAGCCTCGGCTTCGACCGCGTCCTTCGCAGAAAGCGCGCTGCTGTGAGTACTCCTGTGAGCAGTGCGGTGAGTCGATCAGCTCACCATGACGCGATGGCCCGGCTTCACTCGACCAGTCGCGAACGGCTCGGCAACGGCGTTACCGCGACGACCCTGGCGCGCGCCCGCCGCGCGGCCAAGGGGAACGTCCGACGACACAGCTTCGGTCGACCAGCAGCTCGCCCATGAGTCACCTGCGGCCTCGGCAGCCCGAGGAAGGTCGGGAGCAATGAGTGCGGTCACCGACTCACCACAAGTCGCCAGCGCTCAGCGCCCACGTCACGCCGAGACGGCTGGCCCACCTACTACAGCGGCGACGCGCGAGCCAAGAAGCCTTGAAGGCGTCATTGATTTCGTCCGACCCGGGAACTTCGATCTCCCCAAGGAGGCCCTCAGACGCCTGCTCGATCTCATCATCGACCAAACCGATCTCCACAATGAGCGACCCGCGAGCTAGACCGTGTCCATGCGCTTCGCCTTCTACGGACGGGTCTCGACCGAGGACGCGCAGGACCCCGCCGCGTCGCGCGCTTGGCAGCTTCGCAGAAGCAACGAGCTTGTCCGCTCCCATGGCGGCGAGATCGTCGCCGAGTACTTCGATCTCGGTCAGTCACGTTCGCTCCCCTGGAAACGTCGCCCAGAGGCGAACCGCCTGTTAGAAGATCTCCCCAACACCGGTCGGGGTTGGGAGGCGGTCGTCATCGGTGAACCGTCGCGCGCCTTTTACGGCAGCCAGTTCGCCCTCACCTTTCCCTTGTTCACCCACTACCACGTCGGACTATGGGTGCCTGAGGTGGGTGGTGCCATCGACCCCGGGTCCGAGGCGCACGATCTCGTGATGAACCTCTTCGGTGGCCTCTCCAAGGGTGAGCGCACCCGCATCCAGGTACGCGTCCGCTCGGCCATGGAGGCCCTCGCCGCGGAAGGTGATCGCTTCCTCGGTGGCCGGCCACCCTACGGCTACAGGTTGGCCGACGCTGGGCCGCATCCCAACCCGTCAAAGGCCGTCGCCGGCCAGCGTCTCCACCGGCTCGAGCCCGATCCGATCACGGCCCCCTCGGTTCGTCGCATCTTCTCGATGTACGCGAGTGGCGAAGGCCTCCGCTTCATCGCCGAGCGCCTCACCGAAGAAGGCATCCCCTCCCCCGCTGCTTACGATCGGGCGCGCAATCGCCATCGAGATCCTCGGGGCTGGTCGCACACCGCGATTCGAGCGATTCTCACCAACCCCGTCTACGGCGGTCGCAGCGTCTGGGGAAAGCAACGTCGCTTCGAAGAGCTCCTCGACTTGAACGACGTCTCAGCGGGTCACGTCACGCGGATGCGCTGGCGTGCGACCTCGGAGTGGATCGAGGCCACGACGCCTAGGACTGAGGCCCTGGTCGATGAGGCGACACTCGCTGCGGTCGCGAACCGCATCGGTGGCGGTGCCCGCCGGGTGAAGCAACGCGATGTCGTTCACCCATACTTGCTCCGGGGCATTGTCCGCTGCGATCTCTGCGGCCGAAAGATGCAGGGTTCCGCGCGCCGATCGAAGATTGAGGGTTCGCCGACGAGGGTCCTCTACCGCTGCGAGTTTGGCGCCCGTCGGTCCGTACCGCTCGGCATGGACCACCCGCCGACCGTGTACGTCCGTGAGGACGCGATCGTCCCGAGGCTGGATGCCTGGTTGGCCGAGATAGTGACGCCCGAGGCCCTCGCCAGCGCGCAGGCGATGGCGCCTGACATCGCCGCTCAGCACGTGGCCG
>Ga0326728_10016846_pt1 | contig 14800 bp, 10 predicted proteins | sample MB3enrmetagenome_FD_207602 | JGI IMG/M metagenome (GOLD analysis project Ga0326728, IMG submission 207602) | Lab enriched peat soil microbial communities from McLean, Ithaca, NY, United States - MB31MN | ecosystem: Environmental > Terrestrial > Soil > Wetlands > Peat | place: USA: New York...
GTCGCTTCCAACGCTCTCGCAAGTTGGCGGAGGTCATTCTGCGTCGGCTCAGACTTCGCGACCTCCGGCGGGTCCGGCAGCCCTAGCAGCAGCGCTGCGACCTGCGCGTGGGCGATGTCGCGGCGGTCGAGGGCGCGGGCGACGCTCGCTAAGCCGCCGAGCTTGTCCGCCAACGCGACCGGCGCCCCGTAGGTCTCGCTGAGGTCGCACTCGAGGTCGGCGAGCGGCCGCGGCCGCCAGGCACCGTGGATTTCACAGCCGGCGTCGCGCTCGAAGAGCGGCGTCGCGCCGACAAACAGGCCGCTTTCGTCGCAGCGGACGCCTACGCCTGGTGGGTCAGTCAGGCGGAAATAGCGCGCGAACTGCATCGACTATCTCTCCAGGGATGACATCTCAATCATATGTTCACTATTTGTTCTTGGAAAGGATTTGTTGAAGCGCGCGCAAACACGGACCTGTCTACGCCTTTGAAATCATGGCGCGTTCAGGCGCGAACATCGCGCTGCGCGGAGCTGAATTGGCGAAGGTCCTTCAACCAGCGCCGGGACGTGATCCCTGCGCCTATCTCGCGCCCCGACCCTCCGCCCCGTCGACCTCATGAGAGCGCCTTTTCCGCCTCCGCCTCTCGCGTCTTCCCCGCCGCCGCCTCGCGCGCCATAGTGGCGCCGCCTCGTCTTCGCCGGAGACCGCCCATGACGCTCGCCCTCAGCCGCCGCGCCGCGCTCGCCGGCCTCGCGGCGTTCGCCGCCGCCGCGCCCGCTCGCGCCGCGCTCTCTTCGGCCGAGATCGAGGCGCGCTTCGCCGCCATCGAAGCGCGCGCCGGCGGGCGGCTCGGCGTCGCGGTCATCGACAGCGGCGACGGGCGGCGGGTCGGGCGGCGCGCCGACCAGCGCTTCCCGATGTGCTCGACCTTCAAGGCGCTCGCCGCCGCCGCGGCGCTGAAGCGTGTCGATGACGGCGCCGAGCGGCTCGACCGCCGCGTCGCCTACGGGCCCGGCGACCTGCTCGACTACGCGCCGGTGAGCAAGGCGCATGTCGCCGAGGGCGCGATGAGCCTCGGCGAAATCTGCGCGGCGGCGATCCAGTGGAGCGACAATGCGGCGGCGAACCTGCTGCTCAAGGCGATTGGCGGCCCGGCCGGCTTCACCGCGTTCGCGCGCTCGCTCGGCGACCAGGTCACGCGGCTCGATCGCGACGAGCCGAGCCTCAATTCCGCCATCCCCGGCGACGAGCGCGACACGACGACGCCGGCGGCGATGGCGCGCGACCTGCAATCGGTCCTGGTCGGCGAGGCGCTGTCGGAGGCCTCGCGCCGCCGGCTCGAAGCGTGGATGATCGGCGACAGGGTCGGCGACAAGCGGCTGCGCGCCGGCCTGCCGCCCGACTGGGGGACCGGCGACAAGACGGGAACCGGCGATCACGGCGTCGCCAACGCGATCGCCATCCTGCGTCCGCCGGGCCGCGCGCCGCTGTTCGTCGCCGTCTACTACGCCGAGTCGGCGGGCTCGACGGACGAGCGCGACGCCGTCCACCGCGAGGTCGCGCGCATCATCGCGCAAGCGTTCTGAGGCGCGCGAGCGCGCCTCACTCGCCGCGGAACGCGCGCCACGCCGGCCGCTTGCGGCCGGCGCCGTCCTCCAGCCCCATTGCGCCGAACAGCCCTTCGCCGCCCGTGTCTTCCAGAAACAGCCAATAGACGCGCGCCGCCGGGAACGCCGCCGCGGCGGCGAAGGCCTGCGACAGGCGCCGCGCCTGGAGGTCCGGAGAGCCGGGCTCGACGCGGCCCTTCAGCGCGACCGGATGAGCGGCGAAGCCGGTTTCGGTGATCCAGATCGGCTTTAAGCCGGCCCCCGCCGCCACCGCCAGCGCGCGGACATGGTCGAGATAGGAGGCGAAGGTCCAGCCGTCGACCCGCACGTCGGGCGGATAATAGTCGTGAACGTTGACGACGTCGTAGGCGCCGGTGCGCAGGATGGCGGACGCCCACGCGTCCGCCTTGGCGAAGAACTGATCGCGCGGCCCCGGTGCCTCGAGCGAGAGCGCCACGCCGCACGCCGTGGCGGAGGGCAGCACGATCGCTTGCGGGTCCGCCGCCTTCAGCGCGCGGTAGCTGACGTTGAGCAGATCGAGGTAGTCGGCGAGGCTTCCCGCCCAGAACAGCGCGTTGACCTCGTTCTCGATCTCGTAGGCGACCGATTGGCCGCGATAGCGCGACGCGAGCGCGGTGAGGAAATCGCGCCAGGCCGGCGTCGAGCGCGGGCGCGAAGCGTGCTGGTAAGGGTGCTCCGGGTCCGGCGGCTGAACCGCGCCCCAGGCCGAGACGGAGCGCAGCGTCAGCAGCAGGCTGGCGCCGGCGCCGTGGGCGGCGGCGACCGCGGCGTCGAGCTTGCCCCAGTCGTAGCGCCCCTCCGACGGCTCGACCTCCTGCCAGAGAACCTCGACGCGCGCCGACCGCGCGCCGGCTTCGGCGAAGGCGGCGGCGACGGCGGGATAGGCGTCGAGCGTCCATGAGTTGAGGCCCCTGACCATCTCGGCGGCCGCGGCGTCCGAGGGGCGAAGCGTCGGCGCCGCGACGAGCGCGAGGAGCAGGACGGCGATCGGGGCGAAGAGGCGGCGTATGGCGCGCATGCGCGATGACCTCCGGCGTGAAAAGCCTCATCGACGACGCTGCGCGCGTGGCGGATGCGGCGCCCCCTCCGCCCTGCACGGGTTCTCGGCGCAAGTCTAGAGTCGAAATTGGCGCAGGGGAGGCGGGGCGCGAGACACAGCCTCGCGGCCGTCGCCTCATCTGCGCGGGACGATCTTCGCCGTCGAGCTCTTGGTTGCGAAACTTCCAAACCGGAGAGGCGGTCAAGGATCGCCTTCGGCGACCGCCTCCCGCGGCGCGCCCGAAGGGCGCGTCCTTGACAGCCTCTCCGGTTTGGAACAGCGCGCTCTCCAAGAACTCGACGGCGAAGATCGTCCCGCGCCCCGACCGCCGTCATGGCCGGCCTCCCCGGCCATCCACGCGGTCGAGGCGAAACGCTCTGCGCGATGAGAGGCAGACAGCGGGCGAAACGCCCAGCTCGCGGGACGGCGGCGGGTGGGCGCGGTGGCCGGGAGAAGCCCGGCCATGACGACGCGGGCGCGCGCCCTCAGTACACCCGCGCCTTCGGCTCGACGTAGGCGACGTCGTTGGTCAGCGTGTAGGCGTGGAGCGGGCGATAATCGAGCCGCGCCTCGCGCTTCTCCGCGTCGATCCAGGCGAGCGTGTGCTTCATCCAGTTCGCGTCGTCGCGCTGGGGATAGTCCTCGCGCGCGTGGGCGCCGCGGCTCTCCGTGCGGTTGAGCGCCCCTTCCATCGTCACGACCGCCTGGACGATCAGGTTGTCGTATTCGAGCGTCTCGACGAGATCCGAGTTCCAGATCAGCGAGCGGTCGGAGACGCGCGCGTCGGCGCCGGCGGCCCACGCCTCGTGGATCTTGCGCTGGCCTTCGGCGAGCGTCTGGCCGGTGCGGAACACCGCGCAATGCGCCTGCATGACGCGCTGCATATTACGCCGCAGCTCGGCCGTCGGCGTCTTGCCGCTGGCGTGGCGGAAGCGGTCGAGGCGCGCGAGCGCGTAGTCGGCGCTGTCCTTGGCGAGGTCGGGCTGGCTCGCGCCGGCTTTGAGCGTCTCGGCGGCGCGCAGGCCCGCCGCGCGGCCAAAGACGACGAGGTCGATCAGCGAATTGGAGCCGAGCCGGTTGGCGCCGTGCACCGACACGCAGGCCGCCTCGCCGAGCGCCATCAGCCCGGGCACCACCGCGTCGGGGTCGCCGTTCGCCTTGGTCAGCGCCTCGCCGTGATAGTTCGTCGGGATGCCGCCCATGTTGTAGTGGACGGTCGGCAGCACCGGAATCGGCTCCTTGGTGACGTCGACGCCGGAGAAGATGCGCGCGCTCTCGGAGATGCCGGGCAGCCGCTCGGCGAGCACCTTCGGGTCGAGATGGTCGAGGTGCAGGTAGATGTGGTCCTTGAGCTTGCCGACGCCGCGCCCCTCGCGGATCTCGAGCGTCATCGCCCGGCTGACCACGTCGCGCGAGGCGAGGTCCTTGGCGCTTGGCGCATAGCGCTCCATGAAGCGCTCGCCCTCGGAATTGACGAGATAGCCGCCCTCGCCGCGCGCGCCCTCGGTGATGAGGCAGCCGGCGCCGTAGATGCCGGTCGGATGGAACTGCACGAACTCCATGTCCTGCAGCGCGACGCCGGCGCGCAGCGCCATCGCGTTGCCGTCGCCGGTGCAGGTGTGGGCGCTGGTGGCGGAGAAATAGGCGCGTCCGTAGCCGCCGGTGGCGAGGATGGTCGCCTGGGCGCGGAAGCGATGGATCGTCCCGTCGTCGAGCTTGAGGCAGACGACGCCGCGCACGCGGCCTTCCTGGTCGCGCATCAGGTCGATGGCGAAATACTCGATGAAGAATTGGCACTTCGCCCTCAGCGCCTGGCCGTAGAGCGTGTGCAGCATGGCGTGGCCGGTGCGGTCGGCGGCGGCGCAGGTGCGCTGGGCGACGCCCTTGCCGAACTCGGTGGTCATGCCGCCGAACGGGCGCTGATAGATCTTGCCCTCCTCGGTGCGCGAGAACGGCACGCCCCAGTGCTCGAGCTCGTAGACGGCGGCGGGCGCGTTGCGGCAGAGGTATTCGATCGCGTCCTGGTCGCCGAGCCAGTCGGAGCCCTTGACGGTGTCGTACATGTGCCAGCGCCAGTCGTCCGGCCCCATGTTGCCGAGCGCGGCGGAAATGCCGCCCTGCGCCGCCACGGTGTGCGAGCGGGTGGGGAACACCTTGGTGACGCAGGCGACGGCGAGGCCCGCCTGGGCGCAGCCGACGCTGGCGCGCAGACCCGCTCCCCCCGCGCCGACCACCACGACGTCGAACGTATGGTCCTCGATCGGATAGGCGGCGCGCCCGACCGCGGGGGAGCTCGCGCCGTTGGAGCCGCTCATCGCCATTCGCGTCAAACCCTCTTTTTCCCGATCTCAGACGAAGCCGATGCGCAGCGTCGCGTAAGCGCAGACGAGGCCGACCGCCGCGGCGAAGGCGATGTTGGCGATCAGCGCCCATTCGCGCGCCGGCCCTTCGACGTAGTCGAGGATGATCGAGCGCATGCCGATGTGCATGTGATAGGCGCCGACCAGCGCGAAGGCGAGCAGGATGATCGCGGGCAGCGGGTGGCCGAGTTCGGCGCGCACGCCGTTGTAGTCCTTGCGCAGCAGGTCCAGCATCAGCCAGACGAAGGCGATCGCCAGCGGGATGAGCGCCGAGGCGGTCGCCTTGATCGCCCAATTGTCGCCGGTTCCGAGCCTCGCCGCGCCGAGAAAGCGCGCGCCGCTGAGCGGCGTTCGCAGGCTCTTGTCGACTTTCGCCATCGCTCAGCTCCCCTATCGGACGATGTAGCCGATCGTCCACACGATCAGCGTGAGGACGAGGCCGCCGACCAGCGTCGCCAGCGCGAGCCGGTCGCGCCAGGGCTCGTCGAGGCCGACGCCGGCGTCCCAGATGAAATGGCGGACGCCGCCGAGCAGGTGATGAAACAGCGCCCAGGTGAAGCCGAACAGCGCGAGCCGGCCGACGATCGAGTGGATGAAGCCGGAAAAGACCGCGAAGGCCGACGCGTCGGACGAGGTCGCGACGAGGAACCAGGCGAGCAGCAGCGCGCCGACGTAAAGCCCGGCGCCGGTGATGCGATGGGCGATCGACATCGCCATGGTCATCGCGAAGCGATAAACGCCAAGGTGCGGCGAGAGCGGGCGGCCGGCAGGAGAAGCGGATTTCGGTTCGGTCGCGGCCATTGTCGCTCGTCCTGCTGTAGTTCGCCGAGCGTGTTTTAGCGTCGTCGCCGCCCCGCGGCAACGCGCGTCGTCTCCATCCTTGGTTCAATCGCGCGTGTTCAGGCCCCCAGACGCCGGCTGACCTCGGCGAAGGTCGGCGGGTCGGAGCCCCGGCGGGCGCAGGTGAGCGCCGCCGCCGCCGCGGCGAAGGCGAGCCAGGCTTCGAGCCGTTCGAAGCGCGGCGCGGCGGCGCCGGCGCCGAGCGCGCCGTCGCGGTCCATCGCCGCGAGCAGCGCCGACATGAAACTGTCGCCCGCCCCGACCGTGTCGACCACCTCGATCTTCGGCGCCGGAACGGCGGCGCGCCGCCCGTCGAGGATCGCCAGCGCGCCGCGCGCGCCGCGCGTCGCCACGCAGAAGAGCGGCCCTTTCAGCGCCCAGTCGGCGAGCGCGTCCTCGAGCGGGCGGCCGGGATAGAGCCACTCGAGGTCCTCTTCGCTCGCCTTGACCACGCTCGCCAGCGCGACCTGCCGCTCGACCAGCGTGGCGACGGCGTCGCGGTCAGGCGTCACCAGCGGGCGGATGTTGGGGTCGAAGCTGGTCGTCGCGCGCGCGCGCGCCTTGGCGAGCGCCGCGACCACGGTTTCGCCGTGGCGTGGGTCGAGCGCCGAGATCGAGCCGACGTGCAGATGCCGCGCGCCCTCCTGCCAGGCGGCGGGGAACGGCCAGGGGCCGTCGAAGGAGGTCGCGTCGAGATAGAACGAATAGCGCGATCCGGTCTGCGCCGTGCCGCGCATGACGAAGGCGAGCGTCGTCGGCCGCGGGTCGCGCGCTACCAGCGAAAGGTCGACGCCGTCGCGCGCCAGCGCCGCGGCGAGCGCATCGCCGTTGGCGTCGGCGGAAAGCCGCGAGACGAACGCGGTCGGCGCGCCGAGGCGCGCAAGCCCGATCGCGACGTTATAGGGCGAGCCGCCGCGCACCGCGTCGTAGCGGCCCTCCCGGTCGGGGTCGGGAATGAGATCGATCAACGCTTCGCCGGAAATGAGAATCATGGCGCTTCCATCTTGCCCTTCTTGCGTCGCGGCGCTGTGTAGGCCGTCTTGACTTTGATGTAAAACGCCGCCGCGTCGCAGTCCCGCGCGCGGGGGCCGGGGGGCGCGCGCAGGTTCGTCATCGGCCTTACGCGCGCCGCCGACAAACGATTGACGGCCGCCCCAGCGCCCTTTAGCGTCTAACATGCCAGCGCGAAAGTGGCGCGCCGCCGGCCCCTCCGACGGCCGGCGCGGGAGTCGCTAGGGACGATGCGCGAGCGCGTCGACAACAAGGCCGAGCATGTCTATCGCGAGCTGAAGGAGGCGATCCTGGCCGGCGCCCTGGAGCCTGGCGCGCCGATCGACAAGCCGGCCTTGTGCGAACGGCTGTGCGTCTCGCGCTTTCCCGTCTCGGCGGCGGTGAGCCGGCTCGCCTTCGAGAAGCTGGCGGTGGTCGAGCCGCAGCACGGCTCGTTCGTCTCGCGCATCTCGGTCGAGGACGTGCGCGAGCGGCTGTTCATCCGCCGCGCGCTCGAAGGCGAGATCGCCGCCGAAGCGGCGCGTCGCCTCGGCCGGGAGGGCCGCGCGGCGCTCGAGGCGAACCTCGCCCGCCAGCGCGAGGCGGTGGAGGCGGGCGACCGCCAAATGTTCTATGCGCTCGACGTCGCGTTTCACCAGGCGCTGACTTCGCATCTCGAGCTGCGCCGCAGCGGCGAGATTCTCGACGGCCTGCGCGCGCATCTCGAACGCGCGCGCCGCCTCTTGATGGCGCCCGAGGGGCGCATCCGCGCTTCGCTCGCCGAGCACGCCGCGATCGTCGCGGCGATCGAGGCGGGCGACGCCGAGGGCGCGCGCGCCGCGATGAATCGCCACCTGGCGGCCACCGGCGCGAACTTCGAGGCGTTCGCGCGCGAGCGGCCGGCGCTGTTTTCGCCATGACGAGGCACTTGGGAGGATCGCGGCGATGAACGCGCCCCGCGCCCTGCGGCTGAACCCGGAAGACAACGTGATGGTCGCCGTCGACGAGATCCGTCCTGGCGAAACGCCGGCCGGCTGCGCGATCGCGATCGAGCGCGTGCCTCGGGGGCATAAGATCGCCGCCGCGGCGATCGAAGCGGGCGCGCCGATCCGCAAGTTCGGCCAGATCATCGGCTTCGCCTCGCAGCCGATCGCCGCCGGCCAGTGGGTGCACGTCCACAATTGCGCCGTGCGCGAGTTCGCGCGCGACTATCAATTCTGCGAGGGCGCGCGGCCGCTCGCGCCGCTGCCGGCGGAGGAGCGCGCGACCTTCCAGGGCTTCCGCCGCGCCGACGGCAAAGCGGGGACGCGCAACTACTTAGGGATCCTCACCTCGGTCAATTGCTCGGCGACCGTGGCGCGCCTCATCGCGCGCGAGGTCGAGCGCTCCGGCCTCATCGCCGACTATCCCACCGTCGACGGAATCGTCGCGCTCGCGCACGGAACCGGCTGCGGCATGGCGGCGAAGGGCGAGGGCTTCGACATCCTCGCTCGCACGCAATGGGGCTACGCCGCCAATCCCAACATGGGCGGCGTGCTGATGGTCGGGCTCGGCTGCGAGGTGTTCCAGATCGGCCGGATGAAGGAGGAGCGCGGGATCAAGGAAGGCGAGCTTTTCCAGAGCCTGACCATCCAGGCGACCGGCGGCACCCGCAAGGCGATCGAGGCGGGGATCGAGCGGATCAAGGCGATGCTGCCGATCATGAACCGCGCCCGGCGCGAGACGACGCCGGCGAGCGCGCTGACGCTCGGGCTGCAATGCGGCGGCTCCGACGGCTATTCGGGCGTCACCGCCAACCCGGCGCTCGGCGCCGCGGTCGATCTGCTGGTGCGCCACGGCGGCGCCGCGATCCTCTCCGAGACCTCGGAAATCTACGGCGCCGAGCACCTGCTGACGCGCCGCGCGGCGACGCCGGAGATCGGCCGCAAGCTGGTCGCGCTGATCCATTGGTGGGAGGAATACGCCGCGCGCAACGGCGTCGAATTGAACAACAACCCTTCGCCCGGCAACAAGGCGGGCGGCCTGACGACCATCCTCGAGAAGTCGCTCGGCGCCGCCGCCAAGGGCGGAACCGCGCCGCTCAACGACGTCTATCGCTACGCCGAGCCGGTCGCCGCCAAGGGTCTGGCGTTCATGGACACGCCCGGCTATGACCCGGTCTCGGCGACCGGCCAGGTGGCGGGCGGCGCCAACCTCATCGCCTTCACCACCGGGCGCGGCTCGGCCTACGGCTGCAAGCCGACGCCGTCGATCAAGCTCGCGACCAACAGCGAGGTCTATCGTCGCATGATCGAGGACATGGACGTGAACTGCGGCGACGTGCTCGACGGCGTCTCGATCGCGGACAAGGGGCGGGAGATCTTCGCCAAGATCCTCGCCGTCGCCTCGGGCGAGAAGACGAAGTCGGAGGCGCTGGGCTACGGCGACGCCGAATTCGTCCCCTGGCAGATCGGCGCTGTGCTGTGAGGTCGCCAACCGTGAACGCCGCGCTGTTCTTCGACCTCGACGGCACGCTGATCGACAGCGACGGCGACCACTTCCGCGCCTTCCAGCGCATCTTCGCCCCGCTCGGCGTAAGGCTGACGCGCGACGACTACGTCGCGCACATCCTCGGCGCCGACAACGCGGCGATCGGCCGCGCGTTTCTGTCCCATCTCAGCCCCGCCGAGCGGCAGGCGACGCTGGAGGCGAAGGAGGCGAGCTACCGCGACCATCTCCGTCCGACCGAGCCGATCGCCGGCGTCGGCGCGATCCTCGATTTCGCCGAGGCGAACGGCCTAGGCCTGGGCGTCGTCACCAACGCGCCGCGCGCCAACGTCGAGCGCGCGCTCGGCGCGCTTGGCCTCGCCGAGCGGCTGCCGCTGTGGGTGGTCGGCGACGACGTGGCGCGGCCGAAGCCGGATCCTGCGGCCTATCGCGCCGCGCTCGAACGGCTCGGCGCCGACGCCCAGCGTTCGCTCGCCTTCGAGGACTCGCGCTCCGGCGTCGCCGCGGCGCTGGGCGCGGGGCTCGCGGTCGTCGGCTTGACGACGACGCTCGACGCGGCGACGCTCCTCGACGCGGGCGCGACGCTCGCCGTCGCCGACTTCACCGATCCGCGCATCCTGCCGCTGATCGAGCGCCGCGTCGCCCTGCCGAGGAGGCGCGCATGAGACTGGCGCAGATCGTCGACGAGGCCGGCAAGCGCGCGCTCATCGTCACCGCGCGCGGCGAGAGCCGCCTGGTCAAGGGCGCGCGCACGACCCGCGCGCTCGCGGCGGCCGCGCTCGAAACCGGCGCGACGCTGCGCAAGATCATCGCCGACCGCGGCGTCGGCAAGCCGGTCGACCTCGCCGCGGCGCTGAAGGAAAAGCGCCTGCTGCCGCCGATCGACCACGACGATCCCGCGCATGTCGTCGTCAGCGGCGCGCGCCTCGGCGCCGGCGAGAGCCGCGAGACGGCGGATGCGGGCGAGCAGCCGGAGTGGTTCTACAAGGGCGACGGCGCGACGCTGGCGCCGCCGGGCGGCGACCTCGCGAGCCCGAGCTTCGCGCTCGGCGGCGGCGGGGAGGCGGAGCTGGTCGGCGTCTACCTGATCGACGACGGCGGCCAGCCGGTCCGCCTCGGCTTCACGCTCGGCGACGAGTTCTCCGACCTCGCCATGGCGCGCCGCAGCCGCCTCTGGCTCGCCCATTCGAAGCTCCGACCGTCGAGCTTCGGCCCCGAGCTCCTGATCGGCGACCTCCCGCCCGACGTCCGCGGCGTCGCGCGCGTCCGCCGCGGCAAGGAGATCGTGTGGGAAGCGCCGTTCGCCTGGAGCGAGCAAAGCCTCGCGCGCGCCGTCGCCGAGCTTGAGGCGCATCATTTCAAGTACGCGCAGTTCCGCCGCCCCGGCGACGTCCACGTCCATTTCCTCGGCGCGGCGACGCTGCCGCTCGCCGACGGCGTCCAGGTGGGCAAGGGCGACGTGTTCGAGATCGAGTCCGAGCCCTTCGGCCTGCCGCTGAGGAACCGCCTGTGGCCGGGCAAGGCGGAGAAGGTCCGGGTGAGGGCGCTGTAGGCGCGGCCGGCGGCCGCGTCCCCCTCTCCCGCTTGCGGGAGAGGGTCGGGGTGAGGGCGGTTCTGGGGTCGTAAACCGACATTTCAATGGGATAGGCGCCATTTTGCGTCCCCCGTCGCGCCTTGCTTCTACGTGAGAATGTCATAGGACGTCATATGACAAATAATTCTTGCCGCGGGGACGAGGCGGCGCTATGGTCGCCGCGGCTTCGCGGAGGCGGCGATGCGCGAGCGAATCGACCAGGCCCTGTCTTCCCCGCAACTGCGCGGGAAGGCCGCGCGCGCGCTGCTCGAAGTCCTGCGCGACGCGGCGGCGGGCGACCACGCGGCGCGCGAGGACGCGCGGCGGGCGCTCGAACGGCGCGAAGGCAAGGCGATCGCCGAGGCCGCCTTCGCCAAGCGGCTCGAACGCCTCAACGCCGCGCTCGCCAAGGCCTCGCCGCCGCTGCGCATCGTCTCCGAACGGGGCGAATTGCGGATCGACGACGGGACGCCGGCCGCCGCCGAGGGGATCGCCGCCAAGAACGCCGACGTCGCGCTGACGGCGCACGCGCCGGTGCCGTCGCTCGCCGTCCGCGCCCGCGCCTTGGAGCTGAACGTCTTTTTCAGCTACGCGCATCAGGAAGCAGCGCTGCAAAGAATCCAGCGCGAGTTCATGGAGCGCGTTCAAGAACGCCTGCGCAACCCGCCCGCCCGGTTCAAGCATCTGCCGCCGATTCGCATTTGGCGCGACGAGTCGGAGATTGAGCGATCGATTCCGCTCGACGACCAGGTCGACGCGGTGTGCCAGAAATCGTTTCTCGCGCTCGTCGTCGTGTCGCGCCGCTATCCTTCGCGGCCCGGCTGCATGCGCGAGTTCGACTGGTTCGTCGACGCCGAAGGGAAGCTTAAACCCGGCAAGCAGGTGGTCGTCGTTCCGCTGGACTGCGCGGAGGGCGCGCTCAAAGAGGACTTTCCGGAGCGGTTTTGGCGCAACCTCGGCTTGTGGACGTTCGACGAGGGCAAGAACCTCCTCCAGCATGCAAACCGCCGCGCTCCCGCGAAAATCGCCTTCGCGCATAGGGTGGCGACCGAGATTTGGCTGGCGGCTGAACGTTCCCAGGGCTCAACCGGCGGCCCGCCAGGGCTTGGGCTCCGCGAAAGCGCGCTCGCGGAGGGCGCGGCGCCCTTGATCGCCGCGGCGCCGCTGGCGAAGCCGGGGAGCGTCGAGCCGCCGCCGTGCGGGAGCCTTGACGACATCGCCGAGGCGTTGGCGGAGCGGCGTTTGCAGCATTCCGACATGCGATTTACGCGGGCGGACGCGACGCAGGCGAACATGGGCGCCGACGTCCGTAAAGGAGCGCGCAGCGAGCCGCCGCCGTACGAGAGCCTTGACGACATCGCCGAGGCGTTGACGGAGCGGCGTTTGCAGCATTCCGACATGCGATTCACGCGCTCGGGCGCGAAACGGGGGAGCATGGGCGCCGACGTTCGCGAGGGCGCGCGCCCCGAACCGCCGGAAGGCGCAGTCGACATCGTCGCGTATCTCGCGGAATGGGCCGAACGGAGGGTCGGGCCGCGCGAGATCGCGCTGCTCGGCGACTTCGGCATGGGGAAGACGGTCGCCTGTCAAGTGCTGACGCAGACCTTGACTGAGCGGTGGAAGGGAGACCACGCCAATTGGGCGCCGCCGGTCTATCTCGACATGCGGGAAATACGCGATCCCGGCGCGGCCGCCGACGCGGACCTAGAGCCGCTTGTCGGCGACATGCTGCGCGGCGTCGGGCGCGCGCCGCTCGATCCGCGCCAGGTGATCGCCTACGCGCGCGAGCGCGGCGCGTTGGTCATTTTCGACGGCATCGACGAGGTCGCCAACAAGCTGCCGATCGACAAGGCGCGCTCTCTCTACCGCAACATCCTGCGCATCGCGCCGAGCGAGGATTGGATCGCCGATCGCGAGGCGCGCAAAGCGCTCTATGCTTCGCCAGTTCTGGCGAGCGGCGAGAAATCCGTCGAGGCCGGCGCCGCGGCTGCGGCGCCGCCGCCTTCGTCGAGCGACCGCGAGCCCTCGGCAAAGCGCGGGCCCGGGCGGCCGAAGGCGGAGCCAACGCCGGCGCCGCGCAAGGGACCGCTGTTGCTCGTGACCTGCCGCACCCATTACTTTGCCGAGCTCGCCGGACAGAGCGGCTTCCTGCTCGATCAGCACCGCGCCGGATTGGAGGCGGACGCCGACGTCGAGACTTGGTACATGCTGCCGTTCGACAAGCAGCGCATCGACAGCTACCTGAAGCAGAATCTCGGCGAAGCCGACGGCGCGCGCGCGCTGGCGATGATAGAGGCCACCTACAACCTCGAAGAACTCGCGACCCGCCCGATCCTGCTGAAGTTCTTCGCCGACGCGTTCCGCAGCCTCGAGCAACAGAAGCTCGAGGGCGGGACGATCGACATCGGCAAGCTCTACGAGGCGTTCGTCGACCAAACGCTCGCGCGCGACGAGCCGAAACACGTCATCCCGATTCGCGAGAAGAAGCTGCTGCTCGCCGAACTGGCGCTGCATCTGTACGTCGAGGGGTTGAACGCCATCGCCAACGACGATCTCGACGCCTGGCTGACGCGCGAGATCGAGGCCGAGCCGGCGTTGCGCAAGCTGCAATGGGGCGCCGGCGGCGACAGCGCGCTGAGCCGGTTCGAGCTTTTCCTGCAGGACCTGCGCAATGCGACGCTGCTGGTGCGGCCGGGCGAGAAGGAGTTTCGCTTCGGCCATGCGTCGGTGCGCGAGTTCTTCCTCGCCGAGGCGCTGCATCGGCATGTGCGCGAAGGGCGGCTGGCGGGGCTCGGGGCGGCGACGGTCACGGCCGAGACGGTCGATTTCCTGCTCGCGCGCCAGCGCAACGGCGCGCCGCGAGAGGCGGCGCGGTTCGGCGAGGAAGTCGCGCGGCTCGTGGCGCCCGGCAAGCCGCTCGACCTGCGGCGCTTCGCCGCCGACGCGATCTTCCGCGCCGGCGGCGACCTCGCTTGGCCGCCGGTCGCCGACTTTTCCGATTTCGATTTCACCGGCGCGCATTTCGTCGCGCCCGGCGGCGGCGCGCGCGACGCGCGCCCTGTGCCGCCCGCCGCGATCTGGCGCGGCGCGCGGCTGCACGACGCGACGTTCGAAGGCCTTGCGTTGCGCGGCGATGATTTTCGCGGAGCGGACGCCTCGTCGAGCCTCTGGGTCGATTGCGATTTCTCCGGCGCCGCGACGGCGGGCCTCGATTTGTCGGCGGCCGAGCTGCGGCATTGTCGGGCCGACACGCCGCTCGACGCAACCGACCTGTTCGCCGAATCGCTCGAAGGCGTCGGCGCGCTCGCCGGCTGGCGCGCCCGCGCGCCGCTTGCTCGCCGCGAGGCCGCCCATGACCGCTGGGCCACGCCGTCGGGGCCGGTGGCGGCGCTGAGCCTCGACGGCCGCGCCGCGCTCGCTTCGGGCTCTTATGACGGAACGATCCGCGTATGGGACGTCGCGACCGGGAAGACCGTGCGCAGCCTCGAAGGTCATCCCGCGGGGGTGATGACCCTGGCGGCGCTGAGCCTCGACGGCCGCGCCGCGCTCGCCTCGGGCTCTGGCGACACAACGATCCGCGTGTGGGACCTCGCGACGGGGAACACCGTGCGCCGCCTCGAAGGCCATTCGGGCGCCGTGATGAGCCTGGCGGCGCTGAGCCTCGACGGCCGCGCCGCGCTCGCTTCGGGGGCGGAAGACGGAACGATCCGCGTGTGGGACCTCACGGCGGAAAGCACCGTGCGCCGCCTCGCAGGCCATTCCGTGATGGTGACGAGCTTGACGGCGCTGAGCCTCGACGGCCGCGCCGCGCTCGTCTCGGGCTCTGGCGACGGAACGATCCGCGTATGGGACCTTGCGACGGGAAGAAGCGTGCGCCGCCTCGAAGGCCATTCCGACGGGG